>Ga0247841_10012935_pt1 | contig 10775 bp, 4 predicted proteins | sample LaCruzMarch2015__2_FD_192410 | JGI IMG/M metagenome (GOLD analysis project Ga0247841, IMG submission 192410) | Freshwater microbial communities from meromictic Lake La Cruz, Castile-La Mancha, Spain - LaCruzMarch2015_18m | ecosystem: Environmental > Aquatic > Freshwater > Lake | place: Spain...
CGTTGCAGGCATTTTATACTGTGCAAAAAACCGCGCCACCTTGTCAACAGACACCGCATCTTCAAGCTCGGCGCCAGTTATCTTCACCCCTGCCGCCGCACAAACCTCTGCCGCGCTAAGCGAGGACAGGAATTTATTTTTCGCGATGCATTCCCGCACAAGCTTTCCGGCAATCTCGTGCGCAGAGCGGAACGGCACTCCTTTTTTCGCAAGCAAATCCGCAAGCTCGGTTGCGCACGCATACCCTTCTTCCAGCTCGAGCGTTGTTTTTTCCTCGTCGAACTTGAGCTTGGGCAGGATCTTTGAGAGTATGCTGAAGCTTGCAAGAGCGGTTTTTACGCCCTGCATAAGCGCGTATTTGCTTTCCTGCGAGTCAAGGTTGTAGCCGGACGGCACGCCTTTCATCAAATCCGCCGCATGGACATAGAGCCCAAGCATCCGGCTTGCCTTTGCACGTATCAGCTCGAGCGGGTCTGGGTTTTTCTTTTGTGGCATCATGGACGAGCCCGTGGAATATTCGTCCGGAAGCACAATCAGGCGCTTGTTTGCCAGAAGTATGATGTCTGTCGCCATCTTGCCCGCGTGCGCCATTGCAAGATACATATGCGAAAGAAACTCCGCTTCCAGCTCTCCCCTGTTCCCAACGCTGTCCATCGGGTTTAGCGTAGGTGCAGAAAAGCCCAGAAGCTTGGCAGTGTATCCCCTGTCGATATTCCAGGTGGTGCCTGCCACCGCGCCTGACCCCAGCGGGCAGACATTCACGCGGGCGTATAGCTGCGCCAACCGCTCCAAATCCCGTTCAATCTCGCACCAATGCGCGTGCGCCCAAAATGAAAGCGATGCCGGCTGCGCAACCTGAGTGTGCGTGTATGTCGGGAAAATGCAATCTTTTTTTGCCATGCCTGCAAGCGAGCCCTGAAGCATGAGAAGCGCATCGGACACTTCGTTTATGGCATCCCGCATGTACATGCGCGTGTCAAGCGAGACCTGGTCGTTCCGCGAGCGCGCAGTGTGCATTTTTTTTCCATTGGGTGTGATGGCGGTCACAGCTGCCTCGACGTTGGTGTGCACATCTTCAAGTGCGGGGGCCAGTGAAAATTTTCCATCATCTGATTTTTTCAGGACAATCTCGAGTGCTGATAGGATCTCTCCTGCTTCCTTTTTTGCAATTATTCCCTGCTTGGCGAGCATGCAAACATGGGCAAGGCTGCCCTCAATGTCATATTTTGCCAGTGCAATGTCAAGCGCGACATTCTCAGATGACAAAAACGAGTACATCTCCTCGTCCGATGCCTTGTCAAAGCGCCCTCCCCATAGTTTATCTGCCATCATCTTCACCCGTTTCAGCACAATCATTTTAGCCGTCATTCCTGCTCCCCCTCTGCTTAAAAGAGTTTGCGGCGCCCCTGCAACATTGTGCTTCTCAAAGCCATAGGGGTCGCAAGGCTATAAAACACTATGTTTTATGTGGGACATTTTGTTTTCTCTGCATAGTTCGCTTTTTGCCGTAGAAATCCGAGTTAATTTTATAAAGGCTGATACGGCACAAAACCTCGGTGTGCTGATGGCTCAAGCGGTTCCTTGGTATTACAAGCTTTATTGGAAGATGGAAGGATGGCTGGCATCCAAGGCGCACAAATCGCCGGATTCCGACCGCGGCTTTTTTGGCAGGATGCTATCCGACACGGGAAATCGCAACAAAGATGCCTTCGAGCGAAGTAAATCAATGTCTGCGGTCGCAGGCAATGCGTTTTATCATCAGAAACCAATGCACGATTCAATCTATTCCTTGATGCCTGTCGAAAAGAAGCCAGAAACGAAACTTGCCGCCTGAAGGAAAAACCGGTGTGTGGCTAACGCTTTTTTCTGTAATATATTGTTGCTCAGAACTCAAGCGTCAATTGCCAGAGCAATTGATGCGCAGTTCTGGGTGCGAGCTCTTGCGAGCGCTCAGAACTCAATCGACGCCATCTGGCGGCGAGCAGTTGTGAGCATGAGAAAAACGAATGCTCAGAACTCAAGATCTTCATCACGTGCCCACCTTCGGGGCGGACGTCAGCAATACCTCGAGATCATCACAGCGGCAAGGCTGTGGCTGGAAAAGCATAAAAGGCGGGCGTGTCGCCCGTCCGTTGCCAAAGAAAAAAAGACTCGTGCTCACTTCTTATTGAACGGAGCACCGCACTTCCTGCACACCTTTGCCCATGGCCAGTTATTTGCCTTGCACTGTTTTCGGTTGCATTGCTTGCGTATGAACAGCGCGAGCAGCAACAGAAGCACAAGGATGCCTATGATGCAAAGATATGGGGCGACTTCTCCAAATTCAAAGCCGAATAGCGAAGCCGCTAGCGGCACGTTTCCGTCATTCGGCGGTGCCACGCTTGGTTGAACTTGCGCGGGGGCCGCCGGTTTGGTAGTGTTCTTCACTATCACTGGCGGCTTGGTCTCGTTCTTCGTGACATTAGTCGTGTTCTGCGCAGGTAAGACGGGCGGGCACATCTTTGCCGAAATCGAAGGCGTGGAAAAATTATTTGCCCTTGAAGTCGGTATCCAGCGCGAGGCAGAGTATGTTATCGTCTTTGATTCATCGCTTTGGAAAGACGGGAACAGGAACTTTACAGTTTGCCCGTTGCGTGCGACATATTGCGTGGAAAAGCTAAGCTCGTCAACCGAGGCAAATGCGGACGGAATCGTGTCTGAAAATACGAAATCCTCCATTGCGCATTCGCTTCCGTTCATATTTTTCAGCGTGGTGGTTAAAGTCGAGATGGCATCCGAGCTTGAAATTTTCCTCGTTACCCTGACTTCACAAACAACTCCGCTACAGATTTCGACTTTGACTGTTGCTGAAATTGTTTGGCTCGAGCTTCCTCCTCCGCTTCCGCTTCCTCCACCGCCGCCTCCTCCTCCGGGCGGATTGGAAATCGCACTGAATGTTCCTGTCACATTGCATCCGCCCACCCTCATCGTTACGTTGGTTGTTGCTGCGGTCGCACTTGCAATGCTGCAATTACCCACTGATGACCAACTCGCGAACGTATAGCCCGAATTTGGCGTTGCACTGATGGGCAATGTTGCAGGTACAGTGACATTGTATGCAGATCCAGTTACAATGCCGCCCGCGGAGCTGCCAAGTATTAGGTTTGCGATCGATGATGGGGTCAGTGGCGCATAATCCGCAGCACCTACCACGGAATAGAACTTGCCTCCTGACGTGCTGTTGTTGTAGGGAACACCCGCGCCGTTCGTCCCTATGTAAATGTTTGGAATTGACGATAATACTGCTCCGGAAACACCTATCGTGCCGTCAAGGACGTTTGCGTACATGTTTCCCTGGTTTTTGCCGTCCACTGTGGCATTGAAGTAGTTTAGGCTGGAGCTTGTATCAAAGACATATTTGTCTCCTGTGGCTGTGAAATTGTTCAGGTAGAAGACGTTGGCGACTGCATTGGGGAAGATGTAGACTCCCGTGCCGTTTGTCGAGCTGATCTGGTTGTTGAAGATTTTATTGTAATTGGAGGCGGACCCGATTGCGATGCCATTTCCTTGGATTGCGGAAATTGCCGAGTTTGAGATTGTGTTGTTTGAGCCTAAGATATAAATGCTGTTGTTTGCTGTTGATGTTGAGCTGTTGATGATATTGTTGTCGGAGCTTGAATCAAGGGTGATGCCCCTTCCGGCGTTTGAGTTTATTGTGAGATTGGTAAAAGTATTGGAACTAGAAGAATCTAGATTTAATCCGTTTGCCAATACTGGGGAGCTAGAAGTAGAAGTTATACTGGAATCGGCAAATGTGTTGTTGAAACTGTTAGAGATTAGAACGACATGGCCATTGCAAGATACATTAAGATTTTTGAGAATGTTGTTGGAGCTTGAGCCGAGGTTGAGACCAGATCCGGACGAAGCCCCGCTGATTATTGTGAAATTAGAGATTGTGTTGAAGTTCGATTTCGATATCCAAATACCTGCCATATTGGCACCCGAAAATGCAGTGCCATTGGAAATGTAGTTGTAAGAACTGTTTATGATGGCAATGCCGGTGCTATGATCAGATGATGCAAAAATTGATGAGAGCGTGTTGTTGGAACTTAAGAAAAGATAGATGCTGTGGTGTCCGGCTGTGGCGTTGGAATTTGTAGTGACATTTTGTATCGTTCCATTGTTTGTGCCGTTGAAGTAAATCTCGTAATCGAAACGGCTCACTTTGCAGTTCCTTATTGTCGTGAAATTATTGGCGGAATAGATGCCATACGTGTTGTCGGAATTGTTGCCCGTGATTGAATATCCTTTACAGTCCAGCGATACATTTGCCGCCGTGACATTGAAGCATGTCGCTCCGCTTATGCTCACGTTGTTGCAAAGAGAGTATGCACGGTTTGACTGATTGAGGTTCTGGCACGTGGAGATGCAGGATGAGCCCGCGGCAGCATACCAGTATTTGTTGTCTGCGTTTACCGACCCGTCGAAGTTCCTGCCTGTTGTCGCGTTGTAGAAGCCGGTGTGGTCAATGGCAATGGCATCTGATCCGTTGTTGCCTAGCACTGGCCACCAGCCTGTGTTGAGGGATGAGAAAGTGTTCTGTGCAGCGTCTGAGTAGAAGCGCGCAGTTGAGTTGTTGCAGTTTATGCAGCTTGAGACGTTGGTGAAAAGGTTGTTGTTGGAGTTAAAGTAGATGTAGATGGCTGTGGAGTTGGCGTTCGCGGTTGTATTGGTTATCGTGTTGTTGGAGGCGGAGTCGTAGAGGTAAATGGCTGTGTCGTTGGCGCTCGCGTTTGTGTTGGTTATCGTGTTGTTGTTGGAGGAGGAGATGATGATGGCGCGGAGGTTGGCGCTCGCGTTTGTGTTGATTATAGCGTTGTTGTTGGAGGATGCAATGCTGATGGCATATTCAGTGGTGGCTCTCGCGTTTGTGTTGGTTATCTGGTTGTTGTTGGAAGATGTGATCATTCTGATGGCACCAGATGTGGCGCTCGTTGCGTTTGTGTTGTTTATCGTGTTGTAGGAGGAAGAAATGAGGTAGATGCCGTTGGTGAAGGCGGCGCTCGCGTTTGTGTTGGTTATCGTGTTGTTGTTGGAGTTCCCGATGTTGATGGCAGTGTTGTTGGCGCGTGCGTTTGTATTGGTTATCTTGGTGTTGTTGGAAGAAACGATTGCGATGGCGGATTGGTTGGCGCTCGCAGTGGTATTGGTTATCGTGTTGCCGTCTGAGGAGGAAATGAAGATGGCTTTGTCTTTGGCGCTTGTTGCTATTGTGTTGGTTATTGTGTTGTTGGGCGAATAGAGGTAAATGGAAATGGCGAGGTTGATGGCGCTCACGTTCGTGTTGGATACCGTGTTATAATTTGCTCCGTTGTAAAGGTATATCCCTACTCCGTTTGGAGCTGAACCTGAAAATGTTGTGCTGATATTGTTGTTGTTTATTGTTCCATTTTTTGCGTTTGTTCCCTCGTAGCCTATGCCTGTCGAAAAGTTGTTTATGTTGCAGTTCTTGATTGTCGTGTTGAATTGGTTGGAGTAGACGCCGAAGACGCCGTAGGTGGCACTTGAGTTGTTACCTGTCACAGAATATCCATTGCAATCAAGCGATATGTTCTGCGCGGTGACATTGAAGCATGTTGCTCCGCTTATGCTCACGCTGTTGCAAAGCGAATAGGCGTGGTTTGCCTGATTGAGGTTCTGGCACGTGGAGATGCATGCGCCTGTGTTAGATGGCGTGAGGGGCGCGTTATCCACTACACTGCCGATTAATTTGTTTTGGGAAGTTGAATTATTGTAAGGGTAGCCTGCGCCACTAGTGCCGATTTTCAAGCCGAGAATTGAGGAGTTGTTGGTGCCGTAGACCCCTACTGTGCCATCCATCACATTTGCATAGATGTTGCCCTGTGTTTGGAGGATGCTTCCATATGTGCAGCTGTAGAAGTTGGAGCCGTTGGTGTCGTTCACATATGCGCCGGTTGTTTGGGTGAAGTTGTTCAGGCAGATGGTGTTGCTGCCAGAGTTAGTGACCAATAGTAATGTCGAGGTGCGATTGAGTGTAATGAGAGTGGTGTTTCTGATTATGTTGTTGGAACTATATGACGAGATGGCGATTGCATTGCTTGTGTTGGAAGTTACTATTGAATCTGTGATCGTATTGTTTAAGCTGTTGCCGAGGATGATTCCTCTATCGTTTATTGAGGTGATGTGATTGTTGACGATTTTGTTGTTGGCACAATTGAAGAAATAGATTCCCGCGCCGTTTGTTGAGGTGATGTTGTTGTTGGAGATTGTAGTGTAATCCGAAGTTGTCCATAAAGTGATGCCATTGCCTTGGATTGATGAGATGACTGAGTTTGAGATAGTGTTATTGGAGCTCCAGATGGAAAATATGGCAGTGTTTGTGTTGGAGGTTGCTGTCGTGTTGGTGATTGTGCTGTTGGGGCTGCCTACGATGGCGATGGCATAATCTGTGTTTGAGGTTGCTGATGAGTTGGCAATCGTGTTGAAGCCGCCGTCAAGGTATATGCCTACGTTTTTGTCGGAGGTTGAGACTGAGTCTGAGATCGTGTTGTGGGAGCTTTGGGAGATGTGGATGCCTGCACCGTCTCCTGTGGCGTTCCCATCTTCGCTGTTCTCGGTTGCTACCACTCCGCTTATGCGGTTGTAGTTAGCATAGTATGAGAGGGAGATTCCGTATCCGTTTCCTGTTCCGCTGTGCGTGGTGCTAACATTGATGTTCTGGATGGTTCCGTTGGTTGCATTTGCTCCGAAGAACAAAATGCCCGTTCCAAAGTTGCCGATGTTGCAGTTTTGTATCGTTGTGTTGAACTGGTCAGAATAAACTCCCCGTGTATTAGTGGAGTTGTTGCCGGTTATTGAGAATCCCTTGCAGTCAAGCGATACGTTCTGCGCGGTAACATTGAAGCATATTGCTCCGTTAATGCTCACGTTGTTGCAAAGCGAATAGGCGTGGTTTGCCTGATTGAGGTTCTGGCAGATGGAGATGCATGCGCCTGTGTTAGATAACGTGAGGGGCGCGTTGTCGACAGCACTGCCCATTATCTTTCCGCCTGAGTTGGCAGATGTGTAGGGCACTGCGCCGCTTGTGCCGATGTAGAGCGATGGGAAGCCCGCTGAGGTGGCGGTGCCTGTCACAGCGATGCTGCCATCCATCACGTTTGCGTAGATGTTTCCTTCACCCTTGCCCGAAATTGTGGTATTGTATATATTGTTGCTTCCTGCGTCGTTGATGTAGTATGTTGGATTTCCGATGCCGGTGAAGTTGTTCCAGTAGAAGATGTTGTTGCTTGTGCCCGAATTAAGGTAGAGCAGGTTGGTGGCGTTCAGAATAGTGTTGTTGATGAAGCGGTTGTCCGTGTTGATGCCTGATTGGATAGTTACTGCATAGATTCCTGCTTGCCCGTTTATCGTGCTGTCTGAGATTGTGTTGTCTTTGGAATTGCTGGAAATTTGGAGTGCACCATAACTACTTTCCTTGCCGTTGATTTGAGTGTTGGCAATTATGTTGTTGGAGCTTGAATCTATGTAGATTCCCTGGGCTGAGCTGGAGGCTCCTATTGAGTTGTTGATTATATTGTACGGGCTTGAGGCGAGGGAGATGCCCCTGTTTATGCTGGATGTGAATGTGGAGTTAGAGATTATATTGAGGGTTGAGGATTCGATGTTGATGCCGTATCCTGTGGAGTTGGTGATGCTGTTGCTGGAGGAGTTGCTGAGATAAATCCCTATGGAGTTGAGGAGGTTTGTGTCCGAGGTGAATATGGAGTTTAAGATTGTATTATAGTCTGAGCCCGATGAGAGGGAGATGCCGACGCTTGAGGCGGATGCCCCATTTGAGTTGGTGATGATGTTGTTGGAGCTTTTGTAGAGGATGAAGCCCGGATTGTTGATGGCGCTTCCTATCGAATTGGTGATGTTGTTGTAGCTGGATTCGCCGATGACGATGCCGCCCGGAGACTGAGGGAATGGTGCCGATGTGCTGGACAGTATGGTTCCATTGGAGTTGATAATTTGGTTATAATTGGAGATGTCTGCCAGGTAGATTCCTACTATTGCGTCTGAGATTCCTGTTGAGTTGAGGATTAGGTTGCTGGAGCTTCCTGATAGGGCAATGCCGACGCTTGAAGTGGAGATTCCTTTCGAATTGGTGATTGCGTTGTAGTTGGCGCCGTTGCGGAGAGAGATGCCGTCGCCACTTGCATAGGTGGTGCTTGCAGTTGTGTTGTCTATCATGCCATATGTCGCGCCGTAAAAGAAGACGCCTGTTTCGAAGTTGCTTATGTTGCAGTTCTTTATCGTTGTGTTGAATTGGTTGGAGTGAATGCCGTAAGTGCCGGTGGCGTTATTGCCTGTTATTGAAAAGCCGTTGCAGTCCAAAGTCACGTTTGCGGCCGTTATGGTGAAGCAGGTGGAGCTGTTAATCAATGATGCGTTCATTGTATAGACTGTGTTTATGGCTGACAGGTCTCCGCATGAGGAAATATTCTGATAATCTGTTGCAAACAGGGCCCCTGAAAAGGCAAGAAGCAAAACAACTGAGAGCAATATTTTTACACCACGAACGAAAATCATAAACCACACCCATCTAGTTAGCTTACCATTCTATTTATATGGCTATCGGTGGGAGTCCGGGTAAAAAACCGGAAAAATAGATTAACTGGAATTTGCGTCAAATCCATGATATGTTTTGACGAGAATCTAGTGGTTTATCTTAAGATGGCACGGGGGCCATCTTCAAAATTGAAGGTTCTGGAGAATTTTCTTTCTGTTTGCCAAGCAAAAAGGGGCGCAATTGAATCGTCAGACATTTGCCGTGGCGCTTATCCGAAAATTGCTCCAAAGCCCAATTCCGCGTTGTTTTCCTCTTCTTCAATCACTTTGGCGACGGCGGCAACCACTTCTGGCTTGCTCTCCAAAGCAAGTTCCTTGCCATCAGCATCAACCAGTCCCTTTAGCTTTTCGCGCGCAAAAACAGCAAATTCGTCGGTCGCGCGCATGAAGACGTAGCATTTTTCCCTGTCCTGCGAGACTTGTGCGCCATCTTTCACCTTGTAGCCATTCCTCGAGAAGCACGGCTTCCCATACGGGTCTGCCTCGAGAAGCGCGTTAAGCTTTGCTTTGGATGCAACCGGAACTTCAAAAACCATATTCATAGTACAACCTCGTATCACTTTTTCAGCCATGGCAGGAGCATGAGAAAGCCAATCACTATTATTATAATTGGCCCGATGGGCAGATTTGTTTTTATCGCGCCTATCTCCTGTGCGAGCCAAATCCCGCCAAGTGTGCACACCATTATCCCGTATAGCACACCTTCTTTCCTGCGCTCGTTTTCAGGCGAGGCGTTTAAGCTCGCGTTTCTTTTCCCAAGTCTTGCCATGCCATTTTGATTACATGTTCTCTTAAAAAACCATTGCCTTGCTGGCGGAAATCATCAACAATTGCCGAACGTCTCGCTTTTATAATTTAATCCGTAAATGCCCGTGTATGGCGATTCAACTATCAAAAAGAGTGGCGAGCATATCGTACGAAATACGCGACATCGTCACATTCGCGCGCAAGGTGGAAGCGACAAGCAAGAAAATCCACTGGTTCAACATCGGGGACCCCAACCAGTTCGGCTTCAAGCCGCCGCAACATGTGACTGATGCGATAATCGAAGCGCTCCGCCAGCCGCGCTATTCAGCCTACTGCCCCTCTGAAGGCGACCCTGAACTTCGGCAGGCCGTTGCAAAGATAGAGGGGGTGCCTGTAGAAAACATCACAATCCACTCCGGGCTTTCCGAGGGCATAGACTTTCTTTTCCAAGCGCTCGTTGACCCGGGCGACAACATTCTCCTCCCATCCCCCAGCTATCCGCTTTACAACACCAAGCTCATGGTCAGCGGCGGCACGAACAACTACTATCTAACTGACGATGACTTTCTCCCCTCTCCCGAGGAAATGCGGACGCACATAAACGAAAAAACAAAGGCGCTTGTGGTAATAAACCCCAACAATCCGACTGGCGCGACATATTCCCGCCCGCTTCTCAAAAAAATCGCGGACCTTGCGGCAGAGTACCGCCTTCCCATCATTGCCGACGAGATATATGACAAGGTGACCCTTGACGAGGAAAACGCGGTGAACATGCGCGATGTCGTTTCTCCGGACCAGCAGCTCATATCTGGCAATGGCATATCGAAAAATTTCATCTACCCTGGCGCGCGTGTTGGCTATCTTGCGCTTCACGGCCCTGACATGGACGGATTGCGCGGCGCGCTTGGAAAGCTTTGCAACCAGCGCCTGTCTGTGAATTGGGAAATGCAGCGCGGCGCGCTTGCCGCGCTCACCATGCCTCCTACTCACTTGGAAAATTTCAAGTCCGAGCTTAGGAAAAGGCGCGACATAGTCTACAACGAGCTAAATGAAATACCGGGCATACATTGCGCCAAGCCAAAAGCAGCATTCTACTCGTTCCCGAAAATAGACACCGACAAATTCAAGGACGACCGCGCGTTTGTCTATGCGATGCTTGAGGAAACCGGCGTGCTTGTGGTGCCTGGCATGGGCTTCTCGCCAGTGCTAAACGGAAAGTACTTCCGCCTTGTCTTCCTCGCGCCGCCAGAAGAGCTTCACGAGGCAATCGGAAAGATTGCGAAGTTTGTGGAAAAAAGATGCTAATCTTTTTTCCAGCAGTTGGGCACAAGCCCAACTTCAATGAAAGAGAAATGCTAAGAGCTTGCTAGAAAAAAAGTGCATCTACTTCTCAGCTTCGCTTCCGCAACGAACGCTCT
>Ga0247841_10012937_pt1 | contig 10774 bp, 9 predicted proteins | sample LaCruzMarch2015__2_FD_192410 | JGI IMG/M metagenome (GOLD analysis project Ga0247841, IMG submission 192410) | Freshwater microbial communities from meromictic Lake La Cruz, Castile-La Mancha, Spain - LaCruzMarch2015_18m | ecosystem: Environmental > Aquatic > Freshwater > Lake | place: Spain...
TTCCGGCAAATGATACTGATCCGATAATAAGAGCAATAAGAATGGCGAGAACCTGTCCGTTAGCCATTCCTGTTCTGGCAACCAGTTCCTGACTTATATGAGGAAACTCCATCAGCGAAATCAGCGCGGCAGCAGCTCCTCCCATTCCGTTGAAGAACGAAACCAGCTGTGGCATTGCAGTCATCTTGACTTTCCTGGCGATAACCCAGCCAATGATTGTTCCGATAATAATTGCTGCAATTATCCAGGGGAGGTTTCCGATAGGCTCTCCATCCTTCTTATGAAAAATAATCGTTGCCAGGATTGCAAAACCCATACCGTAAGCAGCAAGGGTATTTCCCCTTCTGGCAGTCCGGGGGTGACTAAGCATTTTAAGCCCCATTATAAACAGTACTGATGCAACTATGTAGATTATCTCAAGGATGGTTATTCCAAATGGAAATTGCGATGTTCCGCTCATTTTGTCGTGGTTTTGGAGATTATTACCGGATTATCACTTCTTCTTTTTGAACATTTCAAGCATCCTGTCGGTCACCACAAATCCCCCTACCACATTTAAAGTACCAAGAACAACCGCCAGGAACCCCAGGATCATCGATCCTTTAGTGTCGGCGTGACCCATCACTATTATTGCCCCGATGATCACAACCCCATGGATCGCATTGGCCCCTGACATAAGGGGAGTGTGAAGAATTGCCGGGACATTGCTAATAACCTCTATTCCCAGGAAAACCGACAAAATGACCAGGAAAATTGCCTCCCTGTTGTGGAGAAAGAAATCTGAAAATTGTTCCATCTGCTATTATTTTATACCAAGTAACTGTTTTGCCCTCTCACTTACATATTCCCTGTTGTGAACAGCCGTAGTTCCCGCAATAATGTCATCCTTAAGACAAAATTCAAACGATCCGTCCCTCCCTATCATCAGTTTCAGAAGGTTAACAATGTTTGATCCGAACATCTTGCTTGAATCCGTGGGCATGTCTGAAGGGAAATCGGATTTACCTATTATGGATACCCCGTTGACATTAATTATTTTGTCGTTTTCGGTAAGCTCACAGTTGCCGCCTGAACAGGCCGCAAGATCAACTATCACCGAGCCTGGCTTCATGGCAAGCACCGTTTCCTTTAGAATCAGCACCGGAGCTTTCCGGCCGGGTATCTGAGCAGTAGTAATGACTACATCCGAAGATTTAGCGTGTTTCTGTATAAGCTCCTGCTGTTTTAATTTAAACTCTTCAGTCTGTTCAACGGCATAACCGCCTGCTGCGGAATCATCCTTCGCTCCCTCCACTTCGATGAATCTGCCTCCGAGGCTCTTAACTTCCTCCTTCACCGCTGACCTTACATCAAACACCTCGACCACTGCTCCAAGCTTCCGGGCAATTGCTACTGCCTGCAAGCCGGCAACACCCGCTCCCAGTATCAGAACCTTCGAAGGTTTGATAGTCCCGGCAGCCGACATAAACATCGGAAAGAACCCGGGAAGGGATGAAGCAGCAGCCAGAACAGCCTTGTATCCTGAAACTGTGGCCATTGATGACAGTATGTCCATCGATTGCGCCCTGGTGGTACGGGGAATAATGTCGAGCGCCAGAACGGTAAGACCACTTAGCCTTGCTTTATCGAGCCATTCCCTGTTCCCGGCCGGATTGACAACACAACAAAGAATTTGTCCCTCAGCAAAAACATCGGGATTATCTTCCAGAGGAGGATTTACCGATAATATTAAACCGGATTTGGAAATAAGTTCCTTCCTGTCAGTAACTGAAGCTCCGGCAGCCACATAATCCTTGTCAGCAGCCCAGGCAAGAGCGCCAGCACCAACTTCGACAATGACTGATACACCCAGCTTTACAAGAACGGCAACTTCGCCCGGAAGCATGGCCACTCTCCTTTCTGCTCCCGATTCCTTAAGAATGCCAATAACCATTTTATTCAAATTTGGAGTTTAGAGTATGTAACTCAGGTTTCTGTGTTAAAAAAGAACACCAAAGTAGTAAAATTTATTCTTTAACACAGAAATTCTCAAGCCAGAAATTATTCGCTTCGTTTCTGGAATGGACAGCCTTCGCCCCGCCCCAGCCATGACGGCCATTGGGGTAAAGCATGAACCTGAACGACTTACCTTCGTCCTGCAACCTCGAGATCAGATATATCGAATTCTGCATATGAACGTTATCGTCAAGGTCGCCATGCGTCAGGTATAGCTTCCCCTTAAGAATGTCAGCCCACGTCAAAGCCGATCCATCTTTATAACCCTCCGGATTATCCTGAGGTTTGTCCATGAATCTTTCAGTATAGACATTGTCATAAAGCCTCCAGTCGGTAACTGACGATCCGGCAAATCCGTGGGACCAGTACCCGGCTCCGCGGGTAAGGGCCATACAGGTCATGTAGCCTCCGTAAGAACTTCCTGTTATTCCCATCCTCGAACCATCGACATAAGGCTTTTGCAGGAGCCATTTCACTGCATCCTGGTAATCGAGAAGTTCCCAGTTACCCAAACGGCGGTGAAGATAATCAAGCCCTCTCTTGCCAAAATGGCCGGAGCCCCTGTGATCAACCGTAAAGGTGATTATTCCGTTTTGTGAATCCCACGACGGATCGGTTCCCTGCCACCTGTTGCTTACATTCTTTGAATCCGGACCGCCATATATCCGGAATATTACCGGATATTTTCTGGAGGCATCAAAATTCAGAGGATAGGTAATTATTGCCGGCATTGAAAACAGTCCGTCGGCTGTTGAAATTCTGTGAAGCTCCGCCTTTGAATGTTTCGACGGATCATAGGCCGGCTGATCAAATTTGTGGATCTCCCTTACCTGCCGGCCCCGGCTGTCAAGGAGAACTATGGAACCGGCACTGGTGATATTATTCCATGTGTCGACAAACCAGGTGCCTTTGGGTGAAATGCTTGCAGAGTGGCTGCCTGGTCCGCTGGTAAGCTGAACAAGGTTTTTTCCGTCGAGCCCGACGCGAAACAGATGACTGTCGGTCGATTCTGTTCCCGTGGCAATGAACCATATAACCTTTTGTATTTCATCAACCCGTTCTATGCCGTTGACCCTGAAGTCGAAATTGGTAAGCTGTAATATAAGTTTGTTATCCCAGCTGTAGTAATACAGGTTTTCCCAGCCGTTTCTGACACTGTTCACAATAAAGCCTGAACCGCCTTTCATCACATAAATATCCTTGTAGAAATCGAGCCAGGCTTTCTGCTTTTCATTGTAGATTTCAGAGAAATCGCCGGTGGCCGGATCGGCAAGTAGGATATTCATTTCATTCTGATCGCGGTTTATCACCTGAACTGCCAACTTCCTGCTGTCGGGTGTCCAAAACGGCCATGCAATATATTGATCAACACTGGAATCCGTCTTAACCCAGGTAGTCTTTCCGGATGCAATATCAGCAATACCCATTTTCACCTTCGGATTCGGGTCGCCAGCTTTGGGATAGGGAACCTGTTCAAGAAGACCATGAACACCGTCAGCTTCATCCAGACGGTTCAGTGTAAAAACCGGGACTTCAGTCTCGTCAGTTCTGAGGTAGGCAATCATGGAACCGTCGGGTGACCACCAGAAAGCGGCATAGCGGCTCGGACGGTCGAGAATCTCCTCCATGTAAACCCATGATGAGTAACCGTTATAGATCCTTTCGGAAGCATCGAATGAGAGTCGGATCTCCCTGCCTGCAGCAAGGTCGTACACATAAAGGTCCTTGTTCCTTGTGTATGCAATCTTCCGGCCGTCGGGCGAAAAACGGTAATTCACTTCCTCTGCATCATCATTTGTCAGCCTTTTAAGCTCCCTGTCTCCTTTCCGGAAAAAATAAAGGTCGTTGTCACGACTCAGGACTGCACTCTGACCATCAGCACTCACTATGTCATATAAACCAAGGGTCACACCGGAAGGAAATGCATCGTTCAGAACTTCACTTTCAGTCTTTTCGGGAGTCACATCAACGCTCCTGTCGTTCCGGGCATTTATTTTTCTGGTTACCGGCCTGTTTTCTGAATCAACAGTCTGAAGAAGATAATTATTGTCATCGGCCCATCCGGTTACCCTGACACGGCTCCCGCCCCTTATCTGGGAAAACAAGGTACCGGAACCGGATATAAGAATTAAAAAAAGGATAAGGGTAATTCGTAAAAATTCAGATTTTTTCATTTAAAAGGATTTTGATAGTACAACAAACAATACATATGCATTTACTCCGGAATCTGCCCGATATCTGCCAGGCCTGTTTGATAAATCCGCGACAGACAAAAATAACCATTTTAGTCTTTGACACCTCGCCGCAGCTGAATTTACTCATGCTTTGGTAGTGTCAGAATTTTTCTGACAAAAAGTATTACTTTAGCCTGACATCTTAACTATTTCTCTCAATGAAGCGATTCTTCTTAATATTTTCAACCATTCTGCTGAATCCGGTGTTTTGCAATGCCCAGCCTCTAAAATCACCTGATGAATTTCTGGGATACGGGCTGGGTAGCAGGTTCACTTTTCATCATAAGGTTACGGATTATTGCAAATATGTGGCAGGCTACTCAACGTCTGCCAGATACGAAACCTACGGAACAACATATGAGGGAAGGGAACTTGGAGCGCTTATTCTTTCAAGTCCCGAAAACCTGTCATCTCTTGAAGAAATCAGGAAGAACAATCTGATATTGGCAGGACTTTCCGAAGGTATTTCAACGGGAAAGCAACTGCCCATTATATGGCTTTCATATAACGTCCACGGAAATGAAACAGCCGGAACGGAGACAGCTATGAAAGTGATTCACACCCTTGTGAGCGGTTCGTATGAGGGATCATGCGACTGGCTCAGGGAATGCATAATTGTTATTGATCCATGCCAGAATCCCGACGGACGTGACCTCTATGTCCACCGGTTCACCAATGCAAGTAACCTTGTGCCCAACCCCGATGGCCTGTCGCGAGAGCACAGGGATGGATGGCCGGGATCACGGGCAAACCATTATATGTTCGATCTGAACAGGGACTGGGCGTGGCAGACACAGGCAGAAAGTTCTCAGAGAATAGCATTCTATAATAAATATATGCCTCATGTTCATGCCGATTTCCACGAGATGGGAGCTGAATCTGCCTTCTTCTTTCCACCCGGTGCAAAACCATGGCATGAAGTAATTACCCCCTGGCAGAACGAATTCCATACCCTCGTCGGCAAGGAAAATGCCCGGCTTTTTGATGAAAAATCCAGACTGTATTTTACAAAGGAAACATTCGACCTGTTCTGCCCCAGCTTCGGCGATACATGGCCGTTATTCAACGGAGCCATAGGCTTTACATATGAACAGGGCGGCGGGGGGATGTCGGGTCTGGCCTATAAAAAGGAATCGGGCGACACCCTGACTCTCAGGACAAGAATAGAAGGCCACTATCTGGCAACCATGGCAACCATTAAGGCAGCCTACGAAAACCGGAAAAGAATTAAATCAGAATTCAACCTTTACTTTACTGAAAATGCGGCCAGGCCTCAATTCAGTTATAAGTCCATAATAATCAAGGGAACAAATCCGGAATCCGATCTGAACGACATGCTTGATCTTTTGGGAAAGAACCAGATTAAATACTCTCATGCAGGAAAGATCGGGAAAAAGTACAAAGGATTTGAATACCTCAAAAATTCGACCGGGGAGGTTACTATTGAAGCGGGCGACATTCTTATAAGCGCATATCAGCCACAGTCGCGTCTGATGCAGGTCCTTTTCGAACCCGACAGCAAGGCTTCCGATTCGCTGAGCTACGACCTTAGCGCCTGGGCACTGCCATACGCCTATAATATGAGGGCATATGCAATTGAAGAACAGATCAAACCTTCCGAAGGGAAAGCCGAGGTTAAATCTGACATAAAGTACACAATGTCGGATAAACCATATGGATACATTATCAGTTATTCAGATTTCAATGTTTTGAAATTCATTTCATCCCTGCACCAGAAAAATGTAAGGATCAGACAGTTCCTTAAGCCGGTAAAAATTGACGAGGACACATACGAAAGAGGCAGCTTTGCAATTACAAGGAGCGACAATGCTGTACTTGGAGAAAAGCTTGATCGTACGGTGAAAGAACAGGCTGAAAGAATGAAAGTCAAAATTAAGCCCCTGACATCCGGGCTCGTAACCAGCGGCAAAGATGTCGGTTCGGAATACACACCCCTGATTAAAAAACCAGTGGTGGCGGTTCTCGGCGGCAGGGATGCTTCATCTTCACAGACCGGGGAGTTATGGTACTTCTTCGAACAAGAACTGGAGTATCCGGTTTCCATAATAGATGCTGATGATTTTAAAAGGGCCGACCAGGAAAAATACGACATTCTGATAGTCCCTTCCGGAAGCTATACAGATATCAGGGATACAATAGTCCATTTTGCACGAAGCGGAGGAAGAGTGATAGTGCTTGAAAGAGCAATCTCAATCTTTGCTGCGGAAAAATCCACTTCGCTGTACAAGTCAATCGAGACCCGGACAGCCGAGCAAAAAGCAGCCAGGAAACAGGAGACAAGCAGCGATACCGTTCATCTTAAGAAATACAGTGAGGCTAACCGGTATCCGCTTTCAGAACGATCGGCAGGAAGCATCTACAGGGTTGCCGTTGACACCACCAACCCATTTGGTTTCGGGCTGGGAAGAGAATGGTTTATTATGAAACGGTCACAATCATACCCCTTCCTTGCCAAAGGGCACAATGTTGGATATATACTGGAAAGCGAACCTGTTTCGGGATTTGCCGGTTATAAGTTCAAAAAGGATGTAAAAAACACCATGGTGATCGGATCAGAAAGTATTGGAAAGGGTGAAGTGATCTATATCACCGACGATCCGTATTTCAGGGCATTCTGGAAAAGCGGACGAACTCTGCTGTGGAACGCGGTGTTCCGGTAGCGGAAAAATCTTATCTGGTTTGTCTTATTTTACCACGGTTTTCACGGAGATCACGGGCAATACTCGGATTGTCTCAAATAATAAAATCCGTGATTTTATCCGTGCTCTCCGTGAAATCCGTGGTGAATCAATTCATGGAGATCACTATTCTAAATATAAATGCTAAGAAATCTGCAATTTATCTCTTCGGACTCTGACTGGAAAAACCTTATGAATCCTTTATTTAAACAATGGTATCACTGCCGTATTAATTGTCAGAAGTCAGTTCAGGACGGTGCAATGCCCGGTTTGTCAGAAATAACCTTGGTTTTTGCCCCGTATGGGGCGGAATAATATGTTCCGGACCCCCTCATAAATAATTCTGATATTCATTATTGTTATTTTTATAACATTGTTATTTATTTAACACTAATTTATGTACATTTGCACCGTAAATTATTACAAATGAGTTATGACGTATGGCTTACAAAACGATAAAAGTATGACTATAAAGGAAATAGCTGAAAAGATAAAAGGAAGGGTTGTTTGCGGCGAGGAAAGATTATCTGAAGTAATTGAATATGCTTTTTCTTCTGACCTGATGAGCGACGTTCTTAAAGTCGACAGGGAAAACATCCTCCTCATCACCGGCCTGGCCAATCTTCAGACAATAAGAACCTCGGAAATGTCAGATATCAACTGCATCGTTTTTGCCAGAAACAAGAAGATCAACAGCGAAATTTTATCCCTTGCGGAAGAAAACAGAATGGTGCTGATTGAATGTCCTCATTCCGTTTTTAAGATCTCGGGGGAGTTGTATATTGCGGGAATAAATCCTTTGTATTAGCGGATGCAATACAGATACAAAATAGCCGGCGGTGATTTCTCGAACGCGGGGACCATTGCGAGTTCTGTCAAAAAGATCCTCCGGCAATTGAATATTGATCACGCAGTTTCCAAAAGAATTGTAATCGCTCTTTACGAAGCTGAGGTAAACGTGGTTGCCCATGCATATTCAGGCACCGTGGAGATTGACATCGACAACGAAAAACTTAAGGTTACAATTGCCGACCAGGGACCGGGAATTCCCGATATCCCGAAAGCAATGGAAGAAGGTTTCTCAACGGCTACCCCCCAGGTAAGGGAAATGGGGTTCGGAGCCGGAATGGGGCTATCAAACATGAAAAGAAACTGTGACATTTTAAACATAACAAGCGAACCAGGGGCCGGAACTTTTGTGGAAATGATCACTTATTTGAAATCGGATGCCAGATAAAAAACAACATACTGAATTTCACCATGCTCTTAAAGTAAACGAAGCTGATTGTATCGGCTGTACTCACTGCATGACTGTCTGCCCTACCAGGGCAATCAGGGTGAGGAACGGAAAAGCGAGAATAATAGCCAACAGATGTGTCGATTGCGGCGAATGTTACAAGGCGTGCCCTGTTTCTGCTATTGAAGTCGAACAGGATGATCTGGAGATGATCTTCAGATTCGAGGCCAGGGTGATCCTGATCCCAAGCATCCTTATCGGACAATTCTCCCACAAGATCCCCGCATCATCCATCTACTCGGCTCTGAGGGAAATAGGCTTCACTCATGTATTCCAGATTGAGAACACTGTGGATATGGTCCTTGATGCATACTCGGAATACAGGCAGAAGAATGAAATCCGCCCGCTTATTTCATCATTCTGTCCCGCTATCGTCCGTCTTATCCAGGTCAGGTTCCCCTCCCTGGTCGATAATATTATAAGGGTAAATCCTCCGATCGACATGTCGGCCCTTTATTACCTTGAACAGCTTAAGGCTTCCGGCATACCCGACAAAAACATCGGTCTGTTCTATGCAACACCATGTGCTGCAAAAATAGCAGCCATAAAGAGTCCTGTCGGCGACACCAGATCAATAATCACAGGGGTCATCAACATGGACTTCCTCTATAACAAAATTCAGAAATACCTGCAAACCCCATCTCCCAATGCAGGTATGCCCGTTACCGACGATCTTCTCAACTCGCGCGGTATACTCTGGAGCCTTACACGCGGGGAGTCAGTTCACTGCGAGAAGAGAGCCCTGGCCGTCGACGGAATCAGAAACGTGACCGAAATACTTGAGAACGTGGAGAACGACAAACTGGGCAGTGTTGAGTTCCTTGAACTTAGGGCATGCGATGAAAGCTGCGCTGGCGGCATTCTGATGACAGGTAACAGGTTCCTTACCGTGGAACGACTGAAGAAGCTTTCAGCCGAACATGCCAGAGAGGAAAAAGAGCAGCCAAACAAACTGACCGACCGCTTCATCAATATCAGGGAACACAGCACCCTGGGCTGCATTGAACCGAGGAACATCGAAAAGCTGGATGAGGATATGTCGGTTGCCATGAAAAAGATGGCCAGGAAAAGAAGGATGATGTGCTTCCTTCCCGGTTTTGACTGCGGAGCCTGCGGCGCTCCTGACTGCCAGACTCTTTCTGAAGACATAGTTCAGGGCCGTGCACAAATCTCACACTGCGTTTTCCTTCAGCAGCAGCTGGTTAACCAGAACCTGCTCAGTCACGAGAAAGCATTCAAAATCACCGGGGATATCTGGGGAAGCGAAAGACTTGAAAAGAATTGTAATAAAATAGGTGCAGAAGATGAAAATTACTGATGTAATACGTGAATTGAACCTGAAGTTAGTTTCCGGAAACGAAGGACTTGAAAATGAAGTGACCGGAGGCTATGTTTCCGACCTGCTCAGCGATGTCATCGGGAATGCCAGGGAAGGAAATGTCTGGATAACTCTCCAGGCACACCTCAATATCGTGGCAGTGGCTATGCTTAAGGATATCTCTGCCATAATAATCGTAAGGGGAGTAGTTCCTGATGATGAAACAATTAAAAAAAGCAACCAGGAAAACATACCTGTCCTGTCGGCTGAAGAAGACACATTCACCGTTGCCGGAAAGCTTTACAATCTGATTGGAAAAAAATGAGAACCTACCGGGCCGACCTGCATATTCACACCATCCTGTCCCCATGCGGCGATCTGAGCATGAGCCCGGCTAATATTGTATCCGAAGCACTAAGAAAAAAACTCGATATTATCGGAATCACCGACCATAACAGCACCAGGCAGTCACATCTTGTAAGCAGGCTTGGTTCTCAACACGGGCTATTCGTCCTCCGGGGTGCTGAGGTCACAACCAGGGAAGAGGTTCATTGCCTGGCCTTCTTTGACGGCACACGGGAGCTTGAAGAATTCCAGAGCTACCTCGACGACAACATTCCATCATTCAGCAACGATCCTCTTATATTCGGCGATCAGGTTGTCGTAAATGAAAAGGAAGAAATAATATACACTGAAGAGAAGTTACTTATTAACGCGACAAAAATTTCAATTGAGGAGCTTGAAGCTTATATCCATGGCCTTGGAGGCCTTTTCATCCCGGCTCATGTCGACAGGATGAAAAACAGCATCTACAGCCAGCTCGGATTTTTACCCGCTTACCTTAATGCTGATGCACTCGAGATATCAAGAAGGAGTACTCCGGAGTCATTCAGCCGGATACATCCTGAAATAAACTCGTACCCCCTGCTGACTGATTCGGATGCTCATTACCCCGATCAGATCGGTGTTGTTTACAACTGCTTCAAAATGGAGAAGCTGAGTTTTGATGAAGTGAAGATGGCTATCGCCGGAACCGACGGAAGAAAAATTACTGGCAAATGCTGACACTGGCTTTAAATATTCTCGATATCGTCCAGAATTCCATCCGGGCCAAAGCTTCGGAGATAGATATAGAAGTATTGGAATCAGCGGGGAAGGATATTCTTGAGATCAGGGTAACTGATAACGGGATCGGTATGCCTGAAGAGCTGCTGTCGGAGGTAACAGACCC
>Ga0247841_10012938_pt1 | contig 10774 bp, 5 predicted proteins | sample LaCruzMarch2015__2_FD_192410 | JGI IMG/M metagenome (GOLD analysis project Ga0247841, IMG submission 192410) | Freshwater microbial communities from meromictic Lake La Cruz, Castile-La Mancha, Spain - LaCruzMarch2015_18m | ecosystem: Environmental > Aquatic > Freshwater > Lake | place: Spain...
CAGGTATTGAAACCTTTCTCATCGATGATGGTTGGCAGGTACACCCCGATACGATGGCATGGAAACCTGAAAAAGGCATCTGGCATCCGCATGCCGTAACATATCCCAATGGTTGGAAAACAGTGGTTGCGAAAGCAAAAGAAAATAAAATACAGTTGGCATTATGGACTTCAGTTGATATTCCTGCAGAAGATTTGAATTACAATCAAGACCTTGCGAACTTTACAGGTTGGAAATGGGATTTTGCCTATATAAATAGTTATTCTGAACTTGCAAAAATCGAGGGAAAAGCTCGAAATTTCATAAAAAGCTATAACCATCAACTCTCTATTCAATGGGATTTGACTGAAAATACGCCACGTTACGGATTTTATTGGGGGCGCGAATATGGAGTTGTTTGGTTGGCAAACAAAGAAAAAGTCCATGTTCGTTATAATCCTCCGCACGTGCTGCGTGATGTGTGGGAATTGTCGAAATATGTAAATACCGACAAGTTTCAACTTCCTATCCGTAACATTAATGATTTCGATAAAGCCGGAAACGGAACGCTTTATAACGTAGAATATTGCAACGCCATTACTTTTATGGGTAATCCCATGTTTTTTGAAAAAGTAGGTTCTTACAATCCCGAAACGTTGGCAAGGATAAAGAAAAACCTCGAAATGTATAAAAACGAGCGGGGACAATTGAAAAATAGCTTTGTGTTTCCCATTGGCGAACAGCCCAACAACGAATCCTATACAGGTTTTCAGGCAGTAAATGAAGATGGAAAAACTGGTCATTTGCTTGTTTTCAGAGAGTTGTATGCTACAGAACCTTCACACGAAATCAAGTTGCGTTTTCTGAAGAATGTAACACTTGAATTGGAAAATTTGAAGACAGGAAATTTACAACAACTACAGGTGAATGAAAATGGAATAGCACTATTTTCAATTGTCAATGCGGGTGATTTTGAGTATTATAGATATGAAATTTTAAAATAAGTATTTGATTATGAACCAATTTATTAAGTCGTCATTTTCCACTTTAGGTGTGGGAATTTTCATATTATTGTTTGCACCAAAGTTAGTTGCAGCAGTAAGCGTCAGTCCGCTGTTTGGTAACCATGCAATTATTCAAAGTGGCGATAATATACCGGTTTGGGGCACGGCCGACGAAGGCGAAAAAGTGACTGTCCGCTTTGCTAATCAAGAAGCTACCGCAGTAGCAATTGAAGGGCGTTGGGAAGTTCGGTTCAATGGGCTGAAAGCAACTATATCTCCTTGTGAATTGACAGTCGTTGGAAGTTCAAATACGGTCATATCTACTGATATTTTAATTGGCGAAGTATGGCTTTGCTCCGGACAGTCCAATATGGTTTTTAATTTGGGTAAAGTAACTCCTGCTGATCAGGAAGAAGCACGTTCGCATCCTTTGCTGCAGTTGCGGAATTTCAATGTTAAGCAGGCGGTATCACCATTAGCGCTGAAAACCGTTGACGGAGTTTGGCTAATTGCCGAAGGCAATAATCTTATGGGTTTTACTGCCGTTGGTTACTATTTTGGACGGTCGATTGTTGAAACACAACATGTTGCGGTTGGACTAATTTCCTCTTATTGGGGCGGTTCACCAGCAGAAGCCTGGACCAGCGACAAAGCATTAAAATCGCAACCAGCTTTGGAAGCCATTTTTGTTACACATGCCAAACGAATTGCCGATTTTCCAAAACAGATGGAGAATTATTTAAAATCGAAAGCAACTTATGATGAAAAACTGGCTGAGGCGAAAAGTGCAGGAAATCCATTGCCCACCGAACCCAAAGCACCACGTGACCCACAGTCAATTTTTCCGAATAGCCCATCGTTGCTTTATAACGGCATGTTGCATCCTCTTATTCCTGTTGCCATGCGTGGTGTAATCTGGTATCAGGGTGAGGCAAATCACCAACGGTCATTGGAATATCAGACCCTGTTGCCCACAATGATTGCCGACTGGAGAAGCGATTGGGGACGTGGCGAATTTCCATTTTTTATGGTACAAATTGCGCCTTTCAAAGGAACAAATCCGCTGATAAGGGAAGCACAAATGAAGGTTTGCGAAAAAATTAAGAATACCGATTTGGTATGCACACTCGATGTGGGCGAAGCTGAAGATATTCATCCCAAAAACAAACGACCGGTTGGTGAACGATTAGCATTGCTGGCTCGAAGCAAGGTTTATATCGAAAAGGTTATTTCTAGCGGACCACGTTTTGCCAAATTGAAGGTGTCGGACAATGTAGCCACACTATCCTTTAATTTTACTGATGGTGGTTTAGTTGCCACTGATGCAGAGTTGAAAGGTTTTTCTGTTGCTGGCGATAATAAAACATTTGTTCCTGCCATTGCTGTCATCAAGGGCAATAAAGTAGAAGTTTCAGCAGCAGGGATTTTAAAACCTGTGGCGGTTCGATATGCTTGGGAAAGTGCTCCGGAATCTTCATTTTCTAATGGTGCCGGATTACCTGCATTTCCATTTCGGACAGATGATTGGTAAATAGAGAATTATCGATAAGCTAAATACAATTTTAGCGAATTAAAATCAAACCATTGATAACAAATAAATTATAAAATGAAAAAACAAGTAACTACCCTGATTTTACTATTTGTAATAAGTGCACTTCAAATCCATGCTGCCAATAAAATCCTTCAAGAAGGAGTCCATTTTGTAACCGACACAATGGCTTTGGGAAAATTTGTGCAGCTAACCGTGGATGCACCTACTGACATTGTTCTGAATACAGATGTGTCAGCTATTTCCAGCGTTGAAATCAAACCAGCCATCCGCAATATTCAATATAAAATTGAAGGGAATCGTATTTGGTTGATAGGAGTAACGCCATGCAAATTGGCAGTTACTATTAATGAGGATTATGCCAAACCTGTTTATTTGTTCGTAAATCCACCTCATCCAAAACAATGGAGCGATTTACCAAAGAATACGATACGTTTCAAAAAAGGCGTTCATCAGATTGATAAATACAGCATTAAGGAAGATAATGTTACGATTTTTATGGAAGATGGTGCGATATTGAAGGGCGATATTTTTGGGGAAAATGTCAAGAACGTAAAGATTCTGGGCTATGGTATTATTGACGGGCGCATTTCAAAACATGGTATCAGATTTAATTATGTGGGCGGCATAGAAATTAATGGTCCAATCATTCTTAGCCGAAATGGTTGGTCTAGCTCGTTTTTTGAATGTAAATACCTGACCATTAAGAATACCAAAATTCTATCCTCGGAAGTGTTTTCTGATGGCATAGATTTGTTGGCAACTTCCAATGTGTTGATTGACGATGTGTTTATTCGAAATGAGGATGATTGCATTACCCTAAAAACCAAGAAGTTTAAATATTCGGGGAATATTGAAAATGTTACTGTTAAGAATTCTGTGTTTTGGAGCGGAAAACAAGGAAATGCATTGGAGACCGGTTGGGAATTGGATGGTGAATTTATAAGGCACATTCGCTACGAAAACATTGATATTATTCGCAAGGAAACGTCAGCGACCAAATTCAAACGTGCCGCCATTTCTATGCATCACGTTGGTAATTCTAAAATTTCGGACATTATTTATAAAAACATTCGGATAGAATCGGTTTACGAAAACTTGATTTGGTTGGAACTGTTGCCTGCCAATAAATGGGGTTCGGGTGGAGGTTCGATTGACGGTGTGAAGTTTGAGAATATTCAGTACACTAAAGGCAATGATGCGCCTATTGTTATCAAAGGTGGAACCACTGGAATGATTAAAAACATAGAGTTTAATGGTTTGAAATATAAAGGGAAAGCGATAAATTCAGTTGCTGACGGCATTTTCAAAATTGAAAATGCTCAGGTGGTGGTGAAATAATATGAGTTAAGAATTAAGAGTCAAGAACCAAGAGTCAAGACAAATTCATAGATATAAGATTTATAAATTTAGCAATGAAAAAAGTAATCTATATAGTATTTATATTATTTTCTATTACGCAGTTAAGCGCGCAAAACAGAAGTTTGCAGGAGGTAGAAAAAAGTATAACTGGTTGTCCTGCTTTTACAATTGACGCACCTCGAAAGGGAGGAAAAATTGTTGATGCAGCAACTTTTGGACTGAAAGAACACGGAACGCCCGAAAATAATGTGGCTGCCATAAAGAAAGCATTGGCCTTTTGCAAAAAGACAAATGCCTATAAACTCACTATTCCCAAAGGAGTTTATTACCTTCGTTCTATCAATACAAAACCTAATAAAGACAGTCTGGCTTATGCGCTTGCCAATGTCAGAGTGCCCCATGTAACCCGTCAGATTGCCATTGAAGGCATGACGGATTTCATTTTCGATGGGCAAGGTGCTGAGTTTATTGTCATGGATTCAACTATTGTGTCGATGGGGGCTTTGCTATATGTGGCCAATTGTGAGCGGGTGCGGGTGGAAAACCTAACGCTCGACTGGGATTGGGCAACGACACCCGTTTCGGCATTGGGATATATTGAATCGGTTAATGCCGAAGGGAAATATATCGACTTATATGTTCCCAACCTGAGATTACCAAAGAAAACCAAGCTAAACAAAGAAAGCGGTACTACTTCTAAGGACTGGAATCCTTTCACCAATATGCGGAATCCAGAAACCAAACCATTTGTACTTGCTGAAAATAGTCCTGGATATGGGGAGTTGGGAGCAGGAAAAATACTGAAAGATACTGTATTGGACGAGCATCATATCCGCGTTTATATGATGAACCAAAAAAGTATTCAAACAGCCAAAATTGGTCAGTGTTCCAATCTTACTTTTCATACCAATTATGACCCTTACGGTGTGGAAGCCAACGGAAACGACCACCTTGTTTTTCATAATATCAATGTATATACTGCATTGAATCACAGGGGTTTTGCGTGCGATTATAACAAGTATTTGGAGATTTCATCGGTAAATATTATTCCACGGTCGGGAACGGGTAGAACAAAATCCTCGCACGGCACTTTTGAAATTCACAATTCACGCGGTTATTTTCTGTTCGAAAACAATGTGGTAGATTCGGAAATGGATGATTACATGCACCTCAGTGACGGATTTGTTGCTGGAGGAATCAAAGTAATAAGCAAGAATTCCATTCTTTGTGAACGAATACAATATTATTCGGCAAGATATACCTTGTTTGCAGGTGCCAAAATTGACTTTTTGAATGAAAAGTTTGCAAAGACAGGTCAACAAGCCACCATTGCTTCTGTGGAATGGTTGCCCGAATTTTATCCGGCCAAGGACAAGCAGATTGCAGCCATTGTCACTTTTAAAGAAGATTTGCCAGCTAATTTGCCCGTAAAAACAGGTTTGTGGAATCGTGAGTTGGGTAGTGGCAACTATATTCTCCGCAATAATGAAGCCACTACCTTGGCTTGCAGGGGCATTTTGACCAGTTGGCCCAACGGCCTTATTGAAAATAATAGTTTTTCAAATGCTGGTTATGCCGGTCTGTATTTAAGTTCCAACGATGAGTTTGGTGACCGTTGGTTTCATGGACCAGGGCCAAGCAATATTATTGTTCGCAATAATCGTTTCGATAGAACCAATCAAGTATTGAGAAATAAAGCCGACATAGATATTTCGCTACGGAAAACGCCGGGGCAATTTTACAAAAACATTTTGATTGAAGACAATACCATTTCCAAAAGTGTTAGCGAAGCCAATATTTCACTCTGCAATATTGATGGTTTGATAGTTCGCCGCAATAAACTGGTTGACATCAAAAATACAAACAGTTATTCAGAAAATTTTGGAGTGAAAGTGCAGGAGTGTAGTAATGTTTTTGTCTCAAAATAAACAACTCCTCAAATTTAATTATGCTACGTAAAACATCTATAATTTTGAAAGAGTTTTCTTTGACTGTGATTCTCATATTATTGGCAAATCATAATATTAAAGCTGAGACAGTTGTATATCCGATTCCAACAGGAGCTACAGCCAGTACTCAGTATTCAGTTTTGGTCAACAATCAGAATTCTTATGTTTTTCCATCTACTTCAATGGGCATTGGCGCATCAAGAGGTGATTTTACGAGTTTTTCAACATCGGTAACTGTTCCTATAACTGTTACAACAAATGTGGATATTTCATCAGTAGTTATCCGACCATTAAAATGGGGTATCACTTACACCAAAATCGCAGCTCGCACCATTAAATTCAACGTGCCATCAGATTGTAATTTAAGTGTGGAAATAAATGGAAATACAGATACGCCACTTTATGTTTTCAGCAATCCATTGGAAGTAAATGTACCTAAACCTTCCGACCAAAATGTGAGATATTACGCTGCAGGACAAATCTATACTGAAAATATAACGCCAAAAGCAGGCCAGACCATTTACATTGCTGGTGGTGCCATTGTAAGAGGAAATATAACCTGTACAGGCGTAAGTAATTTCACCGTCCGAGGGCGTGGAATACTTGATTCATCTGTCAATCCAACAATGTCGAGAACTGTCAGGGTAGTTGGAGGTAGTAATATTACATTCGAAGGCATTGTGTTTCATAATGTGCAAAGCTGGGGTGTCGTTTTTGGAACATGTAACGGAGTAACGGTTAACAATATCAAGGTAATCAGCACTCCTGATGGCGAAAGCGATGCGCTGGACATTGTAGGTAGTCAGAATGTTACCGTAAATGGAGGCTTTTTCAGGTCGGAAGATGATTGTATTTGTATAAAAAGCATGAAAGAGGGCTATAACCTCGGTGTTGGTAATCCTCAGAATATCAATGTCAATGGCGCAGTTGTTTTTAATGGACATCGTGGAAATGCGCTTGAAATTGGTTATGAATTAAATGGAATTGTGGATGCAAACGGACATAGTTTCGTTCGTGATATTTATTTTTCGAACATCGACATCATACACAAAGGCACGGCAGTAGATGGAACTCCACTTCGCCGGTCAGCCATGAGTATTAATAACAATGAAGATGCTCGGGTGTCGAATGTTTCTTATAATGATATTCGAATTGAAGATTGTAAAGAAAATTACTTTCATTTGGAAGTTCTCAAACCTGACACATCATCATTGACAAGTGGTAGTATTGACAGTGTGGAATTTAAAAACATACAAATTGTTGGCGGTGACCTTACGCTTCCTTCAGTAATTTATGGCTACAATGCCAATTCTAAGGTTCAGAATATTACATTTTACGGCTTTAAGGTGGGGAACAATGAAATGACTACAACTGCACAATTGAAGTTAAAGACGAATAGTTTTATTAAGAATATTGTATTTAAAAAAACGCTAACTGATAACAATCGGATTGACTCATTAAGCCCTAAAATTTTTCCTACTACTTGCGACAATGACCTTTTTGTAGTTGGTTGCGATAGTGCAGCTTACACCATTGTAGATGTTGCAGGCAAAACTTTATTGAGTGGCATTGTAAAAAGTAAATCCATCTTAGTGGAAAGTTTACATTCAGGTACTTATTTAATTACCTTCAATTTGGATAAGGAAAGCGCTACAAGGAAGTTTGTAAAGAGATAAATGTCACTCTAAACAATCAGAGTATATGAAAAGTACAATTTTGTAAGTGTTTGAGAATTAAAAGTACGAATTTTGCACTGTCATTATGAGACCCTTAAATCACACAAAACTGCTTAAATTGTATACATGAAAAAAAGACTACTATTCCTTACTTTTTTAGTTTCTTCATTCTCTATTCACATTGCCAATGCAGCATCTAATGTAACTGTTGTCAATGCTTCTACCTTTGGTTTGAATACTACCAATACCGATTTAGTAAACGGCGTGGCTGTTGCTTCAATGGCTACTTATGCTGCTTCACATCCCAACACCAAAATTGTAATTAATACGGGCATTTATAAAATAAAACGAAATGCTGCACAGATAATCGACTTTAATTACTGTAATTCTATTGAGATTGATGGTCAGGGATCCACTTTTGTATTGAGCGAAACGGATAAAAAATACAACGGTTCATTTATTCAATTGGATCATTGTCAGAATATGACCATTCGTAACCTGATATTTGACTGGGACTGGGAGATTATGCCTCTCAATGCCATTGGTAAAATAACAGCAGTAACTAAAACCGGACAAACTGGAGCTACTTACGAGATTGTAAACAATGTCAACTCCACTTCAAGACCCAAAAATACAGTCAGCAGCAGGGCATGGAGCAATACCTTAAAATGCAGGTCATCGGTGGGAGGTTTTGCTTTGGCAGCAGATACTGCCATCTGGATTGACAGTAAGCATGTGTTTGTCGGCATCGGTTCTACTACCTCACTTAATGCAGCAAAAGTTGGTTTATACACCATGCTTACGTTTGAAACCAATTTTACTGGAAGCGCCATTGTGGCCGACTATTGCACATCAACAACTATTGATAATGTGTCTGTTTATTCAATACCGGGTCCATCATTTTCAATTTCAGGAAGTAAAGATTATTCGGTAACAAATTGTAATATTATTCCTAAACCCGGTACAGACAGGTATACCTCAACAACTTCGGGCGGTGAATACCACAATTCGGCTGGGACAGTGCTTATAGAAAATAACAAAATGATATATACTACGGACGACGGGATACATATCAGCGATAATTACATTCCACCACACATGAAAAATGACCCGGTAAATCCAAGGGTTGTCGTTGCCGATACGCTTCAATTTTATACTACAAGTTATGTTCTCAATGTCGGCGATACTTTGGATTTCAGATATCAAGACTTTTCTCCAACTGGTGTAACCGCAGTATTGGTGGCTACTAAATGGGATATGAACTACTTTCTGAACAGAAGTGGTAATTTAGGTGATCACCGATGTACACTTACTTTCGACAGGGATATACCAGCAATTCCAAAAGGTGCTTTCTTGTTTAATCGACGTTACGGGCGTGCAAAAGTTCGCATAGCCAATAATGTTTTTGCCAATAATTTTTGCCACGGACTTTGCTATTGCGTACCCAATGGAGTGATTGAAAATAATTGTATTTCCAGAACTGCGTATTCGGGAATAAGGTCGTATCTGACTTTCCGATCTAAAAAATGGGTGATGGGAACTGGTCCAAGTAATGTGATTATTCGAAACAACACACTTTACGAATGTAATAACGGTGTAGATCAGGTGGCACCAGCAAGTTTGTATGTGGGTGCAGGAATTGACGGAGGTGGGTATACCTACACAGTAAGCACCAATCGAACAGCATTGACCAACGTGACAGTTTCCGGAAATACAGTTTTTGGAAGTGATAGTCAAGGACTTTATGTAACGTCAATAACTGGGGCAACGGTAGAAAATAATACGCTAATTGATGTGGGTAGAAATCCACTTCCAACTACGCTGCTTGCCAAAGGGGCTTTGACTGTAGAATGTGCAAATAATGTAACATTGACGAATAATAAAATTATTCAACCAAGTGGAACTAGCAGAAAAGGTCTTGTGATTGATGCCGCAACGACTTCGGGAATAACTTCTACGAGTTTGCAACAGTTAACACAACAGACATTACCTGTAGCTTTATCTGCCACAGGTATTCAACCAACATCTTTTGTTGCCAAATGGAAAAAAGTGACTGGAGCTACGTCATATTTATTGTTTGTTTATAAAAAGAATTACAACCAAACCACTGATTCGCTTATCAATCAATACAGTGTGGCGGATAGTTCGTTTGTGGTTCCAAATTTATTGGCCAATCAGAAATATGGCTATAAAGTAAGCATTCAACCTTCGTTTTGTAATGATGAAATTCTGACGTTATCAAATATAATTTATGTTACAACTACGCCTGATTTATCAACTATTAATCCGATTGATTCTTTAAACATACATATTTACCCAACACTTTGTGATGCTGAATTATTTTTAAATGATTGCGATAGTGCAAAATATAGCATTTTCAATGTCTTAGGAAAAATTCAATTGAGTGGGATTATTACCTCTTCAAGTATAGCTGTAGCGTCTTTAAAATCAGGTACATATTTCATTAAACTTGATTTAATCGAAGGGAGTTTTATTCGGAAGTTTGTAAAAAGATAAATGCTGTTTTAAACAATAAGAATATATGAATGGTACAATTTTATAAGAGAATTCAGTTCATTTGTACGAACTTTGTATCAAAAAAGAACCCTTAGCCCCTAAAGGGGGAACTATGTAAGTATCAATAATTGCAAACTATGCTCTAAACTAATAAATATCAACCTTTTTTGATTGTATTTACCAATCTATAATGCTATTAACTTTAAAATCTATTTAAATGAACAGGTCTTTTTTTCTAAAGTCAAAATCACTTTCAGTATTGTTTTTACTGCTATTTTGTTTTACTCCTTCTGCTTTTATGCAAACCAAAAGTTCCGTTGGCTCCGAACAAGTCATCAAAGGTAAAATAACCGACTCATCAGGTGAACCAGTAATTGGAGCATCTTTAAGAGTGAAGGGACTTTCTGCCGGCTCCGTTTCTGACATCAACGGTAATTATCAGTTTAAACTACCCGAAAATGCAAAAATACTTATTGTCAGCTACATTGGTATGAAATCCAAAGAGGTGGCAATTGCTAATAAAAGTGTCATAGATGTAACTTTGGAGTCAAGCGCTACAGAATTGACCGAAGTAGTTGCCATCGGTTATGGCGAATCGAAACGGAAGGATTTGACTGGTTCGGTCTCGTCAATTAGTTCCGAATCAATGGCAAAATTGGGAATCTCCGATTTTTCTCAAAACCTTCAAGGTCGTTTGGCTGGTGTTAAAGTGAGTTCACAATCGGGTGAAGCCGGAGG
>Ga0247841_10012940_pt1 | contig 10772 bp, 23 predicted proteins | sample LaCruzMarch2015__2_FD_192410 | JGI IMG/M metagenome (GOLD analysis project Ga0247841, IMG submission 192410) | Freshwater microbial communities from meromictic Lake La Cruz, Castile-La Mancha, Spain - LaCruzMarch2015_18m | ecosystem: Environmental > Aquatic > Freshwater > Lake | place: Spain...
CCCAAACCGTTACTTTATTGACTTGGGGATTCCAACACTGAGCGTCTAACTGAGTAATCAAATGAACCGCCCGGTACGTGATCCGTATGCCGTGGTGGTGTGGGAGGAGAGGAGCCGCGAGGCTCCTACCCCTATTCCCGATTCGACTGTGAGAATGATGAAGAAGCACATTCCACTTGCGGTAGCGAGTCTGCTTTGCGCTTTCTTCGTTCTCGACATCATCCTGATCGCCTTGGGTACAATCATTTCCAGAACACTATATGAGTGCGGGAATCCGTTCGTCTTCATCGGGAATGTGGGTTTCGCGACCTGCCTCTTCGTGTACTACAAACTCCCAACTTGGCCGTTCATGGCGTTCCTGGCAGCCGCGGGGAGTTCTGTCATTGCGCTGTGGTTTCAGCGCAACAGAGGGAATGTGAAGAACGTTCTTGCAGCGGTATACACTCTCGCTGTTGCACTCCACATCGCGTACGTGGCATGGTGGTACTTGACGGGACAGAAATGGGATTACATATAGCTCAACATCCACCCCAGTTTCCCTCGCGTTCCGCTCGGAAACTGAACGGCATCGTTCGCTACTTGATACAATCCATTCCGTGATGCTATGCTGGTGCCATGAAACCGAAGGTCTACATTGAGACAAGCGTCGTGAGCTACTATACAGGGCGGGGTAGTCGGGATGTGGTCATCGCGGGTCGCCAACAATCCACGCAGGACTTTTGGCCTCTCCTTGCGGACGAGATACTGCCGTTCGTCTCTGCGCTCGTGGTCAAGGAAGCGACCAAAGGCGATCCGGTTGTCTCCGGCAAACGACTTGACGCAATCCGGATGTTTCCAGTACTCGCCACAACATCGCAGGCGGAGATCCTTGCACAAGCGCTCATGGACGCACGGGGCATACCCACTGAGTACCCGGAAGACGCGCTTCACATTGCCGTCGCCGCAATCGCCGGCATGGATTTCATCGTCACCTGGAATTTCTCCCACATAAACAACCCGTTTACCAAGATGATGATCCGGCAGACTGTTGAGAATGCAGGATGTGCGTGTCCCGAAATTGTATCCCCCGATGCCTTTCTAGGAGACTGAAATGAAAGATCCCTATGTAGCTGAAGTCCGAAAATACCGCATGCAGCACACTAAACAATTCGGTTCCAACTTACACCTCATTTGCCAGGATCTGAGGAGCTTTGAAGGCTCGCTCGGCGACCGGGTGGTGACGCTTGACTCAAGGAAGCTGCAGCGAACCGACGCGTGGTCCGTACGCGGTGCCCGCGCCGGACACGCGTGACCGTGCGGAGCGCAAGCGCTCCTCCTGGTCACCGCTGACCCGCGCCCCATTCGGCTCCAAGGAATAGAAAATGATGATCGCAGTCAGGCAGCGTCAGCAGGTCAACCATGCGTGAAGGCGACAATTTCCTCGATGCCAATTACTCCGCCGATGACGTATTGAAATGGCATAACACGAAGTTCGGGACATGGTAGCCTAACAACACGCGGCACCGTATTGCTCACCCTGGCGGGTTCGCAACCGGTGCGCGTGGGCGTTCGGGAAAGTCAAATATCGGAATTGAAGAAGGCAGCATCGGCGGTTATGATTTCAGGAAATTGGAGGGTATTCGCATGGAAATCGCACTGCCCCTGGACAAGATGACGATTGCCGACAAATTCAGGACGTTGGAGGACATATGGTGCAGCCTAAAGAGCACCCCGAAGGATATTCCTCTCCCGGCTTGGCATGCTGATGTGTTAAAGGCCCGAGAGATAAGGGTTCGTGAGGGGACCTCGATGTATGGTGATTGGGCAGATGCCAAGCGACGTATTCGAGAACGCACCCGGTGAAGATACGGATACTTGACGAAGCAGAGCAGGATCTCATTGACGGAGTCCTGTTTTATGAAGCCCAGGATCCGGGACTTGGCGATTACTTTCTGGACTCGCTTTCTGCAGATATTGATTCTCTCCAGCTCTTTGGTGGCATTCATTCCCTTCGTCTTGGCTATCACTTCTTGCTGGCGTCCAGATTTCCATACGCCATCTACTACAAGATTGTGAAGCGCACAGTGCATGTCGAAGCCGTGTTGGATTGCCGACGTGATCCGGCTTGGATAGAGAAACGACTGAAATAGTCCCGAACAATACCGCCGCAGTTTACCTCGCGGTCCGCTCGGAAACTGAACGCTGACGTTAGATCCGGAGAACGAGATGATCCCAAAGTCCCTTGCATTTCGCATTGTCAACATGCGGTTAGGCTGGGTGGTCGTAATGGCCGTCCTATTTCACGGGCTCTATTGGATGGACTACACTTGGCTCTTCGCTTTCCGCCGGTTCGATGTTCTGGCTTGGCGCGGTCCGCTTGCGCTCTTGCTCCTGTTGCCGAACCTCCTTGTGTTAGGTGCATACACCATCCTTCTTTTCTTCTGGCGCTCAGTGCCGCGATTGCGACAGTCCCTGGCAGCGTTCTGGTTCCTGTGCCTGAGTTCCTTGGTGCTACTTCTTCCGATACGTCTGTCGCACGAACTCAGGTGGTGGACAAACGTCATACCCATTCTGCCGACGATCGCCTTGTCTACCATGTTGGCGTCTCGCATTGCGGTTTCGGATTTCATGCGTTCTCGCGCCTGCGAGTATATCCTCGAGTGTTCCGGACGGGCCTTCGTGCCTTTCTTCATTCTGGGGATGTGCCTTGGAGCGACACCACTGTCCGGCTACATAACCGTCTCTCCTCGTGTAGGAACTGCGTACTCTATCAATCCACAATCGGGTATCTTTTCGCCTTGTCTGTCGTGAGCATTCTCAACTGCACGTGGATACTCATTCGGGCGCGTCGGGTAGCGCGGACGGGCGAGCATCCGTGACGAAGCGTGGGGCACTTCAGGGGATGGAGATATCACAGACAGACATGAGGATCTACCGGTAGTTCAACCGATCACGGTCCCCGTAAAGGCATCTAATCAATTCTACCGTTTACGCGTCGAGGAGTAATGCGTCGGCATGTCGGAACAGCGCAGCAAACAAACTGCCAACAAAGCGCTCCTCATCTGCAACTTGCCCGCGGACGGGCAAGTTGCGGGAGAGCGCTGTCGTTGGAGAAAAAGACAATTGACGATGATATCAATAATGATACTATATTGAGATGGCTACGGTTGAAGACATAGTAGTGGAGATGCGAATCAAGCCAAAGGGTGTGCGCTTTGCGGATCTGTGCCGTGAGCGCAACCAGTATTTCGGATTTCCAAGGCAAAAAGGAACCAGCCATCGAGTCTACAAGACCCCGTGGCAGGGAGATCCAAGAGTAAACATCCAAGATGACAGAGGCAAAGCTAAAACCTATCAAGTTCGACAAGTGTTGAAGGCAATTGAAAGGTGGGAATATGAACACCATTAAGCATGATCATTATACATACCGTGTTACATGGTCCGAAGAGGACGGGGAGTACGTAGGCCTTTGTGCGGAATTTCCAAGCCTGAGCTGGCTCGGATACACACCGGAAACTGCGCTCCGTGGCGTCCGCTCCGTGGTGGCCGATGTTGTTGCAGATATGAAGAAACAGGGGGAGCCGATCCCGGCACCGCTGGCAAGCCGGTCTTTTAGCGGAAAGTTCATGGTGCGCGTTCCTCCTAATGTACACCGCGAACTCGCCCTGGAGGCCGCTGAAGTTGGAGTCAGCTTGAACCGTCTGGTATCGGCGAAACTGGCGCACTGAAGCAGAACATGCCAACCATAAACTCCAGATTACCTCGCGTTCCGCTCGGAACCTGACTTTCGCCGTTGGCCAAAAATAGATTGATAGCAAATGTATTCTTTTGTATTCTAATCGTCATCGAAATGAAGAACAGGAGGAGAGAATGTCTAAAACAGTGACGTTACGACTTGACGATACCGTCTATCGGTTATTCAGAGGTGTGGCCGAACGGGAGAATAGACCCATATCCAACTTTATCGAGACGGCTGTCCTGCGTTTTGTGCAGGACCACGAAACCGTTGATGAGTTTGAGATGGGGGAGATCCGGGCAAACACCGGACTCAATCAAAGCCTGAAACGGGGATACCTGGATGCCAAACACCGGCACGGTTCATTCGTCTGAATTCCGGGTCTTTGAGACCGATGAGTTCAAAAAGGCGTTAGCACGTCTGGGGCCACCCTCGTTTCTTCCAAAGAAACTCGAAAGTTACATTTACCCCCAGTTGCGGCAAGGGCCGTATTTTGGGCCTAACATTCGCAAGTTGCAGGGGTACACACCCGCCACTTGGCGATACCGAACAGGTCCGTATCGAATTTTCTATTCAGTGGACGAGGCAGAAAGAATTGTGTTCATACTGACCATCGATGATCGAAAAGATGCATATCGATAATTTGGCCAACAACCGCATTCAGGGTACGCTGCGCGCCCCTGCTGCCAGAACGTTGGCATGACAAAACGAACATCAGAGACAGATTGATGGAACTCTATGATATGTGATAAGGTGCATCTGATATTCAATGGAGACATTTTATGACAGCCCAGGCAACGCAAGTCCTTACGGAAGCACTCCACCTCTCGCCGTTGGAACGTGCCGAGTTAATTGAGCAGATTTTTGCGAGTTTCAGCTTTCCGTCCCGCCAGGAAAATGATGCGGCGTGGGCGCGAGAGTCGGAGGACCGGATTGATGCCTATGAAGCCGGGCGCCTCGCATCTACCTCGGCGCGGGAAATATTCGCACGCGTTGAGGGCATGCGCCCATGACGGTGGAGTTTCTTCAGACCGCCGACCGTGAATTCTTTGACGCCATTGATTACTACAATACGCAGGCTTCCGGGCTCGGGTTCGAGTTTGCGGCGGAAATCAGCCGCACCATTGGTCGAATCGCGGAGTTCCCAGATGCATGGTCACTGCTTTCGGCGCGAAGCCGCCGGTGCCGGACAAACCGTTTCCCTTATGGTGTCGTTTATCAGATCCGAGGGTCGGTGATTCTCGTTGTGGCCATCCAAAATCTTCATCGACACCCTGACTCTTGGAAAGACCGCCTTGGGCCAAACAACATGTGATGAAGCGAACAACCGGCGGCAGGTTGCGCTCGTGAGCTCGCGAATCTGCGCCAGGACGTTGGCCTGCAAGAACGATGAAGAACAGAACTATATGTAGTGTCTTGATGATCGCGATATTCTCTGGTTATTGCGCTAATGGGGAACCGACAGTAGCACCGCAACCCCATGAGCCGACAATCCTTACAATGAGCAATTTGGTCGTAATTGCGCGAACCAAGAACCACAACCTGCCAAGGCTTCTTGAAGATGGTTTTCAGACAACAACCCAGAAAGTTGAAACGACAGATTGTGGAATGACTGCTCTGGTCCGCAGTCGTGAAAGACAATCAGTCCCCGTTCGCTTCGTAACAATAGCGCCGCTCAACGCCATAAATGCAGAAACACTTGTTGGCATTGAGATTCTATTACCGGATTACGTGGCTTATCTTCGACACAACAACATTCCAGTACCCACCATACTTATTTCTTCACCAGCCCGGGTACTTAAGAATCAAAACCGTCCGGAAGGACACACAATCGACACGAACGGAACCGGCAGCATTTACTGGGACTTTCGAGAATATGACCGCAATGATTTGAGGGGATATGAGGTAATGAGTTTTACAAATGGTGTCCTGAAAGATTATTATTTCGGAAGAAGGTATTGAAGAAGCATCAGGCCAACAAATCGGTCGAGCCAACTCGCGCCCTTTCGGGCGATCGCGGATCACGTTGAGCGTTGGGATAACAACGAAGAGGAGAAAGTATGACAGACTTCAAGTTTGCATGTCCGCACTGTAATCAGCACCTTGAATCACCCCCGGAAATGTTTGGCTCGGTCATTGCCTGTCCATCATGCAATAGACAGATTCAGGTGCCTCGACCCGCTCCGCCGTCGCCATTACCACCCGTGATCCCAACTCGGAGCAAAACAGACGTGGGCGATGTTGCACAGGCCAACGCCCCAGGGAACTCTGGATCGAATGATCAGGGGGCAGTCCGAACCATGCCCATGGCAACCTGGTCTCTCTCTGCCTCAATTGTCGGAATGATCCTTACCTTTGTCCGCCTTCCCCTTGTCGGTCTTTTCGGGTCGCTCCTCGCCGTAGGCTGGGGCCACAAGGCGAGGGCACGCATCAAGCGTTCGACCGAACCGCTCGCCGGTCGCCGCTCTGCAACCGCTGGACTCATAGTCGGGTATGTTGGGGTCCTCTTTCAGATTGGACTCCTCGCATCTGTCGGTCTCCCGTACCTATCCAACGTACGCCAGAGCGCATGTCGCAACCAATGCAGAGACAATATGAAGCAGATTACGATGGCTGCGTACCTGTACCACCAAGCCAACGACAAAATGAAGTTCCCGGATGATTTCCAGACGCTCATCGCCGAGAACCCGATCGCACCGAAGTCTCTTGTCTGTCCTGCCACTCGCCATCAACCTGGCAACATGACAGAAGTGGAGAAGTGGACCGACTATGTTCTCGTGGCGGGACGCAGCGACAATGATCCGTCGGACACCGTTCTCGTATTCTCAAAACCAGAATGCTATGGAGGCAAGGGAGGGAACGTCGGCTTCGTGGATGGCAGCGTGCGATGGTGCGAGCGAGAGGAATACGAGCGCTTGACGCGCGGGGCGGCTCGCTGATGAACAACCGACTTCCCAACAAGCAAATCCGTCCTATCGCCGGGAAGCCCGGCTCAGGATGATTTGCTGCGTTGGCCTGCAAGAACGATGAAGAAAAGAATTATATGTAGCGTCTTGATGATAACGATATCCCTTGGTTATGACACCAATGGGGAAGAATCAGTCGTCCTGCAAACCGATGGACCGATAATCTTTTCATTGAGCAATGTGGTCGCAATTGCTCAAGTCAAGGACCACAAATTGCCAAGGCTTCTGGAAGATGGTTTTCAGACAATAACTCAGAAAGTTGAAACAATTGATTACGAATCGACTCTGGTCCGCAGTCGTGGAAAACAATCTGTGCCCGTTCGCTTCGTAACAATAGCGCCGCTCAACGCCATAAATGCAGAAACACTTGTTGGCATTGAGATTCTATTACCGGATTCCTGCAGAGTCTTGTTGTACTGTGAGTCGATCAGAGACCTCGTATCTGAACCTTAAAGGGTCGCCCCTTACAAAGAATTAAGCCCTGAGCTTCATGCTGTTTCCACCTTGTCCATGCGGCCCAGTCCCGATAAAGTGCGCCCCGGAAGGGAGAGCGCACCATGCAAAACCTTGTCTGCCAGCACTGCCATGAGGAATTCATCCCCGACCCACATAACGCATGGCACCAGCGGTACTGCTCCAGGGAGGAATGCCAGAAGGCCCGGAATCGCAGAAGCTGCCGGAAATGGCGCGCAAAGTATCCGGATTACTTCAAGGGCGACACCGCCCGGACTCGGGATTGGCGAAACCAGAACCCGCAATACTGGAGGCTCGAGATGAGAAAGACGTTCATTGCCGATATGCGTGCCTGCGGCGGATGGTCAGGGAATATGCCGCCAAGGCCGGGCTTCCGGCATATGTGACGCCGCACACGCTGAGGCGGAGTTGCACGACAGAGCTGTTGCGCGGCGGCGCGGGAATGTACCATGTCAAGGATCTCCTCGGTCACGAGTCGCTGGACACCCTCAAACACTATGCCAGGCTGACCATCACCGACCTCAGAAAGACCCACGCCGCCTGCCACCCGAGGGAGAAGGACGCAGATGGTATGTAAAAAGGCCTATGGACTGGGAAGTGAAGTATGCTAATATCAAAACATATGAAGCGTTTGCGTGTCTATATCGATACATCTGTCGTGGGTGGTTGTCTTGATAGTGAGTTTCGGACAGATAGCTGCGCCTTGTTCGAGATGGTAAAGCGAGGTACGCTGGTCGTTGTTGCCTCCGCACTCTTGGCTGACGAACTGAGACTGGCGCCACCAGGAGTACAGGCGGTTCTCATCGGATTGCCGCCAAAGTGCGTGGAGTCTGTTGGCGTGGATTTGGAAGCTCTTGCGCTCCGAGATGCTTATCTGGCGGACGGGGTGGTTGGTTCGGGGCAAAGCAACGACGCCCTGCACGTTGCTCTTGCAACAGTGGCCAGGGTAGTATGATCGTGAGCTGGAACTTCAAGCATATAGTGCATTTTGACAAGATCCGTGGATTCAACGCTGTGAATCTCCGTGAGGGCTACTTGCCGATTGAGATCAGGTCCCCGAGGGAAATCATATGAAGACGACAAAAGAATTTGACTGTGTAAAGATGAAGAACGCTATTCAGGCGCGGCTGGTGGCACGCCGGAGCGGTATGAGTCCATCGAAGTTTATTGCGGACTTAGAGACTTCGGTAATGAAGTCCACTGATCCAATAGGAGAGTACTGGAGAAGGCTCGGTCCGAAACGGATTTCTTCCGTCCATAGCCACCACGCATTGGCCGGCCGTTAGGCTCGGTCTTCATTTGCCCTCCGATTGATGAATCATAAGGCCTTGGCGGCGTTGTCTTTTTGCCAATTTCGATCTTTCCGGCAACGCCCGCAACCAGTATATTGCCTCCGGTCCCGGAGGCATTACTACGATGTCATACTACCGGATAACGTCCGACACAGAGCCGTCCATCCCTTCGGCGATACAATCCCATGGCCCTTACTGCCGCTCCAGACACGCGTTACATCCTGTGAGCCCCGCATGTACCCCAAAAAGTGCTTACCCGCGTTTTTCCGGGACAGGATCTGGAAGAAGGTATTGAAGAAGCATCAGGCCAGCAAATCGGTCGAGCCAACTCGCGCCCTTTCGGGCGCTCGCGGCTCACGTTGAGCGTTGGCCGGACTAAGAACAAGATTGCGCGCGCCGCCCGTAGGAGGTATATTCTGGGAATGACAACTGTACTAGAAATCGAGCGTGCAATCGAGCAACTGCCGAGTGACCAGTTCTCCAAGATCCATAACTGGATCGTGGAGAAGGACTGGCAGACGTGGGATGCACAGATTGAACGCGACAGCGCCGACGGCAAGCTTGACTTCCTCGTGGAGGAGGCTCTGCGAGATGCCGAGTCCGGCGATACGAGACCGCTCTGATGCACCGAACGAACCGACGTTTCTGGCGCTGCTACTACGCGCTGCCGCCGGAGATACAGAGGGTCGCCGATCAGAGCTTCGCCTCGCTCCAGCGCGACACTCGGCACCCTTCCCTTAATTTCAAGAAGACCGGCAAAGTGTGGTCGGTTCGTGTAGGTATACACCACCGTGCGCTTGCCGTGTCCGATCCAACTGGATTCCTGTGGGTCTGGATCGGCACTCACGCCGAGTACGATAGACTGATCATGGGCCAACAACGCGCCGAACTTTACGTCGCTTCGCGCCGAAAGTGAGCGCGGGCGTTGTGCATGAAAAATGAATGGATGAATGATGATCGCCCAAAATGGCTTCGCGGGACAATGGCAGTCTTTGCTGGATGGTGGTCATTCTTGATTTGCCTACTTATATGCATGGCGATCTTGATTGGTTTGGCAGACCTTTTGACGCCTGGCGACGGGTTGCCAACGTGGCCCGGTGCGATTCTGGCCGTCATTTCATGCGTCCTTGCGATGCTGGGGACGGTCAAATTGGTGAAGATCCAAGATCGGTTCATGGGCAGGCGTTCGCGAAAGACCAATTACATTGTCCTGGCTCTATTAATCCTGCTCACCATTGTTCTAATGCCAGGACCATTTGTGTACACTGAATTTTAGGAATTGAAATTTGCACAACCAGCGGTCGCTCCATACGGCACCAAAAACACGGATCGCTACAATTCCCATGGCCGGTGTTCGTTGGCATACGACAGTGTGGACCGCTTCGGGTGTTCTTCAATGCCCAGATGTCTGAGTTTCCCTTCGCAACATTGCAGGCTCTGCACAATCTCTCGTAGAGACTTGGCCTGAGCCATCTGGCAGAACAGCATTACTACAAACTGTCCCCAACAGGTGAATCCTTTGGCGTGTTTCTCGGCTTTCAGTTCCTTCACTCTGCCTGCAAAATGATGCCGATCTATCAATTCGGGCAAGAAAAGATTGAATAGACTTATAACAAGTCATAGTATCCCAGCGTGAGTCCAACGGTGTTCAAGTTCAAAGGTTACAGGTTCTTTTTCTTCTCAAAAGAAGAACAGCGTCCACATGTGCACGTGTCATGCGCCGATGGCGAGGCCAAATTCTGGCTCGATCCGACTGTTGAACTCGTCAAGAACCATGATTTGTCACATGTGCAGATCGGAGAAACGAAGAAGATTGTGGAGGAACGCAAAGATGAACTCATCCGTGCTTGGCGCGGTCACTTCAGCGGCTGAAGTGACCAACATGGACAGTTTTGGATTATGGATTCTCGTGCAGGAAAAGGAGTACTTCCTGCCCTATCGGCAATATCCGTGGTTCAAGGACGCAAAAGTCGATCAAATACTGAACGTGCAACTCCTGCACGAAAACCATCTCCACTGGCCAGAACTCGATGTGGACCTTTGTGTCGAGTCTCTTGAGCAACCCGACAACTATCCTTTAACTTATACATGACCGAACCAATTCTTGCTGGTTATCGTCGCTCCGCTCCTCAGCCAGAAGATTGACGTTCGGTGAAGAGGCTATGTACGCAATAGGACGATTCGCAAGGGACAGTGTGGAGTGCGTATTCCGGAATAAATCGGCCACTGAAACCGCGATTGTATCGGCCACCCAAACCGGGATAAATCGGCCACTCAAACCGGAACCTAATCGGCCACTTTTTGCGAGTGTCCGGAATCGGTGGC
>Ga0247841_10012941_pt1 | contig 10772 bp, 6 predicted proteins | sample LaCruzMarch2015__2_FD_192410 | JGI IMG/M metagenome (GOLD analysis project Ga0247841, IMG submission 192410) | Freshwater microbial communities from meromictic Lake La Cruz, Castile-La Mancha, Spain - LaCruzMarch2015_18m | ecosystem: Environmental > Aquatic > Freshwater > Lake | place: Spain...
TTTAAAATTGTCCTCCTCCACCCTTAATTTACTATCCATGAAAGTTACTGAATATATAGCAAAAAGTAAAGGCAGGACACTTTTCACTTTTGAGTTGCTTCCTCCGTTGAAAGGCGAAAATATTGAGTCCATTTATCAGTCTATCAACCCGTTGATTGAGTTTAACCCTTCGTTTGTGGATGTTACGTATCATCGTGAGGAATTTATTTTCAAGGAGCGTGAAGATGGCCTGCTTGAGCGGCGGACGGTGCGCAAACGCCCCGGAACGGTAGGAATCACCGCAGCCATCAAATTCAAATATGGTATTGATGTTGTCCCTCACCTGATTTGTGGAGGGTTCAGTCAGGAGGAAACTGAAAATGCGCTGATTGACCTCCAGTTTCTTGGAATTGATAACATCCTGCTGATCAGGGGCGATAATATGCCAGGCGAAAAGCAGTTTAAGCCTGAACGTGATGGGCATCGTTATGCCATTGACCTTGTAAAACAGGTGGTCAGCCTTAACCGGGGGATTTTCCTTGAAGAAGATATATTGAACCCGGTGCCTACTAATTTTTGTATAGGTATTGCCGGTTACCCCGAAAAGCATGTGGAGGCCCCTAACCTTGCCACCGACCTGCAATATCTGAAAGCCAAGGTGGATGCCGGTGCAGAGTATGTGGTAACCCAAATGTTTTTTGATAATACCAAATACTTTGAATTCGTGCAACATTGCCGCGAAACGGGGATTACCGTTCCGATCATTCCGGGGTTAAAACCTATTTCGCTCAAATCACAGCTTTCGAATTTGCCCCGGACATTCTCCATTGATATTCCGGACGAGTTGGTGAAAGAAGTCGAAAAATGCACTGATAACCAGCAGGTTCGACAGGTTGGCGTTGAATGGGCTATACAGCAGTCGCGCGGGTTGATCAAATTCGGTGTGCCCGTACTGCATTTTTACACCATGGGGAAATCGGATAATATCTGTAAAATTGCCAAAGCAGTTTTCTGAAAACTCAACCTCCTGGTTGGAAGCTATCCATGTTTTTACTGCCTTTTGCGTACATTTGCGGTTTTTAAACTCAGCAGATGCCTATTTATAACCAAATTCTGGAAAAGTCACAGCAAGGCAGGAAGCAACTTGCCATACTCGTAGATCCTGATAAAGTGCTGAACCGCGATATCGAACTGATTGCTCGTAATGCTGCCAAGGCCGGTGCCGATTATTTCTTTGTTGGCGGCAGCCTGCTGGTGACCAATGAAATGGATCGCTGTATCAAAACACTGAAGGCCAACGGCAATATACCTGTGATCCTGTTTCCGGGCAATACCATGCAGATGAGTACCAAAGCTGATGGCATTCTTTTCCTTTCGCTGATCAGCGGGCGCAACGCCGAAATGCTTATCGGCCTTCATGTGATTGCAGCACCTTATCTCAAACTCAGCCCGCTCGAAGTGATTTCATGCGGGTATATGCTCATTGAAAGCGGGCAGACCACAGCCGTGCAATACATGAGCAACACCAGGCCGATCCCTTCAGAGAAAAACGAGATAGCCATTTGTACGGCCATGGCAGGCGAAATGCTTGGATTGAAACTGATATATCTCGAGGCAGGCAGCGGTGCCCGGAACAGCGTTCCTTTGCCTATGATTCAACAGGTTAAGCAGAGCATTGGTATTCCGCTGATCGTTGGCGGCGGTCTGCAGACTCCTGAAAAAGCCGCCGGGGCCGCTTCAAGCGGTGCCGACATCGTGGTTGTTGGAACTGCCATTGAAAACGATTTCACACTCATCGCCGAAATGGTGGATGCAGTACACGGGGTTTCAAAAAACGAATAAAATTTCCTGTAAAAAACCGGATTCCATAAGGAGATTACAACATTGGAATTATTCATCCGGTGGAATGTATTTTGTCATTATTTGTACAAAAAACCGAAAGCTTTATTTTTTTTTTAGGTAAATCATGCCGATAGAGTCCGAGGCATTGCATTTCTGCAAAATAATGACCTGATAATCCGGAAGACAACAACTGCTTGTTGACAATTGCTCAATGGCGAAACAAAAACCACGACACCTGTCTGCTGAAAGGTGACAGGCTTTTTGATATTGAAAATAAAGATCAGATAGTGATTGTCAATTACTTGAAGTCACCACCTTAAATGAGTCGCCCCGAAAAAGTTAAGTTTGTTCTCACAGGTTGACCAGCGGTTAGCGCATTATTTCAATGAGTATTTTTAAAAGTTGATTTGCTTTGATAATCAGCATATTGGATAGCAATGTTTTATCACAGATTGTCAGGCGTCAGCAAGATAGTATTTCACAAAGCAACAATTCAGGCGGTATTTTTTATCAGATTTTTTTTGTTGCACCTTGCAATCTATCAGTAAAAAACTACTTTTGCCGCCGATATGAAAATCTTTTACAAACGCTTTAATCAATCCTCAAACCAATGAAAAAGTTATTTAATTACTTCATTCTTACATTTTTAGCCGGTTCCATCCTTTTTACAGGGTGTAAAAAAGAAGACGATCCTGTTCCGCCGACAATCTCTTTTAATGCTGCTGCAGGATACATTTCGACCAACACCACTGCAAAATATGGTGATTCCCTGACTTTCGGCGTGATCGCAAAATCAAACGGTACCGACAAACTCGCCAAATTCCAATTGTTCGCCAATGGTGACCAGGTTACCGACTCCACTATCAGCACGCATGATTTTACTTATGGTTTTTATATCTTCAAAAGTATCCTCGATATCGAAATATGGAAAATTGTTATTACCGATATCGCCGGAAATGTGGATTCCACCGCTGTGACCATCACAGCAAACTTTGGCGAAATTCTGTCTTACCCTTCAATAGTCCTTGGTGCGCAGGACAATACAGTGGAAAAGAGTTTCCTTTCGTACAGCAATAGCAGTGCTACTACTTATTTCCAGGTTGAGGCTTTTAACCACCAGGCCGATATTGATATGTTCTGCTTTTACGAAAACACGGCATCGCATGTGAACCTGATGACGCTGGCAGCTCCCGGTTCGGGTATTACCGGAATTTTTACCGGTACAACGGCTCCTGAAAATTACACAACCCAAAATGTTACCTATTTTGTGAAAACCACACTTACGGCAGCCCAGTTCGATGCCGTTCAGAATGATGCTGTGATTCTTGCCTCTTATGATCCGAACTCCAAATTTAAAAAAGCTAAACTCCTGACAACGGGCGATATTTATGCTTTCAAACTGGCTTCGGGCAAGGTTGGCTTGTTAAAAGTTACCGCAGTTGAGGGTACGGAGACCGGTACACTTCAGATAGCTGTTAAAATCCAAAAGTAACAGGATGAACCGTTTCATCGGCTTATTGATTAAAAAGCTGCACAGCAAGTCAATGGTTGTGTGGCTTTTTGTTTTTTCATTCCTATATTGCATTGTTTTTCAATCCTGTACAAAGGAAGAAGCTACGAAAAGGGCATCGCTGATGCTGAAAACAGGGGTGGTATTTACCCAATCCGGGGCATTCATTCCTCCGGGCGGAACCATAAAAATCGGTGTGTTGGCTTCGGGAGCAGGCGTTCCGTTAACGTATATCCGGATTGAAAGGATCACGACTTACGATACCCTTACCCAGCACGATGAGGGGATTTATGCAGGCAGCGGAGGATATGACGCGGATTTTACTTTTTCAAAAGATACTGCTTCAGTTGAGTTGTGGCGTGTGTTGGTCATGAATGCCGACCGCGACACCGCCGTGAAGACAATCACGGTTTTCAAAGCCGAAGGAACTGCCTACGGCCCGATTGACTATTTTGAAACCATCAAACTCAGCTTTCAGGGCAATCATTCCTATGGCCATTTTTTGGATGTGAACACGGGAAATGTTTTCGATGAAACATCGGTTGCCGGGCACACGGAAGAAATTGATATACTTGGTTATTACTATGTTACCTCCGGTTTGCCTTCCCCGACTTTTACCTGTCCGGGATATACCGCCGCAGTAGCATATTACCCCCAAATGGCAACCTGGCCGGTGAAAAACAACACGCTCTACGATTACAAAACAAGCGACAACAACTTGATCAGCATCAGCCAATTTGATGCTGCCACCAACGACAGCCTGCTCGTAACTGCCTATAAACCTGACAAAGTCAGCGGTAATTGTAAATATGGGTACACCGGTAAGGTAATCCCTTTTAAAACCCAGGCTGGAAAATATGGGATGATCAAGGTAATCGTTGCCGACGAAACCGAAACCGGTACAATGGAAATAGCAGTAAAAATCCAGAAATAGGATTTTTAAACCGCTCATCGGCCTTAATAACCACTGAACACATTACATACTTCAGGCACTTATAACAACATGCGCCAATTCATCCCGACATTTTTAATTCTGTTATTCCTGCTATTTTCAGCAACTGTCAGGTTATCAGGACAATCCTGTATCAGCGGGAAAGTCGTAAATGCACAAACCGGCAAACCAATCGCCGAAGCCAATATTTTTTCGGTGGAGAAGTCCGGGACTATTTCTGATAAAGAGGGGAAATTCCACCTTTGTAAACTACCTGCCGATTCGGTTTCCATCACAGCCAGCTTCCTCGGTTTTGAAACACTTACAACGCATCTGAAACTCAAACCAGGGGAAAATGAACTGCCTGTCCTGCTAATGAAACCAACCACGATCAACATGCCCGAGATGGTAATTACCGCCACCCGGACGGAAAACCCGATGCTGAACACTCCGGTAAGAGTAAACCTGATTTCGCCGCGGATGCTTCAAAGTGTACCTTTACAAAACATTGATGAAGCCCTGAAATACGTCCCGGGTATCAATTACAGCAGGCCTTTCGGGATTTTCAGCACCAAAGCCATCGTAACTATGCGCGGCATGAGCGGAAAGGAACAGGGCAGGGTACTCGTGCTGCTCGATGGGGTACCTGTAAACAAATCGGATGGCGGCACCGTTGACTGGAATATGGTAGATGTGAATTCGGTACAGAAAATAGAGGTTACAAAAGGTGCAGGTTCAGCCATTTACGGTGGGAATTCCATGGGAGGGACCATCAATATCATTACCAAACCTCCTTCCGAAAAACATTTTTTAAAAGCATCCCTCGAATACGGGACTTTCAATACGTTGGGAGGGAAATTAGGAGCCGGGGGAAATCTAAAAATAAAAAAACCCGGGACCTCCTGGTATTGGCTGGCAAATGCTTTTTATAAGCAAAGCGATGGCTATGTTACCCAGTCGGAGGCTGATGTGAAAGCGAATCCTTACATCGTGAAATCGGATATGCAGGAGGCAGGGGTAAATTTTAAGATGGCATATTCCTTTGCAGGAAAACATACCCTGGAGGCCATAGCAAATTATTATAACGACAACCGAGGCACCGGCGAAAGAGTTCACCAGCCAAACGGAAATACCACCGACCACGATTCGTACGGCATCATGCTGAATTACAAAGGGGTATATAAAGAATTCAACTTAAATTCATCCCTGTTCAACCTTCAGGAAAACTATAAAAAGGTGAATGAATACCAAAAAGACGATTATACCTGGTATAACGTACTTTCCACGCGCCGCGACATCGGTTGGCTGACTACCTTAACTGCTCCTATCAGCAAAAAGCAGGTGTTGACAGCAGGTTTCGATTTCAAAAACGGCAGCGTGGATGCGTACGACAAATATTTCACTTCTACCGATATTGTTTATAACGAGGGCAAAATGAACACTTTAGCATTGTTTGCTCAGGAGGAAGTGAGTTTCTGGCAGGATAAAATCAGGCTGATTGCCGGTTTGCGTTTCGACAGGGCGACTTTTCACGATGGTTCTTTCCGGATAGAAAACCCTTCATTAGAAACCGCTTTCATGACAGGATACCAGGTGCCCGATATGCAAACCCAAACCTGGAATGCTGTAAGCCCCCGGCTTTCAGCGCAGTATAAATGGAACAATGTCAACAGGTTATATGTGATGTATTCCCGCGGGTTCCGTCCATCGGTGCTCGATGACCTCTGCCGTTCGGGCAGGATTAAGGGAGGTTTTAAAATTGCCAACCCGGCCATAAAACCAGAATACCTGAACAATTTTGAAACCGGGATTGACTTGAAACCTGCTGAGAAATTATCTTTTTCATCCTCGGTTTATTATTCGCACGGGAACGATTTCCAATATTATGTAAGCAACGGTCAAACCATTGATATGGGTTTTCGTATCCAGCCAATTTTTATCCGGGCCAATATCAGCGAGGTGGAAATTTACGGCGCCGAAACCGAAATAAAATATGAGGTGCTGCCTTCGCTTTCGGTATTTGCCAATTATTCCTACAACCATTCTGTCATCCGGAAGTATGAAAAAATTGCCGGCAACGATACCATTGACCTTTCGGGCAAATGCCTGACCGATGTGCCGGAACATATTTTTTCAGCCGGGGCAAACTGGGCAAATAGTATCGTAAACAGCAATATTTTAGTTCATTACACCGGTCCCATGTTTATCAACGACCAGAATGTCTGGGACGAAATACTGCTTTCGGATAAATACCCGGCTTTCACGACCACAGATGTTAAACTCTGGAAAACCATCAACACTCGTTACAAACTGTCGCTGAATGTACAGAACCTCTTTGATGTTAAATTTTACGACAGCAAATATGCCGTCTGCCCGGGAAGGTTTATCACGGCAGAAGTAGCAGTAATTTTATAGAAGCGTTTGATAATCAAAATAATAACAAATACTCACAAAATCATGAAAAAGATATTAGCTTCCCTGGTTGCCTTCTTACTGATGGTTTGCCAGCTTCCGGCACAAACCAATGATTTTTACGACGATGCCGAAACGGTCAGGCTGAATGTTGCAGGAATCGAAATTTCCGGTGAGATCGCCAACCCGGGCAAAGTGGATTTTGAAACCCTGCCGCTGCGGTCGGTGATCGTGAAAGAAACCCTTTTGCAGGATGGCATGGATAAATTTGTGGGAGCATACCGCTACGACGGGTATTCGCTGTACGACATGCTAAATCAGGTTGTCCTGAAAAAGAGCAACGAAGCCGATTTCCCACCAATCATTGACCTTTATGTGGAAGTGGAGAATGCCGTAGGCGAAAAAGCGGTTTTTAGCTGGGGCGAAATTTATTACCCCATTCATCGCCACGAAATCATCGTTGCCACGCAGGTTGCCCGAATCGTACCTTCGAAAACCAGGGAGTTGTGGCCCCAGCCGACCGATTCGAAGCTGGTTGTGGCCGCCGACCTGCTCACCCATCGCAACCTCAGCAGCCCGGTGAAAATTACCATCAAATCGTATGCAGGCAATTATCATATTGTTAAAGGCTTAAGCCCGATGTTCAGCGAAAGCTTTTCGGTGGTTGGAAGCGACAAAAAAATAACCGAAATAAAATCTTTGTCTCCTGATTTGCAGAAACTTACCTATCCGGCAGTTTTTTATGGCCGCGGAAAGGGAATTCATGGCACCACGCCTTTCAAGGGTATTTTGTTAAAGGAATTGCTTGAAAAATATACCGGGATGGATGCTGAGAATTTGAAAACCGGTTTGTTCGTTATTGCAGGCAAAGATGGTTACCATGCTGCATTTTCGTTCAGCGAGGTGATGAACCGCAACGACCAGGCTGAATTTCTGGTGATCCCTCTCGAAAAAGATACCGATGGAGGCGCTTTCCAGGTGTACCCGGCAGCCGATTTCTTTTCCGATCGAGCCATTAAATCAGTGGAATCAATCAGGTTTGAGAAACTGTGAAAAGGTGGTACTGCTGCGAGTTTAAAGGAGCTGAGGGCAGAAGGCAGAGAAGAGAGGGTAGAAGGTAGAGGGTAGAAGGCAAAGAATAGAGGGTTGAGATGTAGGAAAATGGCAATAACGGCTAATTCTTATTTTGAGGTGCTATGGGATAAATTTTGTGCCTTCTTTGTGCCTTCTTTGTGTAACTTAGTGTAACAGCTATGCCACAAAAAACACAAAGGAATAAGAAACAACTGAACGGGAATGATTCTTCGGACCTGATAATGGGATGTGGCATTGAATAGAATTCTACTGGTCCTCAATTCATAAGAACACCTCAAGATAAGAATTAGCCCGAATCCCTAACTTTTTCCTGCTTTTATCGTTTATAGTATACATTGAGATTAGGGCCAGCCGGCTCTGAAATGTCAGAGATTCGGCCTTCAGTTTTTTCAAACGAGTGAATGATTGGATAGATTTATGCACGATTGAGAACCCAAATCTGAAAGAATTTCTAAAGCATTAGTTTTGTGTGAGTTAAAAATCCTGTATGGAAAGTAACGAAGTACTCGACCGGCTTCCGCGTCATCTGCTCGATCTGGTAATTGACCAGCCTTATAACGCCTATTCACCACAGGATCATGCGGTATGGCGTTACGTAATGAGGCAAAATGTAAGGTATCTTCCCGAGGTGGCTCATTCGTCGTATCTCCAGGGTTTAAAGCGTACCGGTATCAGCATCAACCGGATACCGAAATTGTACGGCATGAACCGCATCCTGAAAGAAATCGGCTGGGCTGCGGTGGCAGTGGATGGGTTTATTCCGCCGGCAGCTTTTATGGAATTTCAGGCGTATAATGTGCTGGTGATCGCTGCAGATATCAGGCCTGTGGACCAGGTGTTGTACACACCTGCCCCGGATATTATCCACGAGGCGGCAGGACATGCACCCATCATAACCGATGAGGAATACGCCGCTTACCTCCGCGAATTTGGCCGGGCCGGCACCCAGGCTTTTTCATCCGTTTACGATACAAGGGTGTATGAAGCCATACGTCATTTGTCTATCCTGAAAGCTGATCCATATACGTCATTTGATGCCATCGGAAAGGCAGAATCCAGACTCGATTATCTTTCAAAGCTGCAGGAAGTGCCTTCGGAAATGGCGATGCTTCGCAATTTGCATTGGTGGACAGTAGAATATGGACTCATCGGAACGATAGAAAATCCAAAGATTTATGGCGCCGGCCTCTTGTCATCCATTGGCGAAAGTTTTAATTGCCTTAAGCCGCATATCAAAAAGCTGCCTTATTCCATCGAAGCAAAAAACATCAGTTTTGATATTACCAATCAGCAACCCCAGCTCTATGTAACCCCTGATTTTGAACATCTCAACACTGTTCTAGAGCAATATTTAAATACAATGGCAGTTCGAAAAGGCGGCCTGGAAAGCATCCAAAAAGCCTTTCGGTCAGCAGCAACCTGCACGGTAGTTTATAGTTCAGGGTTGCAGGTTTCGGGTAAAATAACCAAAATTTACGAACACGATAACGAGCCGGCTTATTTGGGTTTTACAGGTCCTTCGATGCTCTCGTATGACAACCATCAACTCGATGGGCAAGGTATCAGGTATCATAAAGATGGATTTGGCTCTCCGGCAGGAATGATCAGAAATTTAGACGGAAATATCGAAACCATGAGCGAAGGCGAGCTTTTCTCAAAGGGCATCGTTACCGGGAACGAACTAAAACTGGAATTTATCAGTGGTGTTCAAGTAGAAGGAAGGCTTGAAAAAATTACCAGGCAGGCAGGACATAACCTCATATTCTCATTTCAAAACTGTACTGTCCGTTTTGAAGGAAAGGAGCTTTTCAATCCCGATTGGGGTGTTTACGATATGGCTGTGGGTGAGAAAATTATTTCAGCATTTGCCGGGCCTGCCGATCCGGATGCATTCGATCTGAAATATTCGGTGCCTGAAGAAAAAACGCATCATATCGGGCACACGGAAAGCGCTATCCGTTTGCATCATTTATACAGTGATGTTCAGGCGGTTCGCGAAAATGGCGGAAGCATTGCCACACTTGAAAGTATCTGGCAAAAACTGAAACTTCAATATCCAGAAGAATGGCTGTTGCCACTCGAAATAGCTGAAGAACTTACGAAACATGAGGATAAAACCGGCATATCCGTAGAAATTATCAGCTTCCTGAAAGCCTGGGCAGGAGAAAATGAAGAAAGGCAAAAGTTGATAAACGATGGGTTGCTGCTTATTCCAGGTCGTTAACTGCCTGGGATGTGGCCACCAGCATGAGGAGTGCTTCATAAAGTTCACCTTTGGCAATCAGGCCATGCGCGTATTGGTGGGATTCTTCCACCATTTTTTCCCCACTGCTACCAGGTTTTTCTAAAATTATCCTGAAACCAGGCGATACAAGGTATTTTTCGATTTCAGTAGCGGAAGGCATCGCCTTTAGGCTGCCTAACCGGCCAAGGTCATTGCCTGTAAGGATGCTGCTCATCCGCACATTATCGGGAAGCGAATCAACGCCTATGGCAAATTTGTGTTCAGGTTTTCCGAGGGTAAACAGTGCTTTACCCGAAGCCCTTACATAGTAATCAGCCCCCATCCTGCCAACCAGGTCAAGTTTCCGGGTATCAATCACTCCGGATTTGTCGAGCATTTTATCATCTATATGGATCAACAGAGCCTCACAGATGATCAGGTTCGCCGATCCGGGACCGGAACCTGTTTCAATAACCTGGCGCACGTTGCACTCAATTTGTACCGGAGATTCCTTAACCCTGAAAGGCTTCACTTTTTCAGACGGAATGGGTGTAAAACCGGATTTAAAAAATTCGTTCACACCGCGCGGAAACTCCGTACTGGCCAGATTCATTTGTTCAACCATGGAATAAGTAACCATATTGATCACCACTTCAGGAACCTCCTTCACATTAAGGCAGGTGTCTTTCAGTTCATTGGTACGGCCACTGCGTGAAGGCGAAAAGATCAAGGTGCTTGGATTGACGCCAAAAACATTAAAGCAACTGAAAGGTGACAAA
>Ga0247841_10012942_pt1 | contig 10772 bp, 10 predicted proteins | sample LaCruzMarch2015__2_FD_192410 | JGI IMG/M metagenome (GOLD analysis project Ga0247841, IMG submission 192410) | Freshwater microbial communities from meromictic Lake La Cruz, Castile-La Mancha, Spain - LaCruzMarch2015_18m | ecosystem: Environmental > Aquatic > Freshwater > Lake | place: Spain...
ATCTTTTCCTAAATTTTTAACAAGCCTTATTTTTCGCTCAACTGTATCATCAAAAATAATCGTACCTTTTTCTCCGACTATAATCGTGTTTCTTTTTTTGACCGGAGAGCTCCAGCTAACTTTTATAAAAACGAAGATGTCTTTTGTAAACTTAAGCTTTAAATAACATGAATCGTAAAATTTTCTATTTGAATTAGACTCTTTTGAACCATATCCGCAAACATTCACCGGCAAACCTCCCAATAAATCTATTGACATTGATATATCGTGAGGCGCCCAATCCCATAAAACTGAGATATCCTGCCTAATAGGCCCATCATCCATTCCTTCTGAGGAAATATATTTTATTTTACCGATTGAATTAAGAAGATTTTTAACTTCTAAAAATGCCGGGTTATAAAGGTAAACATGTCCAACCATGACAATATTCTTATGCTTGTTTGAAATTTTAGATAATCTTAAAGCATCTTTATAGTTTGTCGTCATTGGCTTTTCTATTAAAACATTAAACCCTTTTTCTAAAAATTCTTTGGCAATTTGAAAATGAGTGAAGGCAGGAGTTGCAATAATAACTCCATCAATGCCTTTCGAAGATAATAATTCCTTATAATCTGTTGTTTTTATAAAATTTTCCGGCAGTTTACATGAAGACAATTTGCGTATGGAGCTTATGTAGTTTTTACCCCAACGGCCCTTCCCCACCAATGCCAAAGTCGTCATAATACATGCTCTTCCTTATACCACTTAACTACTCTCCTTAAGCCCGCCTCCAAGCATACTTGAGGAGCATAATTTAATTTGGTCTTTATTTTTGTCAAATCAGGACAACGCCTTTTTGGTTCTTCTTGTGGATATTGCTTCGGGTATTCAATAGTTTTAATGGTAACTTTTCCATTAAATATCTTTTTTACAATTGTAGCTAATCCAAGTATACTAATTTCGTTATCATCATTTCCCACATTAAATACTTCTCCGTCTTTCTTCGAAAGGAGAACCTTCAGGAATCCCGTTATGGCATCTCTAATATAGCAAAATGTACGCGTTTGATTTCCCTTATCGTGAACCGGAAGCGGTTCTTTTTTCAAAGCATGCGATATGAACATAGGAACTACCCTAAAATCATTGGGAAGCATACCGGGACCGTAAACATTAAAAGGCCTAACTATTTTCACCGGAGTTTTGTAAAGAGAATAATACGTCATGCAGATTGTTTCACCCAAGCGCTTGGACTCATCGTAGCATGAACGAGGACCAACAGATGAGACATTCCCCCTATATGTTTCTGGTGTTGGAATAAAATTAGGATCGGGATCTCCATATATTTCGCTTGAAGAAAAATCCAGAAAACTTTTGATTTTATTTTTTCTCCCAAGTTCAAGCAAATTCTTAACCCCAAATATTGCGCTTTCAATTGTTTCAATAGGATATTTTTGATAATAAACGGGTGAAGCAAGACCTGCTGCGTGAATAATGAAATCAATTTTTTCGTTAATTTGTAGCGGCTTCGTTACATCTGCCTCTATAAATACGAAGTTTTTATCTTTTATCTCCTCTATAATTCTTCTCTTTCTACCCGTTATGAAATTGTCTATTGATATCACTTTGCAAGGTTTTTTTAAAACTTTCTTATTGAGCTGATAAATCACAGCGATAATATAGCTTCCTAAGAATCCCGCACCACCTGAAATAAGAAGTGTTTCTCCTTCCAGCCGCTTTGCTTCCCTCTTAATGCTTTGAACAATTAATTTTATGTCTTCCTTAATTACCGTCTGAGTCATAATTATATTATTACAGGTTTAGGGACAGGAATAATAAATTTTCCTCCCATTTTTTTATATTTATCGTGCATTTTCATAATCGAATCCGCAAAATTCCAAGCAAGAATCAATAAATAATCCGGTTTTTTCTCATAAATTTTTCTAGAGGAAACAACAGGAATTCTTTTCCCGGGAGTATATAAACCTTGTTTCCAAGGACTATCATCCACCACATAGTCTAATATCTCCGGCCCAATTCCAAAATAATTAAGCAGAGTATTTCCCTTTGCGGGTGCGCCATATGCAGCTATTGTTTTTCCTTTTATTTTAAGATCTGCGAGAAGCGTAACTAATTTCATTTTATTTTCTAGCACTAAATTTGCATAATCAATATATGTTTTTTTCTGCATAAGCTTCATTTTCTTCTCTTGATCCAAAAACTCTTTAACGCTCCTTTCTATTCTGTGCTTTCCCTCTGCCTTTTTAATGTAGACGCGAATTGTACCACCGTGAACCGGAACTTTCTGGACATCAAAAACAACCATATTGAACCGTTTAAATAATTTTATGAACGAGTTAATTGACCAATACGAAAGATGTTCATGATATACCAAATCAAAATATCTTTTCTCAATAAAGTCGATTAAATAAGGAGCTTCCATAATAAATATTCCATCTCCATTCAGGATAATTTTAATTCCCTCAATTACTTCATCCAAATCATCAATATGAGCAAATACATTGGTAGCTGTCATTACATCTGCATGTCCTTTTTCTCTTACAATTTCCTTAGCAAGTTTGATGCTGAAAAATTCAGAGATTGTTTCTATTCCTGCTTTCTCGGCGATTTTTGCAATATGCGTCGCAGGCTCAATTCCTAATACTTTTGCCCCCTTACTTTTAAATGGTTTTAACAAAATCCCGTCATTGCTTCCGATATCGATTATTAAAGAATCTTTTTTTAGAAATTTGGGGAACACATAATCCGCCATCTTCTTAAAATGGCTTACGAAAACAGGTGAAGTAGAAGAAACATAAACATAATTTCCAAATAAAACTTTCGGATCTACTACGTGACCCAACTGAACAAATCCACAATTACTGCAGAAATCTACATCAAGAGGATAATAATATTCCGGCTCATCGGATTGTGATTTTGTCAGGAATGCATTTGCTAACGGGGTTGGACCTAATGTTAATACTTTTTCCAAGTTAGGTCTAGTGCAGACTCTGCAATATTCTGACTTCTTAAGCGCTTTTTCATTCATGGATAAAAAACTATTTAATTAATTCTACTCTTTTAAGATCTTCCTCGTATTTATTCTTACTTCTCTTTTCTGTAGTAAAAGCTAAAAATACGGATTCTTCCAAAAATCTCATTGCATGAGCTTCATGGGGTGGCGTATATACCATTTCCCCCTGCTTAACCTTAACATGTCTTACCGAGCTCTTTTCGCTTGTTCCCTCTCTAAAATAATAGTTCATTGACCCCTTTAGCATGTACGAATAATGAGAATCTTTCATATGTATGTGGTTTGCCCTTATGCTGCCTTTTTTGCAAGTTATGTGCAAAACGCTTTGCACAGGAGCGCCTTCTATTAGATATGTCATCACTCCGCGACCGTCTATATGGAGAGGCTTGATTTTCTTAAAAATTTTCATAAAGTCAATATGCAACATATTAACAAATTGGGGCGTAATCGTCAACAAGAAAAGCTTATTTCTTAGGACGGGCAATAAATAACCAACCTAAGGAAATATTGCTAAGAAATCTAAAAATCACATTTCGAATAGGTAAGAAAAACAGCTTCCCTTTTAATTTATCTATAAATCTCAGGATACCTCCAATTATTACTATTTTTCCTCCCCTTTCTTTTTCTAAATCATATTCCTTATAATTTGCTATCATCTCAAACGTAACATCCTCAACATTAAAACTTTTTTCTACGCTTTTTTTAAACTCCATATATGTTGGTAGATGAATATCATGGTAATAAGAAGCCCTTCCTGCAGCTTTTACGTATAAATCAGAGAGCCAATACGGCAAATACGAAAGAAAAGGAAGATGATAGTGCGGTTCAATTGGCCATAATTTATTTGCAGTCGTAACATGAAGAATACCGTCAGACTTAAGAACTCTTTTAATCTCGGCTAGCATAAGATCGGGATTTTCAACATGTTCCCAAACTTCCATAGATATTATCAAATCAAACGTGTTATCCGGATATGGCAATTTTTTACCGTCATACAAGCGCAACTTCGCCTTGCAATTTATTTTTCTAAATTGTTTTTTCGCTATCTGTATGTTTTGAGGATCTACGTCTATACCCGTAATATCTTTATAAAATTTTGATAAATAATACAAAGAAAGACCAATACCGCACCCATAATCAAGAACTTTTGACTTACTATCTTTATATTTTTTTAACAGTTTTATTGTTCGCTCTGCTTTAATGGGGGCAACTGTGACATACCATTTAGCCCATCCTGGATTCTTAGTAGCATAAGGCTGATAATAATTAATATATTCACGGAGTTGTCTTCTATTCATCTTTTTTAATAAAAAATTTCATCATGTCGACAAACGTGCGAAATGCAACAGACGGTTTAGCATTTTTTACTTTACCTCCCCTTCTTACTCTATAAAAAGAAGGCTCCTCTGCAATACGAAATCCCTTTCTTTTAAATCTAATTCCTATTTCCGCCAATATAAACACGCTCCGTGAGCTTATATTTATTTTCTGAACTAATTTCGTCCTCCAAATATTCAACCAATTTACATCGCGATATCTCATTCCAAAAAGTATTCTTAGCAAAAGCAAATACCCATAAGAAAGAATAAGTCTATATATGGTGTAATCCGATCTTCTTCCTCTGTAACCAAAAATCAAATCCGAGTCCATCATTCGAGAAAAACAATGATGCATATCATCAACGATGAATTGGCCGTCTGCCGGCATATAACAAACAAGCTCTTTCCTTGCTTCTCTAATCCCAACGAGCATTGTTTCACCATATCCGGAATTCTTTTTATGAATTACCCTTATCTGTTTATATTTTTTTGCTAATTTATCTGCAATTTTTCCCGTCGAATCCGTACTCCCATCATCAACAATAAGAATTTCAAAATCTGAAAGATGTTTTGATGATTGTCTTAGAGTATCTTCAATAACCCACTTTAAATTTTGCTCTTCATTGTAAGCAGGAATTGCAATTGTCAGACTTGGTAATTTTCTTTTTAGTTTTTTTGACATATATATAAAACATGGGGAAACGGATTGTTTTTTAACTTTTGCACTTCAATATTTTCAAAATACTTTTTAAGCATTTTAACCATATCTTTTTTATAACGATAATAAACAGGAGTTCCCTTATACATAATAAAATCAGTTAATCTTGCTAAAATTAATTTCCAAAAAGGTTTATTGTCTACATCTGAAATTACTAAAACTCCATTCTTAATTAACATTTTCTCGCAATTTTTAACAAGATTTTCCTGATCTTTATAAGAATCAAGATGATGAAGTACGTCCAATATCGTAATTATCTTAAGATTATCAATCTTCTTCTTTGTTACATCACCTACTAAAAAAGACGTGTTGGAAATACCTTTATTCGCAAATTTAACTTTTTTTTCATCTGTATCAAAACCTATTATTAATCTTTTTTTAGAAGATAATGCAAGATAATTTCCGAATATCCCATACCCACATCCCAAATCCAGAATTTTGCCGGTCTTTGGGATAAATCGTTCTATTTGAGCATACGAACTTGTCCAAAACCTAATTGATGTAAATATTCTAATCCATGGATTACTGACACTATATAAATCTTTACATTTTATTTCTATATTCATATATTTTTTCTCTTGCTAAAAAGGTATCCAAATCCGCCGGCAACAAATTCACAAGTTTTCATAAAAAGCATTCCCAAACCGACAGTAGGCTCTGCAAACAATTTACGAGGATTTGAAAAAAATAAAGCGAGTCTTTTGAAAATACTTGCTTGCTTATTGTAATCGCTACGATTTGATTTTTTATATCTATGAAGACTTTGTCCATAATAAAATTTCTTTTTTAATAAATAAGAAAGAGAAAGATTTCCCTCATCGTGATAAATATATTCTTTTATTCTCCCTGTGCTTTCTTTCCCAAATGCTCTTATAGCTCTTTGAGGAAGATCAAAATCTTCTGTACCCGTATTTTTTTCATCATATCCCCCTATTTCATTGAATACTCTCTTTTGAAAAAAACGTGCCCCCTCTATCCAATCTATACCAGGGTAATAACTTCGCTCCAATTGCTTACATTTGGCCCAAAAACCTGCTCCAACAGATTTTTCTGGAATAATAACTGCTTTAATATTGGGTTCTTTTAATACAAGCCCTACACATTCTCTTATTACATTTTTTCCCAAGATCATATCCGAATCTGGCACTAAAAGATAATTACCGTTTGCTTTTTTTGCCCCAAAATTACGTTGCGCGCTTCTCTCCGGTCCATATGTAAAAATGTTTTTGGTAAAATGTCTTGCAAGAACAACCGTTTTGTCTGTCGAATTATTATCAACAACAATAATTTCAATATTTTTATATGATTGACTTCTAATACTTTCCAGATGTTCTTTTATTGTTCTTTGCGAATTACGGGTATGAACAAGCACCGATACGACTGGCTTCACCATATATTTTATTTTCCTATCATTTTAACAAAATCAACGTATGTTTTCCATGTTGACAAATATTATAACCTTCCCTATACTCTCCTCATGCAAAAACATCTAGCAATTTTCTTTGCAGCAATAATGATTTTTCTTGGTTATGCCACTAATATTCCTGTAAGTTTTGCCCAAGAAACAAAAGCCGAAGAATTAATCACTCAAGAACAAACAGCTCAAGCAACACCCGCAGCATATATAAATTACGATCTCGCATTTCCGGGAATGCTTCCTGACAATAAGCTTTATAAATTAAAAGTTTTAAGAGACAAAATTACTTTAGGTCTTATTACTGATCCCAAGAAAAAGGTCGAGTATTTACTTCTTCAAACGGACAAAGGAATTCTTGCCGCTGCAATGCTTGTTGATAAAAAGGAAATTGCGTTAGCTAAAGAGACTGCTTTAAAAGCGGAAAATAATATTACTCTTGCCACATATGAATTATGGAGATTTACAAAAAAAATTGATTCGGATTTGTATGATAAACTTAGAACCGCATCATTAAAACATCAAGAAGTTTTAAGTTCTTTATTAAATAGAATTTCCAAAGAAGATGCAAAAAGTTTTAAAACAGTAATTGAGTTCTCAAAACGTAATTGGGTAACTATCGAAAATTATAGAAAAGATTTTGAAAGACAAAGTAAGATCAAGAACTCCTTCGACTAAAAATTAGTAAAGTATCAATTCTCAAATGCGTGCGATCTATCGTTCTTCCATATGCTTAAAACAGTAACTCCGTCAACTTTTATTTCATATACTGGCACTAGTGTGTCCAAATAGTATTTTTTGTCTTTAGGAATGCTTAAATTCCAACTATAATCGGTTACCTCCATAAGATATTCTCCTTTTTTAGCCGGCCCCGAATAATACTTTTCATGAAAATTAATATCCGGTCTTATCCATATTCTCGGAACATTGGAAAGCAATCCCTTTATTAAAGCTACGTTTGCTTTTTTTTCTGCATGTTCATTAATCCAAGTAATTCCCTGTTTATACACACTCCCTAACGTTGTTCCCCAATCGGCAAAGTTTTTTTGCTTGGCTCCTTTCAATCCCCCAAGAATTGGATTAAAGTAAACATTCTCATTAGGATGGATCGAGATTAATTTGAGAGTTATCGGAATGAAAGAAAAAATAAGCATAAAGTATAATATGTAAAGTATAAAGTTCTTTCTGTAATAAGACTTAATTTTAAATAATCGATATGTAATGCCTGATACTTGCTTTACAATATAGTTCGCTCCGATTCCTGACAAAATCGCCATGGCTGGCACAAATTCCATAATTTGTCTGACTCCACCATAAATTCCAGTATGAAAAATGCTTACCCTAAGAATAGGGACTACAAGCCATAATAAAATCAGAAATAAGGTTTTATTTTTATCCTTTACGAAATTTTTAATGCAATAAATAATTCCAAAACAAGAAAGCAATAGGGCAACAATAGGTGTTGTAAAAATTATCCATTGTATCGCATATGTATTAATTATCCCCAAAATTAAATAATTCCCAGGCTGATACAATGTTCCTCCGATATCTTTATAGTAAGAGAGAATTTTCAACATGTTTACGGGATTTTGCCAAAGATATGGCCACGATAAATAAACTACTGAAATAGCAATTAGAGGAAATAACAAAACAGAAAAAGTAAGTTTTTTAGAAAATAACCATTTAACTTGTCTTATGATATCAAGTTTTTGAATAATTACCCACGATATAATTGTTACAAATGAAAATATAATATTTGGTTTTGCGCCAAGAGCTAAACCGGCAAATAAAGATGCCGCAATAATCATTTTCCAATTATTTTTTATAACACCATAATAAGCTAGTATTACCGTGATTGAATAGAATGAGGCTTCAACTGGATCTTTAATATTAAAATGTGATTCGGACAAAAAAAGAGGATATAGTAATAAGGACAAAAACGAAATTATTCCTACAAAAAAACCAAACTCATAAAGAGTAAAAAACAAAATTGATGCAACTAATAATGCACTCGTAAATACTACAAAAAGATGATATGACTCTATATCTCCAATAATTCCAAGTTTTTGATAAAAGATATAATTAGAAAAAGATGCTAAAATATCATTTAATGGGGGATGCCCTACGTCATTATCTCCGCTTAGAAAATAAGTATATGCATAATCATCACTCTGATATATGCTCCTGCGTAAAGAGCTATCATTAGATAAATCTTTATAATCTTTTTTTCCTGTAAGAAAAAAGTGTAAATATGCCTGGCCTCTTAAATAATGCACAGGCTCATCCCAATTCATACCATAGTCTTTTATGGTAAAAACACCAAGAGCAAAATAAAGTAGCGAAAGCACAATTACTAAAAGATACTTTTTCATCTAGACAATTATAGCATTAAAGCTTTGGGTGAATAAATATGCTACAATCTTAAACTGTATGAAGAAATCGTTTAGCCAAATACCGAATTTCGCAAATGACTATTACTCTATTGCAACCAATAATGAATTTGATATTAAAAATAAACTAAGAGTTGCTCATCAAATAAAAGGACTCTTGGATACTATCTACAACAAGGAACAACTAAAAAAAATAAAATGTCTGGATGTTGGAAGTTCGACGGGGATAATTACGAATTATCTCGCTCAATTTTTAAATAGAATTACAGGAATAGACGTAGACTCTTCCGCTTTATCTTATGCAAAAAAGAATTATAGCAAAAAGAATCTCCGATTTATTTTTGGTAGTGGAGATGATATCCCCTTTAAAGATAACTCCTTTGATTTAATTATTTGCCATCAAGTGTTAGCATGTGTAGGCAATCAACAGAAGGTCATCGATGAGATTTTCAGAGTTTTACGCCCAGGAGGAAAAGCATACATTTCAACAAATAATATTTTATTTCCCTTCGAGCCTGAATACAAGCTTCCTCTACTTCAATACTTACCCAATTCCATAGCAAAATCTTATGTTAGGATTATGGGACACAATAAATTCTATCTTCATCATTACAACAGTTATTGGAGTCTTAAAAAAATGCTTAAAGAATTTCTTGTTGATTATTACTCGCCTCTGATATTGAAAAATCCAGATAAATACAAATTTAAGAATTTAGTAAAATACAAAAAAATTATAAACGTATTTCCGGAGTGGCTGGTCCAAATTGCCTCATTATTTGCACCAACCTTTATATTTATCCTAGAAAAACCAAAAAAACTCAGTAAACATAAACCCTTAGATTTCGAGCGTTAGACAAACATGAAGCCTCTACAACATAATTTATTTTTATAAATCTTACCTTTTCTGCCGCAAAAAAATGACTGAATTCCCCATCCCTACTAACATCACTTGCTGACTCTACATATCGTCTTCCAAAATCACTATCAGAATCTTTCCACTTATTGCTATCAATAGATGTATAAATTATGGTCGTATCATCATATTTTTTACATGTTCCCTTATTTACTTCATATGACAATTTCCGTAAGTCAACTACCCTACCTAAATCTATAAATATCTCTGTTCCCAATCTACTACTTTCAATCTTCTCCAAAAACAAATGATAATTTTTGAAAGGGATTTTAGTATGTTGTAGGTCATTTTTCCAGACTTTTGCGACAGATACACCATCTACTTTTACTTCAAATACAGGTTCTAGAATTTTTTCTAAATACCTTGAATAATAGGTATCTTGATATGGGCTTTTATTAGTTAATCCAATTGCATATTCGCTAAATCTCGTATCAAGACCTCTGTACATATTGTGAAATGTTAAATCCGGACGAATAAGAATTGAAGGTAAATTTGATCCCAAGCCATAGGTAAGAACCAGTTTGGCATTTTTGTCTGCGTTATTATCTATCCATGTCAACGCTTGTCTATACGGATTTCCCAAACTCTCTCCCCATGACGGCAGATCTTTCTCCATAGCTCCCTTCATACCACCAATGAGAGGATTAAAATAAACTCCTTCGTTTGGATGAATTGAAATAAGTTTAAATATTATGGGAATGAAAGAAATAATAATTAAAAAAATCAGAATGTTTACTTTCTTTAAATTCAACTTTTTTCTTATAATTGTCATAAAATAAGCCGCTCCTATTCCGGAAAGTATTGCCATAGCGGGAATATATTCCATAATTTGCCTTATTCCTCCATATATGCTTGCTCCCGGAACAGTTACTCTCAATATTGGAACCAGAAACCAAACGAGAATTAAAAGGGAGGTTTTATGTTTTTCTTTAAAGCCAAAACGGAGAGCATAAAATATTCCAAAAAAAGAGAAAAACAAAATAACTAATGGCGTAGTAAATAATATCC
>Ga0247841_10012943_pt1 | contig 10771 bp, 13 predicted proteins | sample LaCruzMarch2015__2_FD_192410 | JGI IMG/M metagenome (GOLD analysis project Ga0247841, IMG submission 192410) | Freshwater microbial communities from meromictic Lake La Cruz, Castile-La Mancha, Spain - LaCruzMarch2015_18m | ecosystem: Environmental > Aquatic > Freshwater > Lake | place: Spain...
GAAAATGAAAATGAAAATAAAAATGAAAATGAAAATGAAAATGAAAATGAAAATGAAAATGAAAATGAAAATGAAAATGAAATTATATAAACATATTTTCTTCATAATGACATAAAAAACATCTTTGATGGAAATTACTTTGATTAACTTGACCTAATTTACTATCACCTTCTTCAAGTGCAATCATAGGATTTATTAATGATTTTTTTTGGTCTTTTGTTATAGTCCAATCAGGATTGAAATGTGAATTAGGATTACTAATAGCATATTCAATAGTATATTTATTAATTAAAAATTTTGCGTGTTCTCTTGTTATTAAATACATTTGACTTCCCCACAAAGAATAATGATAATCCATATATAAATATTTATCTGTATTTTTAAATATAGGAAAATCATTATAATAACAATAAGAGCAATCTTTAATTTTAGGATAAGTTTTCATATTTCTTTCAAACTTAAAATCCATTAAATAACCAAGTAATAAAATATCAAGTTTCATTTCTTTCATATTTAATATAAAATCAGGTAAGTCATTTTTAAAATTCTTAGATATTAAAATATCATCTTCGCAAACAATTAGATATTGTTTATCAGTATTTTCTAAGAAATGTTTGATTGAATCTAAATGTTGTAACATAATACTCCAAGTTCTTTTATCAAAAATATCAGGTATGTTTTCAAGTCGCAAATCAGTATTATAAACAGGTTCAACAAATTGTAAATCAAAATCAAAATATTTAAATCTATTAGTGATATTATTTCTTCTTAGTTTATCATCAAAATTAATACAATAATAAGAAACATCATTAATCAAATAATTTTCATAATATTTATTTAAATCTATGATACTCCAAAAAGTATTAATATCTTCAATATCTGAAACATTTTTATTGAAAATATAGTTTTCATAATTATTATCATCTATTTCAAAAAATTGTAAAAAACTAACAAACTTATCAATAAACCCATTTAATTTATTTTCTTCAATTTTTTTTTTCAAAGAACTATTAATTTCATATTTTAATATTTTGTATAAGATAAATAGTTTATTTTTTGTTGTCCTTTCACTATTATCATAACAAAAATATTTATTAAATGATGAAGAATATTCTAATCTTTTATATTTTTTATTAAATAATAATTTATAAGTTTCATCAAAATTATTTTTTTTATTTATTTCAAAAAACTCTTTTATACTTAAAATTATTTTATCAAATAATATATTTTCTCTTAATTTTTCAATTGTTTCTTTATTTTTTTCATTTATTTCATTTTGATAAATAAACTTATGATTTATTTCTTTTAATGTGTTTTCAAAAGTTTCTATTTTACTTGTTAATATTTTTATCGTATCCTCCATTATTTATAATTCTAAAAATCTTTTAATATTATTTTTTAAACTTATTTTTAAACTTATTTTAAAACTTATTAAATATATTTTTTATATTTAACTATAATAATTTTATGGAATATAATAAAGCAAAAGTTATTTCTTATTCAAATACTATTAATGATAAAAACTTATCTATTATAGAACAAATTGCATTTTGTGCAAGAGTTTCTAATCCTGAAAATCAAAATAACCACGAAACAAGCGAAAAATTATGTTGTTATTTAATTAACAATCATCACTGGTCTCCTTTTGAAATGTGTAATATTGTTATTGAAATAAAAACATCACGTGATATTAGTCGCCAACTCATTCGTCATCGTAGTTTTTCATTTCAAGAGTTTTCACAAAGGTACGCTTTGGCTACTGATTTTATAACTCGTGAATGTCGCTTTCAAGATAAAAAAAATCGTCAAATGAGTATTTCGATAATTGATTATGAAAAAAATGATAAAGAAAATGAAATAAGTAAAGAATTTGAAAAATTACAAAATGATTTAATTAATATTGAAAAAAAATATTATAATTTTTGTAATGAAAATAATATCGCAAAAGAACAATCAAGAGTTATTTTAAGTGAAGGTCTTACTTTAACCAAACTTTATATGAATGGTACTCTAAGAAGTTGGATTCATTATTTAAAAATTAGATGTGATATTAATACTACTCAACGAGAACATTATGATTTAGCTATGAAAATTAAAAATGAAATATCAACTATTTTTCCTCTGATAAATGAAATTGTATAAAAACATAAAAACATAAAAACATAAAAATATATATTTATAAAATATTAAAAAAATGAAAACAGATTTATGTTTAATATGCTTAGAAAATAAAAATAATATTATTCAACTACTTCATATAAAACCAATTGGACACATAGAATCTCATAAAATGTGTAATGATTGTTTAATTTTTTTTAATAAAAATATTTGTCCCTTTTGTAGAGGAATAATTATTTTACCAAGAAAAAATAATAATAATAATAGTAATAAGATAAATATTTTATTTTTAAAGAGATTTGTTATTCTATTATACGCTTATACGTTTATAATACTATTCATATTTATAAATGATTATTATGATTATTTAGTTTATTTTTGTTAATTTATTCTAATAAGCAAGCTATATTTAGAACAAAAAATATATTTATTATAATACTCATTCTTATAATCTATGAAATATAAGAAATAAAAAAGTATTTTAATATATACAAATGGCTGGAGGTATTTATAAATCACAACCATTTGCGTTAAATATAAAATGTATAGTAATATCAATTATATTTGCTTTGTGTTATTGGTATTTACCTTCAAAAAAATGGTATATATTAGTTTTTATATTATGGGTCACTTATATCGCAATAGCATGGTATGACAATACTTATAAATGCAAATATAAATTACACCCCACTATATTTCCATTTGGAAAATGGGTATATTTACCCTTTAAACCAAAGTCATATCAAAATGAATATAAAAGACTACCAAAATGGAGATTAAAAATTATGGATAATGTAAATCATATAACATTATGGACATTAATTATAATATTTATTTTTATGGTTGTTTGGTATGTATACAAAAATAAATAATTAAATTAAGGTCAAAAATAATAAAAATATCATTTAATATCATTTAATATCATTTAAATATTTAATAATAGTATAATGAATATAGTTTTTAAACTACTGGGTTATTTTGGTCCATATATTTTAAATATTATTAGTTTAATTTTATTATTTATCTATTTTAAATATAATGTTTTATTTTGTTATTTTATTGGTATTGTTATAAATGCGATACTTAATTTTATAGTTAAAATTATTGTAAAAAACCCAAGACCAAAAGAAGATAAATCTTTATTTAACAATAAAAAAAATATTAATAAAACAAGGTTATGGTTTGATAAATATGGTTTTCCATCAGGACATTCACAATCTTGTGCTTATTCTTTAACTTTTATATCATTATTATTTAAAAATATGTATATTTTTTTATTTTATTTATTTATTACATTATTCACTTCTTATCAAAGGGTTCAAAATAAAAATCATACATTAATTCAAGTTATTGGTGGTTTATTTTTTGGTTCTATATTTGGAATAACAACATATTTATTATGTAAAAATAGACAGATATCAAGTTAATTAATATTTTCAAAGTTCATCAAATCAATACTCTGATTTGTTTGATTTTGTAATAGTTGAATATTACAAAATGTATTTTTTAATTGAAGAACGTTCTCTTCATAATTTTTTATCAAAATTTTTTGTTGAGAAATTACATTCTCATATTCAATTAAAATTTTTTGTTGATTTTTGACCAACTCTTCATTTTTTAAATTTAAAATATAATAATTTTTTTTATTCAAATTTACTTGGAACAACCAAGTTTTGTGAATACCTGTTTCTAAATGTTTTTTAAAACTCGATTTTATTGAGTATTTTTTATTATTACAAGGACAACGTATAGGTTTATCCTTATAAAAACTTGGATTATCAATATAATTCCCGTTATCATTAATACATATTTCATATAATTCTGGTGTTGATTCAATTTCCATTTTTTATTAGTTTTATTAGTTTTTATTAGTTTTTGTTAGTTTTTGTTAGTTTTATATTAATTCTATTTCATTTTTTTTTTATAATAAATAATATTACATTATCATATCATATTCAACCATTTCTTTGATAATTTCTTCAACATTATATATTGGTTTCCATTTTAACATTTCGCGTGCTTTCGAACTATCTCCTATAAGAATTTCAACTTCACAAGGTCTAAAATATTTGGGATTTATAACAACAATTGTTTCATTAGTTTCTTTATTTAAACCTATTTCATCAATTCCTTGTCCTTTCCATTCAATTTCAATATCAACTACTTTAAAAGCCATTTCAACTATTGATTTTATTGTATGAGTTTCATTCATACTAAGAACAAAATCATCTGGTGTTTCTTGTTGAAGCATTAAAAACATTCCTAAAACATAATCTTTAGCATGTCCTAAGTCTCTTTTGGCGTAAATATTTCCTAATTCTAAATATTTTTGAGTTTTTTTTTTAATATTAGCTACAGCCATTGTTATTTTTTTACAAGCAAATGTTTCACCACGACGAGGACTTGTATGATTAAATAATATTCCATTACAAGCAAACATATTGTATTGTTTTCTATAATTTTTAACGATCCAATAACTATATAACTTAGCAATAGCATAAGGAGATTGTGGATTAAATGGTGTAGTTTCTTTTTGTGGGACTTCCAAAACATCGCCAAACAATTCGCTTGTCGTAGCATTATAAAACTTAACTTTATCTACTAAATCACATTTTACAATTGCTTCTAATAGTCGTAAAGTCCCTAAAGCATCAACATTTCCTGTATATTCAGGGATAACAAAACTTACATGAACATGACTTTGAGCTGCTAAATGATATACTTCTAATGTTTTTAAATCTGGATGTTGTTTTTTTATTTCATTAAAAACATTAATAAGAGATAATATCTCAGTACAATCACCATAATATAATTTTAAATTGCTATTTTTATAGATATTATTTAATCTTTGAGTACTAATACTTGAATGTTTTCTGATAATTCCATAAACTTTGTAATTTTTAGATATTAAAAGTTCCGCTAAATAAGACCCATCTTGACCTGTTATACCTGTAATTAAAGCAACGGACATTATTTATATTATTAATAATATTATTAAAATTAAGTATTTATGTATTTTTTTATTTTAATATATATTCATTATTATATTCAAAAATATTCGGATTTTCAGATAAATAATCCAAATTAATTTTCATTTGGTTTTCTTTTAACAAATGTATAGCATTTTTATTTGATGATAAAGATCTCCAATTTATTTTTTCGGGATTTTTTTCTAAAATATGTATTGCATTTGGATTTTCCGATAAATAATGCCAATTTATTTTATCTTTATTTTCTTCTAAAATATGTATCGCATTTTTATTTCCTGATAAATGATACCAATTTATTTTATCTTTATTTTCTTCTAACAAGTGTATCCCATTAAGATTTTTTGATAAATATCTCCAATTTATTTTATCTTTATTTTCTTCTAAAAGATGTATTGCGTTTTTATTTATTGACAAATTACACCAGTTTATTTTATCTGGATTTGCTTCTAAAATATGTATCGCATTTTTATTTGATGATAAATATATCCAATTAATTTTTTCTTCATTTGCTTCTAATAAATCAATAGCATTTGGATTTAAAGATAAACAATCCCAATCTATTTTATCTTGATTTTCTTCTAATAAATCAATAGCATTTGGATTCAAAGACAAATAAGACCACTCTATTTTATTAATATTATTTTCTAATAAATGCATAGCATTTTTATTTTTTGAAAGTTTGTTAAATTTTAAATCATTACTATCTATCCAATTTAATAATTCCATTTATATTTATATTTAACAATTTTCTTTATTATTATTCATTTTATTATTTTTCATTTTATTATATTTTTATATTATATAATAATGTTAAGATGTCCTAAAGGTACAAGAAAATGCCACAATAATACTTGCGTTTCTCACAATAAAAGTGTTGATAAACAAAAGTTTAGATGTAAAAAAGGAACGCGAAAATGTTTAGATAATAATTGTTATTCCATAATAAATCAAAGTGATATTTTAAAACCTAAAATATTAAATCCAGTTAAACAACTATCCACTTCAGAGTTAAAAAGACAAATATTTGATCCTTATACGAGTTCTTCTTTAAAAACACAAAAATCATCAATTAAACCAATATCAAACATAAAACAACCATCAATTCCAATATTTCCTAATTCAACACAATCTTCAATAAAATTAACACCTGAAAAACAATTTTCTTCTTTAACGCCCAACGAATCATTGAATGAAATACTTAATTTTTCTAATTTAAAATCATCAACAAAAAATCCATCTAACATTCTATCAGATAAAACAACTTACAACAAACAAATTATCCCCTCTTATTCACCTTCTTTAAAAAGTGATAAAACAATATTACTTCCAAAAATAAAAACTCAAAATTTTAATTCAAGAAAAAATATTTTAAAATCTTCATCATCAAAACCTTCTTCTAGTATTAAATCATTAAGAAAAAGTTCTTCATTATCAAAACCTTCTTCTAGTGTTAAGTCATTAAGAAAAATTTCTTCATCAAAAAGATCATCAAGAAAAATATCATCAAATAAAAACAAAACTTCTTCTTATAAAACACCTTCTTCTTTAAAATCTTTTGATATTAATATTCCAACAAGTAAATCAATAAAAAAAACTTCTTCACAATCAATAAAAACCCCATCAACTAAAAGTTTATCATCTTTAAAAAAATCATCAAGCACAATAAAATCAATATCACCAATATAAAATAAAACATATACAAGTTATGTAACAAAGTAATAACTATTTTTTATATTTTTATTAACAGCGAAGCATAATAAAAACAGCGAAGCATGCGAACCATGCGAACCATGCGAACCATAATAAATTATTTTTTTACAAAATAATCTAAGATATAATAAAATATATCAAGTATATTTGGATTTTTTGATAAATAATTCCAATCGATTTTATCAATATTTCTCTTCAAAAGGTGTAAAGCATTTTCATTTCCCGATAAATATCTCCAATTTATTTTTTCGGGATTTTTTTCTAACAAATATATTGCATTTGGATTTCCTGATAAACTATTCCAATTTATTTTTTCTTCGTTTGCTTCTAACAAATGTATCGCATTGGGATTTAAAGATAAATTATTCCAATCTATTCTTTTATAGTTATCTTCTAATAACTCTATTGCATTTTGATTTTTCGATAAATTTTCCCAATTAATATCTTTCATATTCATTTTTAAAATATTAACTGCATTTATATTCGCAGATAATCCTATCCAATTTATTTTATTTATGTTTTTTTCTAACAAATGTATAGCATTTGGATTTGTTGTTAAACTAATCCAATTTATTTTTTCTTCGTTTGCTTCTAACAAATGTATCGCATTTGGATTTAAAGATAAATAAACCCAATTTATTTTTTCTATGTTATCTTCTAATACTTTAATAGCATTTGGATTTGCTGATAAATGTTTCCAATTTATTTTTTCTGGTCGTATTTCTAAGAAATATACTCCATTAGGATTTTCAGATAAATAATTCCAATTTAACTTATTCAATAAATAATTATATATTTTTTTAATTTTTTTATTGAATATTTTATTTAATTCTATTTTTATTTCATTTATTTCTCTATTTAATTTCTTAATTCCATCTATAATTTTTGTTTCCATATTTGATTTTAAATTATTATATTTTTTTAAATCTTCTATTTCATTTTTATTAGTTAATATAATTTTATTTTGTTCTTTTATTTCTTTTTCCATATTACATATTTTTTCATTCATATAACTTATTATTTTTACAATTTTATCATTCTCATTATTTTCATTATTTTCATTATTTTCATTATCTTGTTTTTCTTTTTCTTTTTCCATTTTTATATCTAATAATAAATAAAATATTTTTTTTATTATTAAAAAACCATTATTATTAATAATTTACTCAGTAAAAATAAAATATAATTAAAATATAATTAAAAAATAATTTTACAATAAAAATTTTTTATACCATTTTTCTTTTAATGATAAACAATATCACTTTATTTTTTTCAAAACTTTTATATTATTTTATAATGTTTAATTATTTTTTTATATAATCACAAAATTATTTTAATAAATATCTATTAAACTCAAAAATATTTTTATTACATGACAAATTATACCAATCTATGTTATCTTTGTTTTCTTCTAACAAATCAATCGCATTTGGATTTAAAGATAAATAATACCAATTTATTTTTTCTTGGTTTTCTTCTAATAAATGTATAGCATTTTGATTACTTGATAAAAAATCCCAATCTATTTTTTCTTTATTTGTTTCTAACAAGTGTATAGCATTTTCATTGAAACATAAATAAGACCAATTTATTTTTTCTTGGTTTTCTTCTAATAAATGTATAGCATTTGGATTAATCGATAAATAATCCCAATCTATTTTATTTGGATTTTCTTCCAAAAGATGCATAGCATTTTCATTCACTGATAAATATCTCCAACTTATTTTTTCTGGGTTTGCTTCCAAAATATGTATCGCATTTGGATTTCTTGATAAACATAACCAATTTATTTTATCAGGGTTTGTTTCCAAAAGATGTATAGCATTCGGATTTAAACATAAATTAAACCAATCTATTTTTTGTGGGTTTTCTTCTAACAAATGTATAGCATTTTCATTTTTTGAAAGATAATTCCAACTTAAATTATTTATATTTATCCAACTAAGAAGTTCCATTTATTTTATTCTTTGTATTTCGTTGTTATTATACTTTTATTTATCTTTTTAATTTCTTTCATTTTTTTTTTATAATAAGACTTTAAAGCGAAAGACTTTAAAGCGAAAGACTTTAAAGCGAAAAAAAATATACTTATATTTTTATTTCATTTATTATGCTTCGCATGCTTCGCATGTTTCTCATTCTTCGATATTTTTATTTCTTAGTTTTTGTTATTATCTTTATTTTAATAATTTTCCAGTAAACTCAAAAATATTTGGATTTTCTGATAAATAATTCCAATTTATTTTTTCTTGATTCGTTTCTAAAAGATGTATAGCATTTGGATTTTTTGTTAACATATACCAACATATTTTATCTTGATTTGCTTCCAATAAATGTATAGCATTTGGATTTTTTGATAAAGAATCCCAATTTATTTTATTTGGGTTAGCTTCCAATAAGCGTATAGCATTTGGATTTGCTGATAAATTATTCCAATATATTTCATCTTCATTTGCTTCTAAAATATGTATCGCATTTCGATTTTCTGATAAATTATACCAATCTATTTTATCCATGTTTTCTTCTAACAAGTGTATCGCATTAGGATTTAATGATAAATTATGCCAACCTATTTTATCTTTATTTTCTTCTAACAAATGTATCGCATTAGGATTTGAAGATAAATAAAACCAATTTATTTTATCTTGGTTTTCTTCTAATAAGTTTATCGCATTTGGATTAAAAGATAAGTAACACCATTTTATTTTATTTTGATTTTCTTCCAAAATATGTATCGCATTAGGATTGAAACATAAAGAACTCCAACATATTTTATCTTGGTTTTCTTCCAATAATTCAATAGCATTTGGATTTAAAGATAAATTATACCAATCTATTTTTTGTGGATTTTCTTCTAACAAATCTATAGCATTTTCATTTTTTGAAAGATAACACCAATTTAAGTTCTTTATATCTATCCAATTAACAAGTTCCATTTATTATATTTTTATTTATATTTTTATTATTATGCTTCGCTATTTAATTTTATAATTTCTTTCATTTTTTTATTTTAATAAATATCCATTAAACTCAAAAATACTTGGATTTAATGAGAAATATTTCCATTGTATTTTATAGTCATTCGATTCTAACAAATCAATCGCATTTGGATTTTGAGATAAATATTTCCAATTTATTTTTTCTCTGTTTTCTTCCAATAATTTAATACCATTTGGATTACTTGATAAATATTCCCAATTTATTTTATCCATGTTTTCTTCCAAAATATGTATAGCATTTATATTTTTTGATAATTTATACCAATCTATTTTGTATGGGTTATCTTCCAAAAGATGTATCGCATTCGGATTTTTTGATAAATTGGTCCAGTCTATTTTATCCATGTTTTCTTCTAACAACTCAATAGCATTTATATTTTTTGATAAGTATCTCCAATCTATTTTATCCATGTTTTCTTCTAACAAGTGTATAGCATTGGGATTTTTCGATAAATTTATCCAATGTATTTTATTTTGATTTTCTTCTAACAACTCAATAGCATTTGGATTTGCCGATAGAAACTTCCAATTTATTTTATCTTGGTTTTCTCTTAACAAGTCAATAGCATTTGGATTACTTGATAATAAATCCCAAAATATTTTATCCCGGTTTCTTTCTAAAAGGTATATAGCGTTTGAATTAAATGATAAATAAAACCAATCTATTTTATATTTGTTTGCTTCTAACAAATCAACAGCATTTGGGTTACTTGATAAAGAACTCCAATTTAAATTATTTTTATTTATCCAACTAAGAAGTTCCATTTATTTTATTCTACTTTTACTTATGTTATTATATCTTTTTTATATCTTTTTAATTTCTTTCATTTTTTTTTAATAATAAGACTTTAAAGCGAAAAAAAATATTTATTTTTCTTAGATTATATTTTTAATTCTTTTCTCTAGTTTCACTCATTATTATTATTTTAATAAACATCCACCAAACTCAAAAAT
>Ga0247841_10012946_pt1 | contig 10770 bp, 10 predicted proteins | sample LaCruzMarch2015__2_FD_192410 | JGI IMG/M metagenome (GOLD analysis project Ga0247841, IMG submission 192410) | Freshwater microbial communities from meromictic Lake La Cruz, Castile-La Mancha, Spain - LaCruzMarch2015_18m | ecosystem: Environmental > Aquatic > Freshwater > Lake | place: Spain...
TTCAATATAATCAAGCTAATCTTAGATAAAATATAGATAAAATATAAATAAAATATTTATAAATTTATGAGCTCATTTTTTCTTTTTTCCGCCGCTTTATGAAGTCATAAACCAAATAAGTCAGGCAGCCAATTAGCGTTATACCCGATATTCCCAAACCGATATAAAAATACTTCTGCGGCTCAAATTCTATATAGACCGAAAAATTATAAGTCCCGTCCGCGTTCTTTGTAATTTTCCCTTGTTTGACTAACTCATTAATATCAACCCACCAAGCATTCGCAAAGCCATTAATTAGAAGATGTTTATCGTCTAAAACCGGCTTTCTAAACATTAAGTCATAAAAATGCCCCCCGTTAAGATTATCGTTTTGTACAGTTCCCTGATTATTCTCGCTAATAAATTGCCCTGTTCCTTGACCGGCTAAGTCCGGTGCGACATATATTTTCCAGGCCGGGTGAAAACTCTCAGAAAATATCAAAGGAAAGGACTCGCTCGCATTTGTTACATTAACGATATATTTCGTCGGGTTAATTTGCTTATACTCTAGTTGCGGCGTTTTAATCGGGTCAACTAAATTTTCCGCCGCTAAAACAATATCACCGGAATTAATCGCATTAATTAACGTCTCACCAATATATAACTTCAAATCATATTCTCCTTTATCTAAATCTACTTGACTAAAATAATTCCAGCCCTCTGTCTCTTTTCCGAGCTCATCTTTTTTGAGAACCCTATCATTTATTTTAACACTCGTATTTAAATTATTACCCAAAATACTGTCTTTTTTAAAGTATATTTTATAAGTAGCCGAACTAGGAATAGACAAGCGATAGTCTTTAATGAATGTTTTAGTCGCATACAAATCTAACTCATTTTGCAGTTTCTTTTTCTCGGCGGGGTCAGTTGTTTTGTCGATGGTTAGCTGTTGAGAGGCTATTTTAGCGGAATCGGCCTCGACTAACAGAAATACTTTATTAATTTTTTCCTTAACGAAACTATTTTCCTTAACAGAGTTTGATAAAAGTACTCCATCTCTAATGCTATGATTACCAAGAGATAATGAACCAATAAAACTATTTAAATCACCTTGAATAAAATTTAACTTCTGAGAAGAATATATATGTGGCAAAACATAAGCTAAGTCAAATTTATAAACCTCCCATTGTCCAAAAGTTTTTTCTAATTTTACTGGCAAATTGTCAATCAACTGTTTATATCTTTGCTTGCCATCATATTTATATATCCAAACATATTCTTCCCTAATTTTGTCAAAATCATAAGCATGCTCATCATAAATTTGTGTATCATAAACAAGGTACTTAATATTTAATAGAGTAATAATATTCTTCAATAAATAATAATCATTATCTTCAAATGCCAACTTTACCATACTGTTTAACTCTGGCATAGAGACACTTTTAAAAGCATTATTTGAATTATAATCATCTTTACCCGCGATCACTTTAATGGGTGAGCCACCGATATAAGCTCCTGTTTTGTCTTCACTTAGGATCATTGACCACGAACCGATAATTAAAGGTAAACTCAAAACTCTACTGTCCCCGGTAGAATTTTTAAGATAAGAAATCATTTCAAGATAAGATGAGGAAAATTTAAAACTTCGATATATTTGAGCATCTTCTTTGGGATATCGAATAGGCAAATTTACTACTTTTCCACTAATAAATGGCAGGGCTTGAATAAGAATAATTAAAAAGATAAAACTGATTAGCATTATCTTGATTTTCATTCTTTTGATTGAGTTTAAAATTAAATAGCAAGCTAAACCTAGAGTTATTGCATAAAATAACCCATACGATTGGGCTACATGTGTCCAAAAATTTCTTATAGCCACAAAACCGGGAATATTCCTCATGAACCAAGCAAACAAAGGTATTCCCCAATTTCCTATATTTGCAGTGATTAAAAAAGCCACGCATAATAAAGTGATAACCGAAATTAATAAAATCTTTTTCTCTTTTATAAATTTTTCACTTTTTACTAAGAGCCCCCAAATAATTATTCCAAAAAAGACAATACCCAAATGGATAGTTTTAAAAAAATAGTTAAAAGTTTTTCCTAAAAATTCATTTACATTTATAAATAAAAAACCGCTAATACCAGATAAATGGTCTAAAAGATTCGTTTTTGCTGAAAGAAGTCTAATTGTCCAAACAGCTTCCTCTTTCCCAGCAGAACTTAAACTTAAAGTCGACTGTGGATTCCCCTGAAAAGTTGAAAATAAAAATGGGATTATCCAGAAAGAATTTATTAATATGATTAAAAAAATGTAAATAAATAAATACTTAACAAAACTTTTTCTGTTCGGTTCTAAAATCAAAAAATATAAAAAGAAAAATATAAAAATACCTATGAAAAAGGGTAATAAGCCCGGAATCCCAATTAAAGCCATACCAAAACACAGACTTATTGCCCCTCCCCGTATTATTTCTGATATTTTTCTTCTTTTAATTGCATTCAAAAAGAATAAAAATAATAAAGGAAAAGCCAAAATCCCTAATAAACTAGAGATAGGATGCGACCACTTAAGTGTAAAAATTATAGGAATAAAAACATAAAATATACCTCCTATTACCGACGATAAAAAAGAACTCCATTCAGTCTTTCTTTCTAGTAATTCAAAAATTATTAGATAAACGGCTATAAATGAAAGGGATAAAAATAATCCATATATAACTGCTTGATAGTTTAGAAAGAAAAAAACATTTTTTGTTAAACCAGATAAAATATTTATTGTTATGTAAAAATGCTGTGGGTTGTAAGTGCCTAGGCCTCCAGCAACGCCATTAAACCAAGAGTAATTAGAAATATTATTCAACCATTCTATTGGATAAATGAAATAGAGTCGAGTATCATCACCCCCTATATTATAAGAATCTCCATAAAACCATAAAAATGGTAAAAAAAACAATAAGAAAACTATTGTTGCCAGAATTAAATTTTTATATCTCATCTAAATCTAAAATTAAATTTTTATATCTCATCTAAAAAATCAACAAAATATTTAGGATTGTTAGCTTGGAATAAATAACAATCAGAGTTATTAATCAAATTTGAGATAACTCTTTCTTCAACTTTAATTATATTCCCTATATTCATATCCGAATTAAAATATGAAAAAGCTCTTAAAAAAGTATCACTATAATAATTAAATTCTCCTCGGTTAAGAATCAAAAACTTTCTAAGACATTCTTTCTTGTCAATTTTGTTAATACTGTTGCCTCCTCTTTCTAAAATGATAATTTTATTAATGCCATTTTTTTTTATCAAATTACCACTTTTTATAAAATCTTCAAATGGTTCGTAGGAGAGAACTTTTCTAAAAGAAAATATACCAGTAAACATCGACACAAAATTGATATATTCTTTCAAAAAAAACTGTCTATTTTTTGGATATTTCTTTCCTAATGATTGCTCATAACAAGATCGGCTTGAAATAAGAGGACTGGAAAAAGCATAATACTCATTTAATGCCAGCATATCTTCTGATAAAATTTTATATCCTTTCTTTAAAGAAGAAAAAGTTGTTAAACTTTTGCCAGTATTAGAACTCGCTGCTAACAAAACTCCTTGACTATTTTTAGAAATACAAGCACTATGCACAACAGCATATCCCTCATTGGCCAAACATAATATTGCCGCGTTTAACAAATGTCCGCCGGAAGGATACATTCTATCGATTCTGAACGGACAATATTTTGCATATAGCTTATTAACTAAAAAATCAAATCCACTATTGGTTTTTTTGATGAGCATCTTAAATTTAATATTTTTTGTAAATACTTTTTCATAATAAACAATCGGTATTTGATCTTCTCCATAAAAATTTTCAATTTTTTTTGTTAGCTCCTTTGGTTTTTCGATATCATTAACCACTTCGAAACCAAGATTAATTAATGTCTTTTCTTTATAAGTTTCATGCATAAATGCGCCTAAAGAAAAATATGGAATGAAATCAATCACATTAGTTCTTAGGCTTAATAATTCTGGTATAATAACGATATTCTTTAAATTATTTGTATATTGCATAATCTTATTTTTTAGCTATTATTAAACATGTTGAAATAAAATATTTTAAAGGAAAATAAAATGGATATTTTATATTTAAATATTTATTTATTTTCCATAAAAAAGGGAAAAAACTCATCGGAAAAATCTCCACACTCTCAAATCCGTTATTTAAAAACAACTTTTTCCAATTTTCCGGATGCAATACAAAATTATGGGTTTTATCTGCCAGTACATTTTTTTTAAAAGGATACGGAGATGTCCCAATAAACAAACCTTCCCGTTTTAAAAGATTGGAAATCTTTTCTATGTCTAGCATCGGGTTGCTAAGATGTTCCAAAACTTCAAAAGCATAAACAATATCAAATTTTCTGTTTGATTCAAATTCTTCTAATGATTTATTAAAAAACACGTTTGATTTAAAATGGAAATTAGCAAAATTTGTCGCGTCAGCATCTAATTCTAATCCCAGATAATTATCCTGTTCCGTTTTTGACAGAAAACTATAAAAACCACCATAACCAGATCCGACTTCCAAAATATCACCTGTTGGCCTTATCTTTGATTGTATAAAACAAAATTGAGAATAAAACCATTTTTGGTAATTTCTAATATCTTTTTCTGAAAAGGTGCTTTTATAATGCTCTTTAAAGTAATTTTTATAATTATTCTTCATACTTTTCTAAGCCTGCTAATAGATAATAATAATATTTAAATTTTGGATTCTTTTTTACCACCTTAAATATTTCAGCATCTGTTTTCTTTCTAAAAGACTGAATAATTCGTCTTTTTTTTATAGTTTGCAGAAAATGCAATATGTTCCACCAAATAGCTTGGTATAGCGCAAAAAAATGTTTCCATTTTCCCTGCAACAACCAAAAAATACTCAAAAATATATTTAAAATTAAATAAACTGGCAAAATCTTAATCAATGTCCAAACTTCAAAATTTTTCAGAAAACTTAAAAATTTATTTTTAAAATTGTGAAATTGAATATAACTATTATGAAATGTCAATGCGGTTCCTCCCATAGCATGGTACAACACTGCTTCAGGAAAATACCAACATTCATACCCCGCCAGCCAAATTCGATGACATAAATCGGTGTCCTCGTAATACGACCAAAAATCCTCATCAAAAAGTCCTATTTTATCTATGATATCCTTTCGGAACATCATTGAGGCCCCTTTATTTGAAAAAAATGGTATTGTTTTATTATATTTCTCAAGGCTCTGCCCTTGCCCATATCCATAATGATATAAAAAAGAAGAGTCGGACCAATACGAACCGCAAACATCAAGTTTATTTTGGTCGCTCATTAATACGATCTTCGATTGTACCGATCCAAGATTTGGAATTTCCTCAAAAGCTTTTGCGAACTGCTCTAGATAGTCTTTGGGCGCCCAAGTATCATTATTTAGAAGTAAAATATATTTTCCTAAACAACTCCTATAACCCAAATTATTGCCTCCGGCAAAACCTAAATTAATAATACTTCTGATGACCCTGACTTTAACATCACAATAATTGTTTTCAATAAATTTAACGCTATCATCCGTCGATCCATTATCTACAAAAATTATTTCAATATTTTTATAAGTCTGACAAAACAAAGAATCAAATAGTTTTTTTAACCATTTTTTACCATTATAATTCACTATTATTATAGAAATTAATTCTTCAACCATTTTTCTTATTTTTAAAAACGGTGATACTAAATCTTCAAATTTTTATTCACAAATAATGCGTCCATAATAGGCATTTTCCCTTCTCCTTTATCCGTATAATTCCTAAAACCAACTAATTGAAAATCGTATTTATCGGTTGATAATAATTTTAACAGAGAGGAAATCGTATAATTATGATTATCTTCTTCCATAGTTATCTCTATAAATAAATATCTAGTTTTATTTAATGACTTAGTCCCCCCCCCTCAACACATGAGCTTCAAACGTTTCAGTGTCTATTTTTAATATATCAATACTAGAAATATTATTATCTTCAATGACGTCATCCAACTCTCTAACGCGAACGTTTATATTACCATTATTGGTCATCTGGCTAATAGCGGAGTCTTGACTATCAAAACTCATTTTTGATTCTCCATTAAAATCGGATATAGCCAAATTAAAAACTTTCGTATTTGCATCATCCTTAAAATTATTGTCCAGACATTGAAATGTTTTTGGTATTGGTTCAAAAGAGTAAATTTTTGATTTAGGAAAAAGATCCCTGCATAGCTTGGAAAAAAAACCAACATTAGCTCCAATATCTATTATAGTATTCGCGTTATTAATACCAGCTAACTTTATTAAATTTTGGTGTCTACTTAATAAAGACTGGTAGTCGGCTAATCCGTATCTTGAATCATAGTATATTTTTTTATTATCAAAATAACAATAATCCTCCCCTAATTTAAACTTCTTAAAAAAATGCCTTATGATTAAAAAATATTTTAATATTATAAAATTAATTTTTTTAAAAATATTCCAACTTGAAACTTTAAAAAATTTTAAATCAAGTATTAAAGACTGCTTAACAAACCAACACATTTTTTTCATAGTTTTATTTTTGAATACAAATTATTCTGATTATAAATATCATAAAATTGACTCGCTTTTAGATAAAAGTCATTAGTATTAAATGTTTTTAAACTATTATTAATTTCGGAATAATTCATTTCTTTATAAATAATACCAAATTTATTTTCTACAATATAATCTGCAATTTCTGGCAAAGAAGACATCAAAACGGGTAACCCGCAGGCAATATACTCTACAACTTTTAAAGGCGAACAATAATAAGTCCACTTTGAGTCATTATTATAAGGAGCCAAACCGAACCCCTTAAACTGCTTCATATAATTGACACAAAAATTATGGTCTTTCTTGTAGTGAGTTTCTATTTTAATATTTTTCTCTTTACAGATACTAAGCACTCTGTCCCAGTCAGCACCATATCCAATCAAAACTAACTTATTCATAAGAGGGCAAATACATTTTATCAAATCATACAAACCGTGTTCTCTTGTTACTGAGCCAACGAAAATAAAATTATTTTTATTTAGTTCTTTCTTGTTAAAATCTTCTCTATCCAGCAAAACTCCATTGGGCACAATAATAGACTTTTGTTTTTTTAAACCGAATTCAAGCCTTTTTTTTGCCGCTCTTCTACTATTAGAGATAACTAAATCTGAATATCTACAACAAATCAGCTCTACTAAATAATAAATTTTATTAAAAAATGTACCAGTAAACCTATTTTCAGAAAAATCACTACCAAAGTATATAATTTTTCCTATTCTTTTTCTAAATATATTTCGAGATAAAATACCCACAAAAGTATCAAAATTATTTGCTCCAATAAATACATCAAATTTATTTTCTAAAACAAATCTTATCGATAAAAGGAAATCAATAAACAAATTTACTATACTAAAATAATTAAATCTTTTAATTTTAGCAATTTTACCCTGACTAGAAAAAATAGTAAATCTGCTTCTATAATCATCCAGGGGGTGCTCTAGTTTTGATACCGAGTATTTATTTTTTTTTAAATATTTTATATAATAATCAATTGGGCCTTCGATTTCTGATGAGTGACTAATTATAAATACTTTTTTAATCATACTTATCTTTTACTATTAAACAACTCTACTCCCTTCATAAAAATCATACTACTAAATAAAATCGGGTGTCCTAATCCCTTTTTGACAATTTTATCAAGTGGAAATCTCACAAAAAAACTCATTTGTTTTTTCAATTCTAACGGATTTTTTTTAGCATACTTCTCAAACATATCCCGCGCGTAATACTTTTTCTTTTGGCTGCTACCAAATAAGTTTATTATTCCCTCGTCATGTTCTAAAAATAAACTAGTCCGACATATTTTATAATTCTCTCTTCTTATTCTAATTGTTAAGTCCCAGTCCTCCGGTCCCGTCAAATTTTCATCATACCCCCCTAATTTCTCATAAATATCTTTTTTAAAAAATCTCGCCCCCTCCATATAATCATTGCCGACATAAAAGCTTCTTTCAAATGCTTTAACTCGAGCCCAAAATCCGATTCCGATTGATTTCTCTGGCAATATTATCGCCTCACAATTTTCTTTTTCGCTTAACTCCACGCATTCTTTAACTGAATCAATATTAAAATAGATATCGCTATCATGAATTAGTAAATATTCCCCTTTGGCTTGTTTAGCGCCATAATTTCTCTGCGCGCTCCTCTCCGGCCCAAAATTAAAAACCTTGTCGGTAAATTGCTTGGCTATTTCTTTAGTATTATCAGTGCTATTATTATCGACCACTATTAATTCAATATTCTTATAACTTTGATTTTTAATAGACTCTAAACACTTAGCCAAAGTTCTGGCCGAATTTCTTGTTGGTATAATTACACTCACTAGAGGCTCATTCATAATATATATTAACTTATACTTTCCCTAAACTCCTCATAACTCCTCTCAAAATTAATCTGCTTGCTCGACTCCCAGGCATTTAATCGTAAACTCTGATATTTTTCTTCATTGCCTAATAAATCCAAAATATTATCCGCTAAGTTCTCTGGAGTATTTTTTTTACAAATTATTCCCGTCTCCTCCTGCCTAACACTGTCTCTCAGTCCGTCGACATTATAAACCACGGCCGGTGTACCCTGACTATTTGCCTCAGATACGGCGAGGCACCAACCTTCTTTAACGGAAGTCACGGCTAAAAGCTGACTTTTCCGGAGTAATTCTATTTTCTTCTCTTGACTGACTTTGCCCAAGAACTCAATTGAATCTTTATATTTACTTTCTCTTATTATTTTTAAAACCTTTGCCCCATATTTCCCTTCCGCTCCGCCGGCTATAATTAGGCGCAAACGCGGCAATTTTTCTTTGGCGATTAAAAAAGCTTTAATAATTTGATCAGTCCGCTTCATCGCCCTGATTGAACCGAGCGAAAGAATCGTCGGCACTTCATATTTATTTATCACCCTTAAATCATCAACCGGCTCAATTTCTATCCCCTCGCTGATAATACTAATATTTTTTTCTTTAAAGCCTAATTTCAGCAAATCATCTTTTGAACTTTTTGAAACGGTAATTACTTTTCTGTCCCGCAGTAATCTTAAATATAAAGGCTCAACTAAATAGCCAAATAGACTTATCGGAAAAATCATTTCATAAAACCAAATTTGGCGACAAAGCTGATGAATGAATAAAATATTCTTTTCCTTGACGTAGAACTTACAAAAAAAAGGAACAGTATTAATTTCATCAATCACTAAATCGGCCCATCCGACTAAATTCTTTTTATAGTACTTTTTGGCCTGATAGTAGACCGAGTAGCGGTTGCCGAGTCTAATTACCTTAAATCCGTCTCTTATTTCCGTCTGATTTGCTCCCTTAAAACCGCCGACTAAAAATATTACTTCATGGCCGTCTTTAACTAATCTCTTGGCCAATTCTTCATTAACGACTTCAGCTCCGCCCGCTTGCGGATGGCTTCTATCCTTCCACGTGAACCAAAGTATTTTCATAATAAAGTGTCAAGATAATTCTTTCGATTGATGACGGAAAATGACGATGCCGGATATGACTCGCTCCAAAGTGGCGGCGGAGTTAATCCTCCTGCCGACCATTTGCATTCAATCGCCGTGAGCGCTCCGTTTGACTCCTTAATAATATCTATTTCTTGCCCCGCATGCGTTCTCCAAAAATAATACGAATCAAAAGCCTCATTAATTCCACTTTGCTTTACTAATTCCATAAATATAAAATTCTCCCAAAGCGCGCCGACATCGTTGCGTAAAGTAAGCGGATTAAATTGTGCTATCACTGCGTTGCGCACACCATTGTCTAAAAAATAATATTTGGATTTTTTTGATATTTCGTTTCTTAAATTACGACTAAAACCCCTAATTCTTTTTATGATAAACATTTTTTCCAGAAGATCGATATATTTGGCCGCGGTTTTAGCGTCCGTCCGCGCCGTGCGAGCAACCTCGTTTATAGATACCTCGCATCCTACCTGGAAAGCCAAGCATTTAGTAATATCTAGGAGCGTGTCCGGAGAACGCACGGCCTCAAGAGCTAATGCGTCTTTAAAAAGATACGATGAAACCAGTTCGTTCAATATTTTTCTTTTTCGTTCTAAATCGGGTTCATTCAAAACCTCCGGATATGAGCCGTATATAAGAAACTGCTCGAGTTTGCCCTCAAGCTCAAAACGGCTGCAGTCCATTTCTCCTTGCGAAAAAGGCAAGAGCGTCAAAGTAAAATGCCGACCGGTCAAAGGCTCGCCTACTTTATTTGATAAATCAAGCGAAGATGATCCAGTCAAGATAATATTTTTTTCCGGAAAAGCATCAATCATCATCTTTGCACCAAGCCCAATCGAAGGAATAAATTGCGCCTCATCAATAGCAATAAGATCGTAGGGACGAGCAAAATCAAGAATCCTATCGCGTTCTTCGGATTGGAATATATTCCGTAATTGAATATCATCACCAGTCGAAAAGAGAGATTTTTTATTTGCTTGTGTCTCTAGATATCCATTCAGCAAAGTCGTCTTGCCGACTCGCCTTGGCCCATATATGACCAAGACTCTCTTGGGCTCTAAAAATTTGGCGATATCCTGTTTTCTTTTAAATTTCATATAATTCATCATATCATAACACCTCAAATTATGTCAATAACGAGGTATTTGATTCATATTTCCTATCTACAAGACCCTAAATATTCTTTTTA
>Ga0247841_10012947_pt1 | contig 10770 bp, 10 predicted proteins | sample LaCruzMarch2015__2_FD_192410 | JGI IMG/M metagenome (GOLD analysis project Ga0247841, IMG submission 192410) | Freshwater microbial communities from meromictic Lake La Cruz, Castile-La Mancha, Spain - LaCruzMarch2015_18m | ecosystem: Environmental > Aquatic > Freshwater > Lake | place: Spain...
AAAAATCTGTTTTGAATTTGGTAAACCAGCAGACAAAAGCATCGCCTGCCACATTGAACTTTGCTGGCGCAAATTATCTTTTCCTGCCATTTGAAGCCCCGGCCAAAATTCTTTAAACTTTTTTTTGTCTTCTGGCCAGCCCAATGCAGATATATAGTTTACTAAAGCGTCAAACCACACATACATCACATGGTTTTCGTCGCCTGGCACAGGCACGCCCCACGGCATTTTTTCTTTTAGCCTAGAAATACTAAAATCCTCCAGACCACGCTTTGTAAATTCTTTTATTTCGTTAAAACGAGATTCTGGCACCACAAAATCTTTATTTTTTTTATAAAAATCCAACAGCTGTTCTTGATATTTTGAATACTTAAAAAAATAATTTTCCTCTTCAATTATCTCAATTTCCAAATTTGGGTGAATGGGGCATTTGCCATCCACCAGTTCAGAATCCGTTTTTTCAAGTTCACAGCCCACGCAATATTTTATTTTATAATTTTTTTTATAAATGTCTCCATTTTTTTCGCATAACTTCCAAAAAACTTCTACGGCTTTTATATGATTTTCATCTGTTGTCCTTACAAAATTATCGTAGCTTAAGTTAAGTGTAGGTTTTAATTTTTTATTAACTTCTGCGCATTTGTCACAATATAATTTAACATCAATGTTTTCTTTTTGCGCCCCCTGAAAAATTTTAAGCCCATGTTCATCTGTGCCTGTATTAAAAAATACCTCATATCCGTTTTTCCTAAAATAGCGCGCCAAAACATCGGCCTGTATAATTTCCAGCGCAAAACCAATGTGTGGTGGCGCATTTACGTAAGGCAGGGTGGTAGTGATATAAAACTTTTTATTCATGGTATAATTACTAAAATATATCACACATTAAACAAATTTTCCATGATTTTACTTGTTCATATACTCTTTGGCTCCGCAATTGCCACAATTATTAAAAATCCGTACTTGGCGGTTATTTTGGCGCTCTTTAGCCATTATTTTTTAGATTTTTTTCCCCATATAGAATATCCTATAGACAATATAACAAATAAAAATTTTAAAAAATCCCTGCCACAAATTATCAGCGTTGCAACAGATCTTTTATCTGGTATAATTCTTATTTTTATTTTTTCCAACAATTCTCCTATTATTTACATTTCTGTGTTCTTTGCTTTGCTTCCTGACGGATTTTCTTTGTTAAATGTAATATTTAAAAACAGGTTACTGGATGTGCACAGCAAACTTCACCAAGAAAAATTACATTTTCTAAAATACAAAAAAATCCCCAACTTTTGGAGATTTTTCACTCAAATTTTAGTTGTTGTTATTTCACTCTTCGTCTTGCACCAGTGATCCGTCTCTTCTGCTTTCCAAAAATTCTTTTATAAATTCATATATAATACCAAACACTGGAACAGCAAAAATAGCTCCCAAAAAGCCAAATACTTTTGCACCCACCAATAAAGATACCAAAACCAAAACCGGTGGAATATCTATAAATTTTTTCATTAACAATGGGGTGAGTAAACTGTTTTCAATTTGCTGTATTATTAAAAATGCAAGCAATACATACCCTACCGTAATCCAAGAGCTAGAAGAAGCAAATACAAACACCGACAAAATGATTGCTGTAAACCATGGCCCTATATATGGCACAAAGTTAAGTACTCCAGCAATAACAGCAAGTATTAGGGCATATTGTATGCCAAACATATAAAACACCGCAAAAGAGGCCACCCCCACAAAAAGACAGGCCAAAATTCGTGCCCCAAACCATCCTGCCACTTTGCTTTGAGCCATCTCAAAAAAGGTTATTATTTTTTCTTCATATTTTTTTGGGGTAATAAGCATCAAAAACTTTTCAAGGCCTCTTTCTTCTAAAGATAAAAAGAAAGAAATTGCCAGTATAAAAAGCGCTGAAGCCACGCCTCCAAAAAAAGCCATCAAAGCATTCAGCACACCCCTGGAACTCTGCTCTAATCCGCTAATGAATAAACCCGTAAAACTGTCAAAAGTATTTTTTGCGTCAAAGCCAATTTTTTCCAAAAACGGGCTTATTTGTTCTACATAGTCTGGCAAATAAAGAGATAATTGTTTTATTTCAGAAATAAAAATGGGGGATACTAAATAAATTAAAAGTCCTAAAATTCCAAAAATTGAGAGATATACCAATAATATGGAGATAATTTTGGGTATTTTTATTTTTCTCAAAAGATTTATGGCGGGCTCTAAAATAACAGAAATTGCTACACCAAAAATTAACCACAGCATTATGTCTCTAGCCAAATAAATAAAATAGAAAATAAAAATCGCTATAAATATCTTTACTATAGCCTCCCACGAAATATCCAGAGTTTTTTCTTGGCTCATTTAATTATACTTTTAATAATTCTTTTAATTTTTCTTTATCATTTTTATCCACCGGACCCAAAACTGCCAAATTAAGCTTTTCAGGCAAGAATATGTCCCCTGCTACATTCTTTATATCACTAATAGAAACTTTGTCAATTTTATCAAATTTTTCATCTTGGGTTAAAACTTCGTTTTCAAGCAGTTCCTGCAACCCATAAAAAGACGCTTGATAATCAGAAGAGTCCAAAGATAAGGACATTCTACCCTTCAAATAGTCTTTTGCCTTCTGTAATTCTTTTTCAGAAATTTCTTCGTCTTTTATTTTTTTGTATTCCTGTAAAATTATTTTTATAGATTTTTCCAAATTTTTATGGTCAATTCCGGCCTGTGTTACCAAATACCCCGTGTCTGTGGCACTGTCTGCTGATGTATGTATAGAATAAGCTAGGCCATTTCTCTCTCTTACCTCAATAAAAAGCCTAGAGCTCATATTCCCTCCCAAAATTATAGACAACAAAGCCAGAGCATATTTTTTTTCAGAAAACAAATCATAGGCCCTCACTCCCAAACAAAAATGTGTTTGGTCTGTTTTTTTGTTATGCAATAAAATATTGGGCTCTTTTTGGGATTCTTTTGTTTTTTCTTTTATGTCAAAATTTTCTGATTTTTTTTCGTTAAAATATGATTTTATTTTTTCTTCTGCTGTTTTTTGGTCAAACCCCCCAGCCACACACACAATCATATTTTTGGGTGAATAATGTTTCTCAAAATATTCTGTTATTTTTTCTCTGTCAAAAGACAATATGTTTTCTTTTTCTCCAATCACCTTCCAGCCTGCGGGCTGGTCTCCATAAAGCAATTCTTCCCATAAATCTCCAATATATGCTGTTGGGGTGTCTAAATACATATTAACTTCTTCAATAATTACCCCCTTTTCTCTTTCTATTTCATCTTTATCAAATTTTGAGTTTAACAAAATATCAGCCAACCAGTCTAAAGCAATATCAAAATGCTTTTTATCCACCTTTGCCCAAAAACCTGTCATTTCTTTTGATGTAAAAGCATTATACTCTCCTCCCACAGAATCCAAAGTTTCAGAAATCTTTAAAGTTGTGGGGCGTTTTTCTGTGCCCTTAAAAAACATATGCTCTAAAAAGTGGGAAATTCCGTTAATATCTTTTGATTCATATTTTGAACCCGTACCCACCAAAACCAAAATTGTCACGCTGTTGGCGTTTTCCATGGGTATAGTCAAAATCCTCAATCCATTTTCCAATATTTTTTTATTGTAATTCATTTTTTATAAATTCTTTTAAATCTTTTATTTTTATTCTTTCTTGTTTCATTGTGTCGCGGTTTCTTATTGTAACGTCATCTCCTTTTAAGCTGTCAAAATCAATTGTTACACAAAACGGAGTTCCAATTTCGTCTTGAGAATAATATCTTTTTCCAATATTTCCCCTATCATCAAAAGCTGTACTAAAATCCTGTTTTAACATTTTGTAAACTTCTTTGGCTTTTTCAACAAGCTCTGGCTTGTTTTTTAAAAGCGGGAACACCGCCACTTTATATGGCGCCAATTTTGGTTTTAGCTGCAAGACAACCCTGTCGTTTTCTTCTTTATACGCATCCAATAACACCGCCAAAACAGACCTATCTACTCCTAAAGATGGCTCTATAACATGAGGATAAAACTTTTCGCCACCTTCTGCGCCCTCGTATGGAGGCTCTGCAAAATGGTTTTTTAAATCAAAATCTGTGCGATAGGCGAGTCCATATAATTCTTTTCTGCCAAAAGGATAGTCATACTCAAAATCAATTGTTTTTTTAGAATAATGCGCTCGTTCTCCATCTGGCACATCCAGTTCGTGTATATTTTTTTTATCTAAGCCCAAGTCATCTGTCATCCAGCTCCATATTTCTTTTTGCCACATTTCAAAACTTTTTTTCCAATCTTCTTCTTTTATAAAATATTCTATTTCCATTTGTTCAAACTCGCGCGTTCTAAAAATAAAGTTGCCCGGAGTAATTTCATTTCTAAATGCTTTTCCAATTTGAGCAATACCAAAAGGTATTTTTCTTCTTGTGGTATCTAAAACATTTTTAAAGTCCACAAATATGGCCTGTGCGGTTTCTGGTCTAAAATAAACCTTGCTGGCGTCGTCTTCAGTAGCCCCCAAAAAGGTTTTTAACATCAAATTAAATTGCTTGGCAGACATTAATTCTCCTTTGCAATCCGGACATTTTTTTTCTTCGAGCGTATCTTCTCTAAATCTGTGGTGGCATTTTTTACATTCCACCAATGGATCTGAAAAGTTTTCTAAGTGTCCGCTTGCCTGCCACACTTTTGGATTCATAATTAAAGCAGCATCAATACCCACCATATCATCTCTTTGTTGCACAAACTTTTTCCACCACAAATTTTTTATATTATTTTTTAACTCAACCCCCAAAGGTCCGTAGTCCCAAGAATTTGCCAATCCCCCATAAATCTCTGACCCCGGGAACACAAAACCCCTTCTTTTGCACAAAGATATGACCTTTTCCATTAAATTGCTTTCCTCTTTTTTTGCCATAGTATTTTCGTACACACCGGGTGTGTACATTATTATTTTTTCCAATCTTTTATTATTATTTCCTTACCCTTTAATTTTACCATAACTTTCTGCCTTTCCTTCCATCCCAGATGTTTTACAATCTCAATAGGCAAAGTCAGCCCCATACTTCTGCCTCCTCCCATTTTTGTCAATTTCCTTATGTTTCTTTCCTTTGAATTTTTGTCTGCCATATAATTATTCTGCTACTGAATCAATTCAGTAGCATGCTCTGTAGCATTAATTATATTATTCTACTCCCTAAACCGAACAAATTCAACAGCAACAAAAAACCGGGATAAAAGCCAGATATTGTTATTTCGTGTCCAATAAGATGATAAATATAAACATTATTCCTGCTAATATCCACAGCCACCCTCTTTTTTTGTATAAAAAATTTACAATTATGTTTTTTTTATCCAAAAGCCAAATGGCGTTAAATGAATAGAAAATCAAGCCCCAAATGCCAATAATTGGGTTACCCATAGGAATATGCAAGCCCAACATCCCTAAAACCCGCATTATATTAAAAATTCCCCAACCGAAAAATACCCCTATGAATAAAAATATATTTGTTCTTACAAGCTGTTCGCCTTTGTTTTTTATCAAATCGTTCCATATAAAAAATGCTATTTGTAAAAAAGACAAAACAAATAGTAGAAAAGATTTTTTGAGTGAAAACAGAAAAGTAGAAGAAAGATAAATTGCGAAAATAACAAATACCAGTAAAAGAAATAAAGAAATAAGACTACTTTTTTCTTTCTGAATGTTTTTTGCAATTTTTTTGTATTTAAAAGAAAGTATGATGGAAAAAGGATATGCAAAACATATTATAAGAAGAGAAATTATAAAAGAATTAATCGTCTGACCCTTAAAGGGCTCCACCCCAAATATCAGCAGAAAAGCAAGAACGACCTGAAAAATATAAAAAACCGCTCCAGATAAATCAGGAAAATCTAAATTATTGCTAATAATGCTTTTTCCTTTATCCAAATTATAGAAATTATTTGAATAAAAAAGTAAGAAGAATTTTATCAAAAATAACCATCAGGCCAGAATTTCTGATATCATAATTGATATCATACCAAACTCCATTTGATTCAACTACTATGATATAATGTTTTATTAATGTATCTTTAAAAGTAAACTCCAATTTTATGCCTGTCTTGTTGCCCACATTTATGTTCTGTCTTTTTGAAAATACTGCATGAGAATTATACCTGTTATCTGAATAGCTCTGCATTAAAAAATCAGCGTAACTTTCTATGGTATTCCCCACAACAACGCCGTTTATTCCTTTTGCCTTTGACAACAGTTCTTTATCTTGTGGTTTTATGGTCACATAAATCGCCGTCTCAGATATTTCAAAAGCTGGCAAAGACATTTCCTCTGCCGGAGTCTTCCCAGCTAATGAATAAAAAATGCCAACCATTCCAGATTTTTCTTCAACTTTCCACTCAACAGGATATCTAAAGGAAAAAGCATTATTGCTACTGGTAAAAACATTCCAATCTATAGTTTCATCTTTCACTGGATGTTCTTCTTGTTCAGAATTTAAAATTTGTGATTCTGTTTGGTTTTGATTATTAGACAGCCCTTCTTGATAATTTTCTAATGATAATTTTTTCTGACTCTTGTTAAAAAAGATAAATCCCCCTATGCCCGTAGCCAAGATAACTATTAATAACACTATTAATATTTTTTTTGTCATAGTATTTTGTTATTTTTATTTTTCCGTACACACCGGGTGTGTACACTATTCAAGATAAAGGTTGTCCATTGATGCGCGCATTTTTCGCTCCTTTCCCAATAAAACATTCCGAACAAAATTTATATAATCTTTCTGTTCTGGAAAAATCTCTTTTAAAATATTATTTTTCTCAATTAAAATTGATCCTCTCCTGCCTGAAAATTCTTGATGAGTGCTCCAATTATAATTATCAACAAAATTCCAAACCTTTTGGAAATTATTTATGCCATTTTCTTTTAAATCTGGCACTAAAAGTTGTGCGGGATTAACTACATTAATATATGCCAACAAATATTTTAGCTGATCATCAGTTTCAATCTGCACAGCTTTAAAACGTCCTTGGAACAGACTTCCGGGACGATTATTTTTAATTGTAAAATATTTCCCATAACTATTCCCGCTTCTTTGCATAAAATTAGTAATACCTCCTTGTTTCACTTCTTCAACAATTAAATGGTAATGGTTCGGCATTAAGCAGTCTGTATATATTTTTACAAAAGGATCAAAAGGGGTTTTATCCCGATCAAAAATTTCTTTTATCTCCAATAGGGTGCATCCATTTTTATTTCTCTCCAAATGAGTTAGCCCCAAATTTGAACTACTATTGTTTGAAATATATAATGCCTGTAAAAATCTATATCTATCTTTGTCTGTATTAAAAATATTTTGCTTTGCGTTTCCGCGATTGAATATATGATATAAATTTCCCGGATAAAATTTTAATTTTCTTATTGGCATACTAATTAATAGTTGTACACACCCGGTGTGTACAACTATGGCAATGGCAAGAAATTTTTGAACTGCCAGGGGTCTTTTTCTGCCTTGCAATTTTTGTTTTCTGGAAAATATATTTTTCTACTTTCTATAGGAGTCCAATCAGACTGCACAGAAATAAAGTCGCCCAAGTACGGTTTTGCAATATTTAAAACAAAGTCATGTGGCAAGTCATCGGGCAAACACAAACCTTTCTTTGGATTCTCTATCATATATCTTACCGCAGAAATAATGCCTGCTGCCACTTGCAAAGTTGTGGCGTTTTGCCCGGGAGCAATCTCTCTGGCTTTTTCTATACTCAAAGAAGTTCCAGTCCACCATGAATTAAAAACGTGCCCCATCAACAGGGCTCCCAAAATATCTTTTCCAGAAGTTATTTCATCTCCCATAATTCTTAACTTTGGTTGAATTTGATATCTTCTGGCTTTTAGTTCTACCAATGATGACAAAGCTTCATGGCATGGCATATATGCATAATGCACTGTTGGACGATATTCTGCTCCAAAAGTACCCCTAACCGTAAGCCTGTCAGAAATTCCAAAAGCCTCGCCGTGTCGCACAATCATGCCCTCAATTTCTCCAACTTCCGGCACCCAAGACCTCACCCATGTATTTATTCCCATTCTGGCCAAAAATATCTGATTTTTTGGTCCATATGGAGGTCTAAATGCCAAATCTGGTAATTCATTTTCGTGAGTTCCCCAACCCATTTCAGCGGGTGCTACTCCTTCTTCGCGGAAACCTTCTATAGACCAAGTATTAACAAACTCATCAACTTCTTTTGGCTTATTTGTAATTTGAGTATCTCTTTCAGAACAATGAATCACCTTAACTCCCAAAATTTGAGCTAAATGAGGAAAATCTTTATTGTTTATATATTCCTCAATTTTTTTTAAATCATTTACGCTCGCCTTTTTTTCTGCAATAACTTTATCTGCTATATCCAATAAACCCTGTTTTACAAAATGAGATATCAATCCCGGGTTGGCCCCATGGTCTACAACGGCCGTAGCAGAATCTTTTGGCCATTTTTTTATCATCTCCCTAAGTTTCATCTGCCTTGAGTAAAGCGTTTTATCAAAAATCTTCACGGGTCTATTTGGATCCCAAAGTTCAACAGACGCATTCATATACAAGGTATTGTGGTCGTGACACCATTTTATAATATCATTTGCTCCAATATTCCAAGCCAAATCAATTACCATTCCATTGTCTCCGGCGTATTTCTGCAAAATGGGGCTCAAAGATTCAGGAGTTATCTTTTCCTGAAAAAAATTAACACCCATATCTGTAAATGGTTTTATTTTTTCTGATCTGTCTTCAAAATCAATGACTGTTATTTTTTCTTTTGGTATATCTATATGCTCTAAAATAATTGGCAAAGTGCATTGAGACACCGCTCCATAACCTATAATTAAAATTTTATTTTCAAATTTTGTCTTTTTCATTTTTTTATAACTCCTGATTTATACAGCTTATGCCATCAAAACATTCTCCTTTGGGGCATTCGCATGATTTTAATTTTCTTGAATATTTTGGGTCAGGTGTGCAAGTGCAAGCCCCCACAGCACAATTGTTAAAAAAGTCCGGGGCTGATGAGCAATAACAATTTACCTGTTTAACTTTTCCTCCAGAACTTATACAGGCTTCTTCTTTATCATCAGATACCGCCGTTTTGGCAAACTCCAAAGTAGAAATTATTTTATTAAATGTATTAAACCATGTGGCAGCAGGTCCCGTGATCTTATTATTTCTCAAATCATTATAAAACTTATTTTGCAAGGTATCGGCTCCTTTCCCGTCAAACCAAACTTTTGTATCTCCGCAATTCTCTTTATTTGTGGTTAAATAATCAGATATGCTGGCAACAATTTCGTCTTTTGGACCTGCAAAAGAAATAGTAACCTGATATCCATTATTATAAAACATTGCTTTGTTTGTAAATTGCACATCACAAACTTCAAATGCAGATAAAACCATCCATGTCTTTATATTTTGCTCGGTCTTTTTAACAACTCTTTGAGAAACTTTTAAGGGAAACAAAGCACATCCTCCAAATTTTCCCGTTTTCAAATTTTGTTCATCCTGTAGACCCTCTTTGTTGTCACAAGATTTTCCTGGACCTTCAGTCATTGAATCCACTTTTTCTTTAGAGATATCTATATTTATTTTGCTTGATTCGGGATACTTTATAGAAAAACCTGCTTCTACATCTGTGTATGTTTTCCAGCCAGAAATATCTATCTGGCTGGGGCATTCAGCAAATTCACATTTTGGGCCATAACGCGCCACGTAAGAGCCATCTGGGCAAAGCTTTGCATCCTGAGTACAAATAACCACTGGTTCGTTTTTCTTACCGAATAAATCCCCCATGTTTTTCCAAATTTTCCAGGAAAAAGGGTTCCACCAAGCTGCCAAAACTATTTGCGGAATTACTAAAGCAGAGATTAAAACTATAAATAGAATATTCTTTTTCATATTATTTTACTAAAAAATAATTTTTAAGTTTTGAAATCTGCCAAATCAACATTGTGTTCAACATCAAAATAACAACGAATATTAAAATCAAGGCGTTTCCTCCTAAAAATATACCTCCCATTATTGCCACAATACATGCTCCCATAGTGGTAACCATGTTATCCATAGAAACCCCCACAATGGCATCCCCCAGCCTACCCGTAGGATGGACTGAAAAATTATGCACCACGATCATTTCTCCAAGACATCCAATAATTCCTGCAAAAACTCCGGCCATCACAAAAGGTAGCCCCGTCAAATCAGAAAAGACTTTTACTGCGTTGACCATTGTTTCGGCGGCAAACAAAATGGCAATTCCCGAAAAGAATAAATAAACCAATATCACGGGGATAGACTTCTTGTTGTAATAATTTTCTTCTTCCTCTTTTCCAAGACGCCCTTCGGCTTTTTCAGATTTTCTAAAATAATACATGGCAAATATGCAAAGAAGTAAAATAACCACACCAACAGGTTTTATTAATTGATATAGATCTCCCCTCATTTCACCCGGAACATTCGCCACTTGTCCAAATAAAACCATCGAAAGCGCTACTACCGCTGTTAAAATTGTTAGAACATTTAATATGTCTATTGATGTGTCAAACTCTTTTAGGCTTGGCTTTGTTTTATGATCTTTTATGGGGGTAACTGTCCCCAAAGCCTTTACATAAGGAAACATTAGTATTTGTTTGCCTTTTTTATCCGCCAAATTTTGCCTAAAAACACACCATACAGCGTGGCCAATGTTATAAATGTTTGATCCAAATGTTGTGGAAGCGGCAATAA
>Ga0247841_10012948_pt1 | contig 10768 bp, 16 predicted proteins | sample LaCruzMarch2015__2_FD_192410 | JGI IMG/M metagenome (GOLD analysis project Ga0247841, IMG submission 192410) | Freshwater microbial communities from meromictic Lake La Cruz, Castile-La Mancha, Spain - LaCruzMarch2015_18m | ecosystem: Environmental > Aquatic > Freshwater > Lake | place: Spain...
GAGACGATCAACCAGCACATCAACAAACCACTAACCAACCACTAACCACATACAAGAATATAAAGAATATAAAAACCTTCTTGCCGGATTCTATCGAGATCCGACTTTCAGAACTTCTACTTGAAAAAATCCTTTTCCGGAATCCGAACTTTAAGAAGCCCAATATACAGGCATGGGCAAAAGACATTGACCTCATGATCCGTCTGGATAGTCGACTCCCTGGAGATATCCAAAAAGTCGTTGAATGGTGCCAGAATGACTCCTTCTGACGGAAAAATATCCTTTCCGCGGGCAAGTTGCGTGAAAAGTTTGATCAGCTCGTTGAGAATATGGGTGAGGTGAAAAAGGTCAGACCGGAGAACGTATCGAGACCGGCCGCACCAGAAGCCTCCGAGTGTCCCCGATGCGGACGGCGGATTGTCGTCAAATCTGATCTGACAAAAGATGGCTGTGTCTATTGCGAGTTTGAGCCCAAAGAGGAGACCACATGAAAAGCAATCCCGACCCTTCCCTTCGGCGGGTCCTTCCCCATGATTACGCAGCAGAGCGGGCCGTTATTGGCGGGCTCATGATGGACAATCAAGCGGTCAGTGACGTTCTTTCCATTCTTGATACCGATGGTCAGGACTTCTATCACACGGCACACCGCTCGATCTTCCGGGCAATTCTGGACCTGACTGACAAGGGGACTACGGCGGATCTGATAACCGTCTGTGACGAACTGCGAAGCCGGGGAAACCTCGACAAGGTTGGCGGTCCCGTCTATGTATCCGAGGTTGAAGACGGGGCGATTTCAGTGGCCAATATCCGGCATTACTGCACGATCGTCAAAAGCAAGGCTATCGAGCGGCACATCATATCAGAGGCGGGCAAGCTCATAGAGGCCACTTATTCACCAACGGTTGACACGGATGAGGCCCTTAATCAGGCGCAAAGGTCCATTCTTGCCTTGTCATTAGCACGGGAGGGAAAAAAGACTATGCACACATCCCGTGATCTTGCCCGAAATACCTTCGCCATGATCGAGAAACGCCACGCGCAAGGCGGGCCGCTCATCGGACTTCCTACGGGAATTCGTGACTTGGACGATCTGACCTCGGGGCTGCAAAATGCTGACCTGATCATCATTGCCGGGCGTCCCAGTATGGGTAAAACCGCCCTGGTCGGGAATATCGCCATGCACTCCGCCTTAAGCGGTGTACCTGTGCTGCTTTTCTCCTTGGAAATGCCCGCGGAAAGCCTCATGACAAGAATTCTTGCCGGTATGAGTAACATCGATTCCAGACAATTACGGCGCGGATTCGTCTGTAATGATCAGTGGTCCCGGCTTGCCGATGCAGCTTCCCGGATCGGTGCGGCACCCCTCCACATTGACGACAAGGTCGACATAACGCTGGCAGAGATTAGAGCGAAGGCAAGACGTCTTAAGGCTGAGCATGGTCTTGGGCTTCTCATTATCGATTACATCCAGTTGATGCGCGTACCCGGCCGGCACGACACGAGGGAGCAAGCTGTTGCGGAGATCAGTCGGACACTGAAGGCAATTGCACGGGATCTGGAGATTCCAGTCATCGGACTGTCGCAGTTGAATAGGCAAGTCGATGGCAGGTCAAATAAGCGTCCGATGCTCTCAGACCTTCGGGAGAGCGGCGCCATCGAACAAGATGCGGACCTCATTGCTTTCATATATCGTGACGAGGTGTACAACAAGTACGAGAGCAATCCAGAGCGAGGGATTGCAGAAATAGAAATCAGCAAGGCTCGCAACGGCCCCACCGGAACGGTAAGGGTTCGATTCTCCGCGAAAACGCAGACATTTCGGGATTTAGACAATGCATAAGTCAAACAATCTCAAGCGTGTTGGCCAGAAGAAATACCGGGAATCAGGAAAAAAGGCGGTTGATTTCAAACCGATTTCTTCAATAGTGTTTGATCATGAGAACCTGGCAAGGTCGGAAGATTTCAGCAAGGCACGAAGAAAGAAACGAAGGATATTCAAACAGTTGGCAAAAAAGAAAGGAAAGTAAGGGAGGTATATTCACATGTGTATCGAAAAATATTCTCTACCTGCGGAAATTCAGGAACTCCACGGACAGTTTGCAGTTTTGGTGGGCGAAATATCAGTTTCCATCAAAAACCTTGGCGACGCCAAAGGCACCACTGCGCTCCCTGTAGCAAGGAAGAAAATGAGCAGTGTTTTCAAAAAAGCTGATGCCGTGACAAAACGCCTCGCTGATTATCACTGGGGGAGATACGACGCTTGGAGGTCAAAGCGGGAGGAGCTCACCGGCGTGAAAAGGTTTTACGAGGACGCATCGGCAGCAAAATGACAAAGAAGGTGCACAAAAAAAAACAAATATTGCCAAAAAAAGGGGAGACGACCCGGGGCCGGCAACTGGCATTTGTTGAAGCGTATACGGGAAATCGTTTCAATATAAGCGGGGCCTGCAGGTCTATTGGGATTGGCAGGAGTACTTTTTACAAGTGGCAGAAATTAGAACGCTTTCGCCAACAGTTGGATGATGCCATTCAGGAAAAAATTGATCTGGTCGAAGCGGCATTGTTCCGAAACGCGCAGAGCGGAGACCCAACGAGCATCATTTTTTTTCTGAAAACTGTCGGGAAATCGCGGGGATATGTCGAGGCAGAAAAAGTAAAGGTTGGTGAGGTCCCGGCAAAAATAGCCGTAGAGATCCTTGACCAGTTGATTTCCGGCGACATTGACGCCGTCACAGCAGCGCTGCAATTTTCGAAGGCGGGCTTGCCGCTCCCCGAGGCAGTGAAGGTGCTGTTGAGCAAGGTAACGCCACCGGAACCGCCGCCTGAATTGCCGCCTTCACTTTCTGACGAGGAACTTGAAGCGGGGTATCAGCGCAAGATGACCAGGATCGATAAACAGGAGAAAGAATGGCTGCCAGAACGTCGGATCGATATCCAAGAGATTAAGGATGAGCTGAAGGAAATTGACTCATTTAAGCCAGATGTAAAAAATAAAATAAGGATAGGTGAATGAAATGACAAAGATTATTTTCGACAATCAGGAGATGAGCATTGGGGAACGCGACCGGAAAATTAAGGAAATGGCCGACTTCACCCGGTCCATTTCACAGCAGGAAGCCAAGGAAGGTATCACCGTCTTTGACGAAACCAATTTACAGTTTTTTAAGGAGGGCTGACCATGGACGAGCTACAATACGCGGGGCTTCTGATGAAAGCGAAGAAGGGCGTTCCAATGACCGAATTTGAGGCAAATGCTTTCGAGCTGGAGCAAGGTCTCCGACTCAAGAGGTTTAGGAGTTTTGACTTCGGAAAGCTTGATTTCATCAATAATTGCGGGAATCTAGAGGCGAATGCTCTCCGAGAACGGAACGCGCGGTGGGCCGCGAAAGGGCCAAAGAGACTGGAAGCAAGGCCGAGCCCTTACGTAGATGTTGCTTTTAACGGGCCGTACCTGTCCCACCCGGACGGTATGGGCCACCAACGAGACCTGGAAGCGCATAGGGCCGACGTTCAAAAGATGAGGGCAGGCGTTTACTCGGCAAGATAAAGGGGGAATAGTGATGGATGCAGGAATGGATTTTAATGAAGAAGCGCTCGAGGCTTTAAGCGATCCGGCACAGACCGAGACCGAACTTGCTGAGGGCTTCAAAAAATGGCTTGCTGACCTTGAAGGCGGCGCCCTTGCAAATATCAACGCTCTCCTTGAGTGCGACAGAGGCACGGCACGCGAAAAACTTTGGATCAGGCTTCGTGACGAGTACGAGAACTGCCTGCAGGGAGGGCTAGATGGCAAAGGCATTGACTGACATCGAGAAAAAATTCGCCGAAGAGAATGCGAAGGACACGAGCAACCAAACGGCAGGAATGAGCAAGTTGCATGTCTTTGGAAATAATGACAAATATGTTTCACCGCATCTGAAATGCTGGGTGGCCCAGCCGGACGCGGAAAGCAAAATAAGCACCTGTGTCGTTGGTTTGATAGGGCCGGGAACGTCCCGGTCCCTGCAAGCCAACTGGAACAGTCCCTTTGAGCAAAGCAATCTCGGGGGGATGTTCGAGAAAACGGGCGGACTTATCCAGGCGACAACCGAGAATACATCCATAACCACTCTTTCAAGTACTCAAATATGGGAGGGCAATCGACCGCATACCTTTAACCTGACCCTTTCGTTCTACGCCATAAACGATGCTTTGAGAGAGGTCATGGAACCCCTCCGGGAGCTCGAGGCGATGATGGGACCGAATATAAAGGCCGGTGATTCTGGCGGTGGAGTTATGGAAAAGATAAAAAGCGCCGTCCCAGGTGGCCGCATTCCGCTTCCTATAATTTTGAACATCGGTCGCGTCATGATGATTCAAAACTGCGTGATCGAGTCCATGTCGGTCCCCCTGGACAAGGAAAGAACCAAGGAGGGCTATTTGGTGAGGGCGGATGTCATGCTGGGAATATCCACAAAGGTAATGCTCAACAAGGAAAATATCAGACAGACGTGGAAGTAGGAGGTGGATAATGAGAGGGGAGCCCAAAGAGGCGATAGAAGCAAGACGTAGAGAGTTTGAGGACTTTAACGCATGGATGACTGAGCACCAAGCGGAAATCGACGCTCTCGTCGCAACGGGAAAAGACAAGGTAATCGATGAAGGCCTTATGCAGCTACGGGAGAATTTCCAGCGCGAGCAGGCCCTGAAAAAAGCCGCCCGAAAATTGAACACAAATCCGCCGACCGGCAGTAACAGTCTTGCCGATGCGAGCAGGCCGGCCACTACTGCCAAGGGTAAGATTCCCAAGGCATCCCCGCTCCGCGACGGCAAGAAAAGCAAGCCCTCCGGATCTGAGACAAAGGTGGTCACTGCCGAGGGGTCGATCGCGCGGACCGCTCCATTCCGTGACGACAAGGGCCGATTCGTTGCCACAGCAAAGGCTGACGAGGCGCATAAGGTCACGCCGAAGGGTAAGAGCCAGGACCGGCCCGTCACGGCTAAGCGCGTTTCCCGCGAAGAGGTGAGCGCCGTAGCGGAGGCGGCAATTCCCGTAAAAGAAGGTACACAGCAGGATCAGGCCGCCACCGTGCCTTCTGAGACGACCGGAAGAGACGAGCGCGGACGCTTTGTCGGGAAAAGCAAGAGCCAGGAGGCGCGGGCCGAGCAGCGAGACAAGGGCGAAAAGAAATCCATCCTCCAGGAATTGCAGGATGGTTTCAAAGAGGTCGGCAGCACGAGGAAGAGCACCACCGCCACCGACGCCGGGGGGACCATCGAAGAGGCCGCAGGTCGTGCCGCAGGGGGACCCTTTTTTGAAGCCGCCATGGAAATCAAGGAAGCGGTTGACGGTATCCGCGACGAGGATAGCACCATCGGCAGGGCGGCAAGGTGGGCGAAAAAGAAAACTGGTCAAAAACCTGAGCCGGCGACAACTGCCGAGGTCGTGGAGAAATCCACCACCGTGCCGGACGTTCCCGCCAGCATGTCCGGGGAGAAACCTACGGTACGGAAAAACGGACCTGGGTCCTCAGAGAAGCAAAATCATTCCCGACGCACCAAGGAGCCAAAATCTGTTGTCACGCATGCCATTGCAAGCCGGGAGAAAAACAAGAAAAAAGAACCCCCGGCAGTGACAGCAAGGCCAGTTGAGTCAGGCAAGGGAGCCGCCGATTCTCCTAATAAAGGCGCGAAAGGCCTCTCGGCTACGACAGTGACGATAGCGAACCCGGAAAGCATGACGGATGCAATTATTGCGGAGCTGCAAACAGTTGAAAAAGAGGATGTGAAACGCCACGGCGAACTGATCAAGGCTATTCTACAAGGAAGCAAAGGTAGTGCAGGCACAGGAATGCTATCTCCTCGTAACACGGGACCGGGAGCGCGTGAGCGGAGGGTGGGCAGAATCGAGGGACGGCAACGCAGAGTTACAGCGGCGCCGGTACCGGGAACACCCAGGGTGCCAGGAACGCCAAGAGCCCCCGGTGGGGGTGGGCCGGGTGGTGGCGGCGGCGGTATTAGCAGCCTTTTGAGCCGCTTTGCCTTGCCCGCACTAGCCGTGGCCGGGGCGGGAGCTGCGGGGTACGGAGTCGGGACGGTCATAAATACCGGGATTGATAAGGTAACGGAAAAAGCGTCAGGAGGAAAATATAAAAAGGGAGGGGAAGCCTTTCACGCCTTTATAAATCCTGAAGCAAAGGGCGTCCGAGACATCATCGGTCAGGTAGAATCAGGCGGCAAAGGTTATTCTGCATACCAAAACAAGGACAGCGGTGTCGTGTCGGGCGGGAAATATCAGTTCACGGCGCAAGGTGGTAAGGACAGCTCTCTCGCAAAGGTGATGGATAACTATACGGCGGCGGGCGGATCCAGGGCCGAGGAAGCACAGCGATATTCTTCCATTATGAAGAGCGGGAAAGCTGAGTCTTTGCGAAATGACCAAGGGTTCAAGTCATTTATCGAGCAGACCGGAAACGATAAAGTAATGCAGCAGGCCCAGGAGAAAACGTTCGACCAGAACTATTTCAATCCAACGATGGGCTATGCTCAAAAGCAAGGAATTAATGCCATTAAGATGCCGAAACTTGCCGCAATGATGGTTGATACCAAGATTCAGGGCGGCATGGAGAGTGTTACGGCGGCGACCGGCAATCGCCTATCTCAGCAAGGCAAGTCTTTTAAGACAGCTTCTGAAGATGAAATCATGAACATCTTCACCGACGAGCGAAAAAACCGTCTCGACCGGGTCGCAGCCGGAAAGGCCGCAAAAGGTGATACTGCGTCAGCAAAAATGCTTACCAATAGCAAGGGGCGGGTGGATGAGGTCCGAGCGGCGCTCGACAAGAATGAAGACGCCCTAAAGGCCGGTGCGAACGACATTGCCATTGCCACAAGCAAGGAAAGGTCGCAACCTTCGGTAGTGGAACCAGCGGTCACGGCCACCGCTGTGCCCGCAGCAAAGCCTTTAAGGAAGAAGATTCCCGATGTGGCAAAAAAGGAACCCTCCCTGGTTGAAGGCGAAGCGATCCGCGCAACTGCCACGGCAGCAGAAACAGCAACCGAAGGCGAGGCGATTCGCCAGGCGGGTGAAGTGCCAGCGCCTACCGTAACGGCTACGCTTGCTTCTGCGCCACCAGCACCCATCGCGGCTACCACGGCCAGGGCTGTAGCGGATGGTCGCAAGAGGATTATGAGCAGGAATCGCGAGAGATTGGCGGCGGCGGGTGCAGGCAGTTTAGCGCCAAAGCCTATTGCCGGCGCCATGGCGGAAACTGCCACGGCAGGGACCAAGGCAGCGCCACAAGAACCCGTTGCTTCCCTTGCCACGTCTGTTACCTCAAAACCGAGCCCCCCTGAGCGCATGACAACCACGGCCAGGGCCGACACGGTTATGCCTGAAAAGCAGACACAAGGACCAGTCAGCCAAGGCGGCATGGACATGAGCGGCGCGTTTATGGCTGCTATCGCCAAGCTCAATTCAGCGGTTTCCAAGATGACAGAGGGAAAGGATGAGGCTGCAAGGCCGGGCGGTCAGCAGATCCGGACCGAGTTTGACGACACAATGTTGACCCTCATGGCTTACGACAGGGTGTGACATGACATGAAAAAAGAACGGTGCCCTGCAAGTTTGGTCAACCTCCCAGGGTGCCTATTCAGCCCCGGCAAGCTGTGCCACCATCCTGCCGGGGCTTTTTTTGAGTGAGGTTTTATGGACGATGCGAATGTTGATTTGGACTATCTACTTGATCGGGAATTTTCAGACAAGAACGGTGTTTTTCGTCTCTGGTTGGCAGTGCTTATCTCGGCTTTCTTCGCGCTTCAGGATGGCCGCGACTATGCGAAAGGTGCGAGGGATTTTCTCTTCAATGATAACGGCTTCTTTACCTATGTGTGTGATAATATGGGGTACGAGCCTGCGGGGTTGAGAGAGAGAATCAGGAAGGCCCTGGAGAGAAATCGTTGCGAGCAACAGAACGTCCGTTCTGTTGACAAGAATTTCATGGCGTGATATTTTATTGGCGTAACGTGGTGGGGTGAAGGTGATCTTCAATACCCTTTCACGGTGGATCGAACGGGCACCCGGAATCGGTCCCCGGTATTCCCGAGAAGGGTGGGGGCGTTCCCTGAATTCCCTTCCGGGGTGGCAGAATGAGACGCCTTGTTGCCTGCCATATTCCCTCCTTAGTTTTTCTGCGTCAGTTGCCTATTGACTTCCCTCATCTCATGCCTTATAATTTCTTAAACATGAGGGATATCAATGCCGAAAATATTTGACTATCTTGGAATCATACTCTTCTTTTGGTCCAACGAGCATGAGCCGATCCATGTGCATGGTCGCTACCAGAAGTTTGAGAGCAGAGCCGAAATATTCATTGCCAACGGCAAGGTTTCCAAGGTGGTTATCAAGACCGTTGCAGGGCGCAAGCCGCTGGAAGAGCAGCAATTGGCGGATTTTGAGAGCTTCGTCAATGCTATGGGCCTCAAAATTGCCGAAAAATGGGTTGACTACTTTGTTTATCATCAAAAGGTTACGTGCGAACGCATTACAAAGAAGGTGAAATAGCCATGTTGCCGCAAGAAGCTTTCGTTGAGGTTATAAGTGTCGATTATTTAGACGGCTACCGGCTATCCATAGGATTCAGCGACGGCCATCAGCAGACGGTGAACTTTGAGCCGTTCCTACGCCGGTCCCTGCATCCCGACATCATCAAGTATCTTGATTTGGACCTGTTCAAGCAGTTCAGGATTGTGGATGGTCAATTGGACTGGCATGATTATGACCTGTGCTTTCCCCTGGAAACCCTTTACGATGGATCCTTAACCTAAAACCCAACCAACTCCGCTCATAGAGTTCAATTTGCAGTTTCCTTGCCGGCGTCAAAACCGTAATTCATTCAAATTATCCCCATAATGTCGCGATAAACGCCGTTTTCGCGTAAGTGGTCGAATATAAACGGTTTATTTTCCCTCCACCACCTCAATGAAGTTTACATAATACCTGTTATCCGACATTCAATATTTTAAGAATCTCCACTTTAGCCCTTTATACGAGGCTTTCCCTCCACTTCGAGGGCTATTTTCAGTAAGTGTCTGATATATTGGGAGAATCCTAACCCGCTTTCTTTCGCGTTTGCTGTCAAAATATTAAGCTCTTCATCTGGTAGCAGGATGCTGAAGCGGCTCGTTTTTATCGGTTCCGTTCGCCTGGCTTTCATGGTAGAAATCCGCCGTAAGCGTTTCAGTTCGGCCCTTACTTCTTCAAGTTCCTTATGAAAGGCAGGGGAAGCGGCCCCCGCCTTTGCACCTTCGATTGATTTAACCATCAAGGCCCGTTCCTTTTCTTCGAGCTCCTTGATCAGTGTTTCGTGGTCCATAACCTGCCCCTTGTGATGTTATTATGCTTCATCCTTGGCTTGACTGAAAATCCACTTTTGTGTTTGAGCTGCATTCCTTCTTTTAAGAATTTTCGTGATCCCCCTTGCTTTATAAGCGTGCCCAACCTCTCCGATGGATACCGTTAGTTGATCCGGCTTCTCTTTCTGTTTTTCTGTTCCGTCAACGAAAAATCCATCATATTCAAGCCAGCTATGCTTCAAACCCCGGTTTTTGTTTACCCCTTGCACCCAAAACCATCCTTGACCATAGCCCGCAATTATCAAATCAGTCATAAACCCCAGGGCAATGTTGTGGCAATTCCCTTTATGTTCCCCTGGTAAGGGCTTCTCCGCCATAGCTTCACGGGTGTGTTCCATTCTTCCATCGTCAAAGAGTTTCCGCACCATTAATGACAACTTGTTTATGGCTTTCCGTTTATGCTCTTCGGCGTCTTCTTTGAGAATCACGAATATTTGAATATCTGACCCCATGTTTCCCCCCCCCTTGATCATCCCTTCTTTTTTTCTCTGCGGGATCCGTAAAACTCCACTTTTTCTCCACGATCCAAGGCGTCCATTTCGTCGCGGAGCTCCAGAATGTCCGCTCCAGGCCGATACCAAAGATTAAGCAGGGGGACGCGATATTTCTTGATGAAATCCAAAAGCTGCTTGAACTGGCCCCGATTCATCAACCCCGAAAACGTTCCTTCCTGAATGTCGATTTTCCCAGGTTCAAGGTTCAGGCGGACGGCGAACGCTTCCGGCTCGTCATCTCGATGCCGGAAAACTTTCACACGGGGCGCGTGTTGATACTCTTTGTCGCCCGGCTGCGATACCTGTAGCTTGATGTCCATTTCCAAATGATGAATGCGCTTCGGGACGTTGGCAAACTCTAAAATCAGATCTTCAAAAATCTTATCATCGCCGTTCAGAAAACCAGTCACTATCTCCCACCTCCAATTTGTGGGCAGGGCCTTTGCCAAAACAGCCCGCCCGTATCCTCCCTTTGCCCGCCCTGTCTGTTTTCTCCCTTTTTGCGGGTCTCACTTCATACCACACCGGAAAAATTGATTGAAGGGCAATTGTGAGCGTCGTCTATCCGTAGTAACCCTCCCAGTACTCCGAAAGGGCTTCTTTCAGGTCTTTGATGATCTTGTCCAGGTCCCTTTTGTGGGTTTCCAGGTCATAATCTTTCAAGTTTGCCCTGGCCAGACGCAACCCGAGAAGCGCCGTTTCGATCTTCTCAGGGAAGTTCATTTTGTTACCTCATTTCCCGACAATTCGCAGATTGTTACTGACCGCCCTAAAGGAGCCGGGCATGATCGGCCTAAAGGAGCCACCCGAAGGGGTTGTTTTTGGGTTTCGGGGGTTGTTAAAAGTAGCTTAAAAGACCCCTTTTGCCAAGCATTATTTTC
>Ga0247841_10012949_pt1 | contig 10768 bp, 8 predicted proteins | sample LaCruzMarch2015__2_FD_192410 | JGI IMG/M metagenome (GOLD analysis project Ga0247841, IMG submission 192410) | Freshwater microbial communities from meromictic Lake La Cruz, Castile-La Mancha, Spain - LaCruzMarch2015_18m | ecosystem: Environmental > Aquatic > Freshwater > Lake | place: Spain...
CAGTCAAAGATTTTGCCTGCATTTTCATCTAAGACAGCATCTTTGACTGCCCCGTTTTCTTTGCCAATGGAAGCAAACAACTTAACTGACTTGTCTTGAGTGTTGCCGTAGTAAACTTTCCCCTCTGCAGTAGCCCCATAAACTTCATATCCGGAGAGTACAAACTTGGCAATATTGTCACCTAGTTTGAAAACTGGTTGTTGATCGTAGAGACGAGTAATTTTATTAAGTTTGTCGATGGCTTCATGGATTTCCTTGGTTAAAGCTACCGCTCTGTCTTTATCGCTAGGAGAGGCCTCGGCTTTTTGTGACAAGGCAAGAGCAAACTCTAATTCTTTTGAGTCTTCTGTTTTGCCCAAAGCAAGGTTTTCATTAGCTTTGTCAAACAAATCTTTAGCCTGTTCATATGAATTTGCTATTTCACGCTCTTGTTTAATTTCTGATTGATGAACGTTGTTGTCTCTAATTTTTAGATATCCACCAAAAATAATTATGACGGCTAAAACTAGATATAGATATTTTCGATTTTCACGAACGCTCAAAAAACGCCAAAAATTGGTCAAATATAATCGTACAACATTAAAAAATTTATTGGCCGCATCACTATTTTTGTTAGTATAGGTAGTAGTTTTAACTTTCATTTTTTTGAAGCTATCATCAGAGACAATTTGACCAATTTGGCTTTTGGATTTATTTTCTTCTCTGGCAGTTTTATATTTTTCTGCTGCCTTTTGGCCAACTCTACCAGCATATATTTTTGATTTTTCAAACAAAACTTTGCCGTGTTTGCCAGCAGCTGTTTTGGTAACACCATAAAGTTTCTTGCCATGAATGAAAGCTGCTTTGATGACCGGATCCAGTCTTTTTTTAGCAATTTTTAAAAGGCTTTCTTTGACTTGGTCTAAATAGATTACTTCCGGAATTTCAGTAATAGTTGCGTTTTCGGCATCATTGATATCTTTGGCTTCAATAATAATTGTGTTAATGTTAGTTATTTTAAAGCGTCTAAGTTCACGATAAAGTTCTAAAACAGATTCTTTGGGCGAAAGTTTTTCAGTCAGACGACGGATTTTATCAAGAGACAGTTGATTATAAAGTTCGCCGTTGCCAAACACGACCCTATCATCTTTTATCATTTCTCCAGCAATAATATCAGAAAAAGTCTGAAGAGGATTTTGCTGATTTGAGGCGGGAGACTCAGTCAAAGAAGAAATTTTGCCTTTGCGAAAAAGATAACCAGAAATATTACCCGATTGAGCAATTAATAATTGATCATCATAAGCTAGGCCTATGATAGCATTTAAATTTCCAACCCATTCGTTTTCACCGGCTTCAGCTAGTCGGTTTAGACTTTCATTTACTTGACTTATGCATTGCTCAAAAAAATCCTCAGAAAATTGAGCGTTTAGAGTACTTTTTTCTAAGGTATCTTTGATTAATTTTTTAATTTTTGAAACTTTTGACCAAGGGGAAAGTATTTCAAAAAGATAAAACAAATATCCTTCACGAGTATTTTCGCCAGAGATTTTACCGGTGAATAACAATCTATCGGGTAGTTTTTCTTTAGTAGCCAGAAAGGCCGGCGTTACTTCCAAAATGGTTTTTGCCATAAAGATTCCTTGATTTTGCATAGACATAATTAGGGCAATGCAATTAAAAAACTAGAAGCCCTTTTATTTATTCTATTTTACCAAACAGGCAGACCAAAATGCAATCTGTCGACACTTTTTAGTATTGACATTTCACCCTCCCAGACTATAATTGTAGTTGTTTCGTCGAGATTTTAAATCGGCCATCAAATATAAGTCTAATTGGGATTCAGCTTTCTGTTCGAAAGAGCTGGACATCCATCCCAGCTAATGGGGTGGTAGAGCCAATATTTACTAACACCGTGGTGTTAGTGTGAGGCCACCCACTTTTAAAAAACAGACCGATTTAACTTTATCGACGGAACGTCAAAAGTCCATCAATCTCTTGGTGGCTTTTTAGTATAAATTTGTAAATTGAGCACAGAAATCTTTGACTATGAGAGCTATATATAGTATGCTTTTGATACAATATATCATTTAAGGGATAAAATATGATTAATGTCAAAGACGAAGGTATTGTTTTAGAGAAAACTAATCTGGAATTTGAAAACAAAGGAGTTTTAAATCCTGCTTGTGTTGAAAAAGACGGCATTACTCATATGTTCTACAGAGCAATCAGTGAGAGCACAGTTTCGTCAATCGGATATTGTGAACTGAAAGACAATCAGGTAGTTAAAAGATTAAAAGAACCAATTCTTGTTCCTGAAAATGCTTACGAAGTAAATGGGGTTGAAGATCCTAGGGTTACTTTTTTGGATGGTACGTATTATTTGATGTACACCGCACATGATGGCGACAATGCCTTAATTGCTTATGCAACTAGTACCGATTTAATCAATTTTACGAAGCAAGGTATTATTTCGCCGAAAATTTCCTATGACAAAGCAGAAGATTTTTTCAATCAATCCAAATTGAAAGAAAAATATACCATGTTTGAGACTCTGTATGAAGAAAGACAGGGAAAAGATCTGATGTTGTTTGAGAAAGATGCTCTTCTTTTTCCTAAAAAAATTAATCATAAGTTTGCTCTTTTTCACCGTATTTTGCCTGGTATCCAAATAATATTTTTCGACAATTTCTCTGATCTTACTGAAGATTACTGGAGAAATTATTTAAAAGACTTAAGTAATCATATTGTGCTTGATCCTTTGTATTGGTATGAAAGCCGCAATGTTGGTGGTGGCTGCCCTCCTATTGAAACAAAGGATGGTTGGTTAATAATTTATCATGCAGTTGAAGACAATTCTCATGGAGCAATTTATCGTGCTTCTGCGGCGCTACTTGATTTAAATAATCCACTAAAAGTGTTAGGTCGTTTACAAGAGCCACTTTTTTCTCCTGAGACAGCTTGGGAAAAAAGCGGCATTGTCAACAATGTTGTTTTCCCAACCGGAGCAGTTATTGAAAACGGAAGAGTTTATATATATTATGGGGCGGCTGATAAGCTAATCGCTTGTAAATCAGTTGATTTAAATGAACTCTTATCTGAGCTTAAGAAATGTCCCAATAATGACGAAGAATAATTCTCAAAATGAATCTTGGATTGTTTGCCTCTCTACCTTCCCGCCTCGTCAGTGCGGGATTGCTACTTTTACAACTGATTTAACCAATGGTATTGAACGCGCTTTTGGTCCAACGGTAAAAACAAAAATTGTGGCTATGAATTTGAGTAATGTAAGCCGTCTAAAATACCCCGACAAAGTCATTATGCAAATAAGTCAGCCACGGGAAAGTGATTATGTCGATGTTGCTCTGAAATTAAATTTAATTCCTGAGATAAAGTTAGTCAGTATTCAACATGAATTTGGAATATTTGGCGGAAAATACGGATCATTTTTGCTTCTTTTTCTTGAAAAACTAGAAAAGCCGGTAATCGTTACAATGCATACTGTCTTGCCTAATCCAGACAAGAAAAGGCTCGAGGTGGTCCAGTCAATCATGAAACACGCAAAAGGCATAATAGTAATGACGGAAGCCTCTAGAAAAATTTTAATAAAAGATTATAAGTTAAATCCAAAAAAAATTCATATTGTCCCGCATGGCATTCACCATGTTCCTTATAGAACTAGTGCTCGTGCCAAGTCTGAGTTTGGGCATACTGGCAAAACTGTCCTTGGTACTTTTGGCTTTTTAAGTTCTGGAAAGGGAGCCGAATATGTAATAAGAGCACTCCCTGAGGTGGTCAAAAAATTCCCGGAGGCAAGATTTTTAATAGCCGGCGTTACTCATCCTACGGTCATGGAGCAAGAGGGTGAGACTTATCGTAAATCCCTAATCAATGAAGTGAACGAACTTGGCCTTTCTGAACATGTTTCTTTTTACAATAACTATTTTGATATAAAAAAATTGCTGCAGTTTTTAGAGGCAACAGATATCTATCTTTCAACCTCTTTGAGTCCGAATCAAGCTGTTTCTGGTACTCTTTCCTATGCTCTTGGTAGCGGCCGGCCGGTTATTTCAACTGCTTTTTCTCAAGCCAAACAGGATATAAGTCCGGAGGTGGGATTGTTGGTTGATTTTAAAAATCCGCCTGAATTCACAAAAGCCATAATTAAGCTTTTGGGAGACAGTCAGTTATCACAAAAGATGGGCAAGACCGCATATTTTCGAACTCGTCATATGACTTGGGAAAATGTGGCTCATTCGTATATGAAACATTTTGCTGGATCTGCGCCCGATTTGATAAAAAGACAGCGACGATTACCACCAGTCAAATTGACTCACTTGGCCAATATGACTGATGATTTTGGCATGATTCAGTTTGCTAGGTTGACTAAGCCAGATATTTCTTCTGGTTACACTGTCGATGACAATGCCAGAGCAATGATGGTAGCCGCTACACATTATAATAAATTTGGTATCAAATCATCTTTAAAACTCGTTTCTACTTATCTAAAATTTTTATATTTCGTATCCAAAAAGAATGGTCATTTTGATAATTATGTGGATGCAAATAGTGTTATTGATGAACAAAGAAATATTACAGAATACTCTGAGGATCCCAGCGCCAGAACGCTTTATGCTTTGGCTCAAATTTCAACAACAAAAAAAATTCCTGCAAAAATAAGACAGAAAGCTCATTCTTTATTTGATTATTCATTTAAAAAAAGAATTACTTTTTTTGCTCCTCGCCCCAGCGCATTTTATATTAAGGCGCTAGCCTCTATGTTATCAAGATCGCAGGACCCTAAAATTCTAAATGAATTAAAACAGTATTGTGAAAAATTGATAATACTTTATCAGAAAAACCATACACCTGAATGGGAGTGGTACGAACCATATTTAACCTATTCAAACGCTTTACTTCCAGAGGCACTCATTTTGGGTTATGAAATAACCGGCAAAGAAAAATATCTTGAGGTGGCTGAAACAACTCTTAAGTTTTTAATAAATCAAACCTTCAAAGACGGTATCTATATGCCGGTTGGTCAATGTGGCTGGTTTCCAAAAGAAGGAGTAAGGCAATACTTTGATCAACAGCCCGAAGATACTGCCACAAACATACAAGCGCTAAATTCAATGTATAGAGTTACTAAAAATGAAGAATATAAAAAATTAGCCAACAAGGCCTTTAACTGGTTTTTGGGAGATAATATTTTGGGTCAAGTTGTGTACGATCGCACTACTGGGGGTTGTTATGACGGAATTGGGGAAAAATTTATCAATCTAAACCAAGGTGCCGAATCAACAATTTCATATCTCATATCAAGACTTTCGTTCGAAGACTAAAGATTGACTCTGTGCCTAACTTTCTATATTCTAATATTGTCAGGGTATGGCTTAGTTTCCCGACTTTCGTCGGGATAAAGTCCAAGCGCCGGGCTGGTCCGGCCTGTCCGCCGTAGCGGGGAGTAGCACAGTTGGTAGTGCGCATGGCTGGGGGTCATGAGGTCGCCCGTTCAAGTCGGGTCACCCCGACCAAGTAATTAATGAAAGGATTATTATGGCCAGAGGAAAATTTACAACTGAAGAAGCAAAAGAAATTGGAGAAAAGCTAGACATCAAATGGGATAAATTCGATGTAGAGCAGTTCAGAATGGGACTAGATGTGGAGTTAGAACATGGCTTGGTTGATCCGCATACAAATGTAACGGATGATGAATCTATTTTAACCGGCAAAATTGCCCTAGCTCATCTGAATGAATTTTCAGATTACTATACACGGCTAGAGAAAATGGAAGTCGAGGCAGAAGCTTTCTGGGAGAAAAAATGAATCAAAAAGAAGAAATAAAAATTAAATCAAAAAAAGCCAACGAAATTGTTGCTACTTGTAAAAATAAGCTGGGGACAATAAGAAAAAAACAGAATATCGTCATTGAAAAATTTCATCAAGAAGTTGATACTAAGAAAATGGAAAATATTAAAAAACATATCGAGGATTTATGACGATTGAACAAAAACAACCGACCCCCGAACAAATGGGCCAAGAGAGAGCTGAACAAACTCCAAAAGTCCCAGAAACAGCGGAAGAACTGAGGGCTCAGGTTGAAGCACAAAAAAAACAGAATCAACAAGAATTTCGAGACATTTTAAAGCGAGCACAGGATTGGTCTGCGCAGCAAAAAGGACCAGAAGTTAATCCGGTTGGAACACAAGTAGAATTGGACACACTTGGTCAAGAGGCACAGACAACCGTACAGGAAGCTGACACACAATTAGACCAATTAACGGCAGAAGGTCAAGACACCGCCCAAATTTCTCCGGATCAGAAAGGCATTTCTGAACAAGATGTCAGAGAAAAAGCCAAGCAAGAAATTGTGGAGCAAAAAGTACAAGAAATGTTGGCAAAACACCCTGACTCAACCCAGGAATCAATTGATGCAACCAGAAGACAATTCGAGAAAATATTTAATATAAAAATTGATGACAACGACATCCATAGAAGATATATTGAAGAGCACCAAAAGTTTGCTTCTCAACGAAGGGATGAGAAATCTAAGCTTCAACAACAACTTGAAGCAACCGAGGATCCAGAAAAAAGAAAAGATCTTGAAGGAACCATTGCAAAAAAAGACGAAGATATTAAATACCTTGACTCAGTCGTGGTAGAGCGTCAAAGAATGATTGATGGTTCATTAGATGGCAAAACAACTGACAGGCCGGTATCCACAGCTCCCACTATGGAGCAGGGGAAATCATATGTTGGAACGAAAAAGAATCCTGATGGATCGGTTGATATGACAAGAGCATTAGAATCAAAGGACAATGTTGCAGAAAAGTCAGGTGAGGAGATCAAATTTGAATCAGGCCAAGTCGTATCACTAAAAAGACCAGAAAGTGATGTTTTGGAATCAGGCTGGACAATTACCGAGATTCAAGATGCTGATTATGGAAAGTATGTCACAGCGACCAGTCCTGATGGTAAAACAGATGTTTCGATGCCGGCAAGTGAATTATCGAAATTTAATCAGATTACCCCAGAACAACCAACTGCTTCTAAAGCAGAAGCTACAGTTCAGAAGGGTGCTGAAAAAATCAAGCCTGGTTTCGAGTTAACAACAATTAAATTAAATGAATCTCTCAGTGAATGGAGCGATCAGGAGCTTCAGGGCAAACTAATACCTCATTTGCAAAATATGCTTTCTCAGCTAGAAAAAGGCAGAGACACAGCATACTCTCAACTACAAGTTCAAACAAGAATTGATGATGTTAAAAATGATTTAAACAATGTTCTAAATTATATTGCTGCAAGAAGTGGAGAAGTTAGCACCTCGCGGTCTAAGCAACCAGAACAAAAACCAGTTTCCAAAACAACTGAACAGCCCTTAGTGTCTGCATCGGAAAATTCTTCAGAAGCGAAACCAGCAGATAAGCCTTCAGGCAAGTCTCCAGAGCAAGCACAAGCAAAAGTAGAGCAGCGTTCTGAGGAAGTATCAACACCGTCAACCTCTGGCGGTGATAATGCCGAAGCAAAACCAGTTGAAGCCAAAACTGTTGAAGAAGCGAAACCGGAAGCAAAGCCAGCGGATGAAAAGAAACAATTAGATAAAAAAGGTGTTGATCAACTTATTAGATCCGTAACAGACGAAATACATGATGGCGTTGATGGAGCAAGAAAAGAAGAACTAACAAATCTTTTGACTGAAGTGTTAAATCAATCTAATGATAAACATCAACTGTTCAATGGAGCAGATCAATTAATGTTAATGAAGAAATACGACAGCGCAATCGCTTTTTATAAGAAAGCAGAAGAGAATAATACTGTTGGTGGATTGGCTAATGCGCGATCGGTTTATGAATTATCAAGTAGTATTGCAACTAGATTGGCTGAATGTGGAGAGTATGATGGTGCTAGGGAAAGTCTTGAGAAAGCACAAAAATTGGGTGCTACTGAACACAATCCCAATTATCAGAGTGCGGTAAAATTTGTTTCAAGAAGAAGTAGTACGCTTGGTAAACTTTTTCGAAGACGATAACTATACATCCATGCCGACAAAATATTTGAGCATGCATAATTAATAAAAACACCGAGGTCTTTCCATGAGACATAAAGAAAAAGTTTCAATTGTACTTTCTTGCATCGACTACCGGTTTTGGCCAGATGCCTTGTCTCTTTTGGAGAAGAAATATGGCGAGTTTGATCTAATTGAACTGGCCGGGGGAAGTAAAAACTTGGCTTCGCCCTCTACGGAAGCCGATAGGACGGCAGTTTTGGAAAGTATAAAAGTATCTGTAGAGTTGCACGGAGCAAAAAGAATAATTTTGACAAATCACCTTGACTGCGGTGCTTATGGTGGAAGCAAGGCTTTTGATTCAGCCGAAGAAGAAATTGACTTTCACAAATTAGAGCTAGAAAAGGCAGCCAATATTGTAAAGCAGACTTTTCCGGAGTTGGCGATAGAGGAGGTAATTGTTAAATATGACAAAGATAAAAAGGTTATTTTGTCATAAATATTTGGAAATAATTTCAAATAAAAAACCCTGCCTAGGCGGGGTTTTTCTATTCGTCAGTTAATCTAAATCGCCAGATTGAGATGCCGAGAGCGACTACTATCCAGCCTAAAACAATTTCAATATTCAAGGGGTTTACGAAAGGCGAACCTGCTTCTAGGCCAATTGTGCGAATCATTCTAAGAAGTGGAGCAAGGGGTAAATATTGAATTATACCGGAGAGCCACTTTGGCAGAGAATCAATTGGGAAGAAAACGCCGGCCAAAAACATCATTGGAATAGTCATAGCAACAGCCATGCCTTGTGCGGCATCGGTTGTTTTTGCAATGGCGGCTATTACGAAACCGAGAGATTGGAATAAAAGTCCACCAAGCAGGGCAAAAATAAAAAGCAAAAGATAGCTACCATATATGTGAGCGTGAAAACCCCAAACACCAATGGCCAAAATTAAACCTACCTGCAAAATATTTAAAGTTAGTCGGGACAAAACTTCAGCCATAACAAATTTCCAGATTCTAAGAGGGGTAGTGGTTAATCGTTTTAAAATTTGCTCTTCTCTGTAGTGAGCCATGGCAATGGCTATTCCCTGAACAGAAGCGTTCATAAGAGCTAAGCCGATTAAGCCCATTAAAACAAAATCGAAATAAGTTAAAGTTCTTGAGTTTGTTTTTTCTTCTGTCACAGAAAATGTTGGTTTTAAGTTGTGAATCTGATAGTCAGTGATTGTAAAAAAATGATTGGTAAAAGCCACTATGGCACTGTTGACCTGACCATTGGCGGGATCTTCAATAATAGTGATTGAATTCGGAGCATTTTTATCTTGGCTCCCGAATCCGCTAGGAATAACAATGGCTGCCGAAAGCTGACTTTTAGTGATTTGGTCTTTGGCTTCATCTATGCTGATGTCGGTTTTTATTTTTACCAAATTAGATTTTTCCAGAGCAGTTGTGTAGGCCGTGGAAAGTGGGGTTACGGCCTCATTTATGAGAGCAACATTGCCGAGGCTTGTGCTGCTACTTCCAAAGAAAAAGCCGAAAATAATTGTAAACATTAGCGGGAAAATAAGGGCCCAGAAAAGAGCTTGTTTTCCTCTTACCATCATTTTAAGGTTTGCAAAAAATAATTTAAACATCGGAATTCTCCAATTCTTCGCCATCCTCCGCGACTTCTTTGCCGGTCAGCTCAATGAAAACATCTTCTAACGTAGCCCTGCCTACTGTTAAACTTTCCGGGTTTTCTTTTTGTAAAATCCCGACTGCCGCATTTAGCTCTTCTTGGGTAGCGATTTTCATTTCATAGTGAGCTTCTTTGCCTGGAAATTTCTTAATATCACAGGTATCCATATGACAAGTTTTTTTTAAGGAAGCTATAAGTTTTGGCTTATCTTTTTCTAAAATAAAGGAAATTTTATAAGGATGCGTCGTTTGATCAAGTAGTTTGTGAGTTTTATCCAATGCTACTATTTTACCTTTTTCCATTATAGCAATCCGGTCGCACAACATTTCTGCCTCTTCCATATAGTGAGTTGTGAGCACAATAGTTTTTCCCTGTTCTTTAATTTTAGTGATTATTTCCCAAGTTTGCCTTCGAGCTAGTGGGTCTAAGCCGGTTGTTGGCTCGTCTAGAAAAACAATTTCCGGATTATTGACCAAGCTGGCTACAATGGAAAATCGTTGTTTTTGTCCACCAGAAAGATTATTAATGTATTCTCCCGCTTTGCTTTCTAACCCGACCATTTCAAGAAGTGCTTTTTCGTCAGCTTTCATATCGTAAAAACTGCCGAATAAATCTAATATCTCAGTCAACTTCAAAAATCGATAGTAGGCAGATGATTGAAGTTGAATACCAATTCGTTGCTTGATTTCGGTTAGATGTGTTTTAACATCAAAAGATAGAACCTTTGCTTTACCTGAGGTGGGTTTTCGTAGCCCTTCAATCATTTCCAAAGTGGTAGTTTTTCCGGCGCCATTTTCGCCCAGCAAGCCAAAAATTTCACCTTTTTTAACTTCAAATGAAATACTGTCAACGGCGACGAGTTTACCATATTTTTTAACTAAGTTTTTTACTTCGATTACATTTTGCATAAAATTTCCTGATTATTATCGTTTGTCGTTATTCGGTAACGAAGCCAGTATCGTCTTGCTGTTAGGGTAACGACAACGCAACCGAAAAACGTAGCCGATACGGGTCTCGTAACCGATTAACGTTGCCGTTTGACAATACTATTAAAGAGGACTGAGCGGTAGTCCGGAAACAAAGAAAAGCATAACTCGCATTATTGGCTCCAT
>Ga0247841_10012951_pt1 | contig 10768 bp, 7 predicted proteins | sample LaCruzMarch2015__2_FD_192410 | JGI IMG/M metagenome (GOLD analysis project Ga0247841, IMG submission 192410) | Freshwater microbial communities from meromictic Lake La Cruz, Castile-La Mancha, Spain - LaCruzMarch2015_18m | ecosystem: Environmental > Aquatic > Freshwater > Lake | place: Spain...
TGAGTCAAATTCAAGGGGCTGAAACGGTCTCGCGCCTCCTTCATAAAACCTGCCGAAGAACTCAACAAAGATAAGTCTCATTGAGTGGACAAATGCCCCCAGCGCGCTGATAAAAAAATTAAACAGGTGGCCCACCAGAAGCACGGCAACAAAAAGAACCATTCCCACATACGGAACATCCCTGAGCATGCCCGCCATAAGATTGAACGTCATGGCAACAATGGATGTGGTAAGGCCAAGGGCAAGCAGACGGCAATACGAAAGTGTATCACCGATAAAAGCCGTGATGCCGTAACTCCCCATAATCCCGTATAGACTGACGAATCCTCCTGCGATCTTCCCTATGGGACTCTTGATATCCCTCCCCTGGGTAAGTATCAGTCCGATTGCGCCTGCCGCAAAAAGCCACAACCCTGTATTAAAAATCCTCGCGGGGATATCGCAGAACAGTTTTGCCGACAGCACCAGCACACCGGTGAGAGTCACGATCCAGCATACGCCATCCGAGAAAGCTCCCATCCAGTCCCTGGCTCTGATGGCGCCGTACATTTTGAGAATGATGCCGAAGAACTGGTTTACCACCCCGATACCAAGGGCGATCAGGAGGGCCACAATGGTTTTATCTATGGGGTCGAGGGCAAGTGATTTCTGCTGAAGCACTTGCAGGATATTCCCCTGCCCAAGGTATTCAGGTTTATAGAGGTCTCCAAACCAGGACCCGGTCAGGGCTCCAAAAATCACACTGCTTATCCCACCGTACAAGAGCATGCGTGTCAAATTGTTCGCGCCCTGGTACGCCTTTGTCTTCGCATTCAAGTACGCGCCCAGTATAACAAGCATAAGACCGTAACCCACATCGCTGAAGCAGATCCCGAAGAAGAGGTAAAAGTTGACCTGCATAAAAGGCGTCGGATCAAAGTTCCTGTATGGTGGAAGGCCGAACATCTCGGTAAGAAGCTGAACCGGTTTCAGCAGGTTTGGCAGAGAGATACTCACCGGTACGTCTTCATCCGGGGACGGGTCCTCTATGGTAACCGTAGATTCAGGGAAATCCTTATTTATCATGGCGACAAAGGTGTCCGTGTCTTTCAGCCTTACATATCCGCTCAATAGATAGACCCATTTCCCGTGCACGCCTTTCCTTGCAGCATCCTGTCTGTTACGGATATTCGTCCAGTATGCTTTAAGAATCTGCAGGGACCTGCGGCCTTCACCGGCACGTTGACCTGCGACAAGAAGCTTCACTTTTTCTGCTACTTCCGCTACCTGACCACGGTATTTTTCGAGGTCTCCTTCCAGTTCCCGCATACGGTCTACGATCCTTTCCCTGCGTTTCGGGAGCTGGATTTCTTCGAACCCGATATCTGAAAGGGCTTTTCGTATATCCTCGGCATCATTCTTAAGGAAGGCAAATACCATTCTTACACGCCCATTCGCCTGCTTTTCTGCTGCGTTCGAAGTATCATGCCTATGGTTGCTGCCTGAGAACGTGCCGGGCCTTACTTCTTCCCATGCGACATCCGTCCACGGTTCTGTTGCAGGTTTGAGTTGAACAAGGTTTTTTTCCGGCACATACCCGATTACCATGCTGACACGGGTTGGCGAAAAAAAATCTTCAAGATCGAAGGGGATGTCTGCGATAGGATCGAGCTCTTTCATCTCATTCTCAATCTCGTTAATCACCCTTTCGGAACGGCGGTAAATCTCATCCAGTTCACTCACATAACTGTAATTGCCCTCAAGGTTATATTCACTTAAGACTGCATCAATTTCTTTCCGCGATGTTACAAGGGGAAGCGGCGTCAGGCTTTTAATAAAGCCCTCCTGTTCAGGAGAAAAAACATTCATAAGATTCAGGATGAAATCAATTTTATAGAGATTATTATCTTCCTCTTCCGTGGGTGCTTCATAGCTCTTGAATGGAACGTCTTCTTCGAGGGAATCCTTGATGTCTATAATCTCCATCATGCCCATGTTGTTAATAGCCTTTACCAGACGATTGTTTGTCTCCTTCGGGCTTACGATTGATACTCTCTTTATAGGCTCGATAGCCATATTATCTTTTTCCTATAATTTACTTAATCTGGCAACGATTCGTTCCGTTTGCGCCTCAAGGACATCATCAGAAATGCGATTCAGTGCCTCAAGCGATTCTTCCAAATCCCTTTCCGCCTCAGACAATGCAGTCCTGTAAGCTTCTTCAGCCTTTTTCTGAAATTCGGCAATCTTGCCATTCATCTCTTCAATTATTTTTTGGTGATTGGCCGTAATTTCTTCTTCGTATGCCTTTTCTAATTGCTTTGCTTCCGTGCGGGCATGCGCAATTATCGATTCAGCCTCGTTCTCAAGGTTTATAACATCTTCCACTAATGTCAGCATGGATATACCCCTCAGCCACCATATCTAAATAATGTTTACATTCTTAACATCAGCCCTGATGGAAATGACCTCTGTTATCAGAATAAAAGCTTTTTATCCTATATTAAATGTTCATTCACTGTCAATATTATTGTCAGGGTTTTTACCTACCATCTCATACTTTTCGAAGCAATAAATCAGGGAATCCCTGATTGAGGTTTTTGCTGTGTTTTTGTCTTTTCATACCCATTCATTTGATTTTCATACTTTTCGAAGCAATAAATCAGGAAATCCCCGATTGAGGTTTTGCTGTATTGCTCGTATTATTATAAACATAAGGGCTTCAAATCAATAGAAGCCTGAAAGGAGGTTTAAAATGACTTTGAATGCGTCATTTCTCATCTTGCCGTGGTACACCTGGTGGGCAATAATTATTGGTTTTTTTGTTACAAAGACAATCTTCATCTGGTTTGCCATGAAAGGTTAAAGCGCCGGGCAAGCCTTTGGTTTTGACCAGGCCGTGTTCAAATACCACTCTTCGGGCTTGTATTTTAAGTCTGACAATGTATTTCTAAATTTAACCATCAAAACTCCAGCTTTTTCGTTTACTGCAGCAAGAAGCAAGACTTGTAAAACTTTGTTCTGTTGAAAGTACTGCCAGTTTTCTGTTAACTTAATTTAAATCTAAATTGAAACACAGGAATGCTTGAAGAATGCACAATTTTTTTGATCTCACCCTGAATGACCTCGAAACAGCAATAAGCGCCCTCGGGAAGGAAAAATACCGGTCTCGTCAGTTATATAAATGGGTCTATAATAAGGGCATATATGATTTTAACGAAATGACAAATGTCCCGAAAAGTCTTCGTTTGATTTTCAGTGACATGTTTGACATGGGACTCCCTGAGATAAAGGAAGTGTTTCCCTCTCGGGATGGATCAATCAAATTTGCATTTCTCCTTAAAGACGGCAATGTGGTGGAAAGCATATTTATGCCGGAAGAAAAAAGAGACACGCTGTGCATATCAACACAAATAGGCTGCAGGATGGGTTGTAAATTCTGTGTAACAGGAAAAATTGGATTCATTAGAGATCTCACCACATCGGAAATTGTAGGACAACTCATAGCGGTTAAACAATACCTCGAAAATGGTGCAAGCCCAACAAATACCCCTAAAATCGTTTCCCTGACAGGAGAGAGACAGGGGAGATTAATTGCCAAAAAGGAACTGAGGGAATCATCTGAAAAATTGATCACCAATATTGTCTTCATGGGTATGGGGGAACCGGTTGACAATCTGGACAACGTGATGCGTGCGCTCGACATATTAAAAGACCCCTTTGGTCTCGATTATTCCTACCGCAAAATCACCCTCTCGTCTGTCGGATTGATTGACGGGCTGCACTTGATAAAACCTAAAGTGGCCGGCATCGCTATATCGCTTAATGCTGCAGACGACGAAAAAAGGTCATACCTCATGCCGATTAACAGACTCTACCCCATAAGGTCTATTTTGAATTTTGTGAAATACTTTAAGGGAACCAACAGGACAAGAATCACATTTGAATATATTTTAATCAAGGGTTTCAACGATTCGCTCGAAGACGCAAAACAGCTTTCGGAAATCCTGAAAGGTGTGAAATGTAAAATAAATCTTATCCCTTACAATGAGTCTCACTATTTTGACTTTAAAACCCCGGATGCTGAAACAATAGAGCGGTTTCAGGCACACCTTACGAGCAGGTTTTTTACGACCATAATAAGGAATTCGAGGGGACAGGATATCGGCGGGGCATGCGGACAACTGGGGATGAGATATTTAGAGGCAGGGTCCAAGGATTCAAGGGTTTAGGGTGCAAGTGGTTCACTTGGCCCCTGGAACCCTCGACCCCTCGAACCCTTTTAACGGAGGATAGTAATGAAAGGCGTGCTTCCGGTTTATAAGGATTCGTTTTTTTGCGGATTCAACAGGGAAGATGGATTAAAGCTTCAGATGATGTACGAAAATGGCATTGTATTCTGTGACGTGAACCTCGACAACCGCTTTGAAGGTTATACGGATGTTTTGCACGGCGGGATGATTTTTGGTATTCTGGATGTCATTATCTGGTATGTCATTTTTATGGAAACACAAAAAATAGGCATGACAAGACAGACAGAGATGGAATTTTTCAAGCCTGTCATGTGCGGCAGCACCTACATTGCCAAAGGCCAGTTTCTGAGGATTGAAGACAGGGACATCCATGCAACGGCATGGATGGAAAATGATCAGGGTGAGATTTGCGCCCGGGTAGATGCCCTCTTCAGAGAAGCAAGGGATTTGCCGTTAGACCATTTCATCAATAAATTTGACTTCAGCCGTACCGACCCAGAGATCAAGAAGCATTTTATGTCGCTGCTTGGGTAAGGCACGAAGTTACGAACTTACGAAGATACGAGGTTAATCCCCCCAACCCCCTTTTGCCAAAAGGGGGCACTACATTCTCATTTTTTTCAATCTTGCTGCTTCCTGTCTTCGTAACTTCTCATCTTCTCATCTTCGCAACTTCTGCTTTTCATAAGTTCCGCCTCCACAGTTTCCATCAATCTGTCAATTCCTTCCTTCTTAAGACACGATATGGAAACAGCATTATACCGCTCTTCAATGTTCCGGATAATCCCCTTATCCATTCTGTCAATTTTATTGAAAACTATTACCCTTTTCTTCTCTTCGAGATGAAGGGGGGTGATTAAATCTTCAACAATATGGATTCGTTCTTCGAAGTCCGGTGAGCTGATATCCACAAGGTGTAACAGGAGGTCGGCATCTTCGAGTTCTTCCAGGGTGGCGATAAAGGCCTTGAGGAGAACGTTGGGTAAATCTCTTATAAAACCAACTGTATCGGTTATTATTATGTTTTTTCTCTCAGGATATTTGACGAGCCTCGTGGTCGGGTTTAAGGTGCTGAATGATTTATCCTCAACCTCCACATTACTCTTTGTAAGGAGATTGAGCAATGTCGATTTGCCGGAGTTTGTATAGCCGATAATTGATATAATCGGGGTTTCCGAGCCTCTCCTCTTCTGTCTCTTTTTATCCCGCACTTTTCTGATTTCAATAAGTTTTTTTTCCAATAGGCCAATCTTTTCCCTGATTCTCCTTCTATCAACCTCAAGCTTCGTCTCTCCGGGACCTCTTCCCCCGATGCCGCCCATCAACCTTGAAAATGCCGTATTCCTTCCTACGAGCCTCGGAAGGATATATTTGAGCTGAGCCAGCTCTACCTGTATCTTTGATTCGTTTGTCCTGGCCCGCTGCGCGAATATATCAAGTATTAACTGATTTCTGTCTATGACCTTTAAATCGGTAATGGACGAGATATTCCCTATCTGACCCGGCGTCAGTTCCTCATCAAAAACAAGAAGTTCTGCCCCCAGCTGCTGACTTTTCATAATAATCTCTTCTATTTTCCCTTTGCCAATAAGATATTTCGGATTTAACTCCTTTGGTCTCTGTATAACTACGTCTACAACAGAGATGCCTGCGGAATAACAGAGGTCTTTAAGCTCCGACATGTGGTCATCAATATTCTTACCTATCCTTGGAAGAACAACGCAAACAAGTACGCACCGCTCCTGATCTTTATTCACGATATAATATCTTCCTCTGGCTTTTACAAATTCATTCTCCAGGGCTGTTATAAACTCCATAAAATCAATATGGAGTTCCTGTATGCTTATTGGACCGATGCATTCCCATATCCTGCCTTTCTGATCATCAGGCATGAGGTGGCCTATGTGTATCGTTTCGCCCGTACCCCCTCTACCCTCTGTCAGACAGGCTAAAAGGTCAAACTGCAGCATTGCAAGGTCATTAAGGTCTTCCTTGGAGAGAAGCTCACCATTCAGATGGGTATGTATAAACCGCACACCTCTGAATCGAGCCCTTCCAACCCTTTCCGTGGAAAGTGGAGGTATCACAATTCCACCCTTTTCCCCGACAATGACCGATTCAATGCCTCCTCTCCTGTTAATGAGAAGTCCAACCTGTCTTGAAATTTCATGGGAAATCTGTACGATGTTTTTTGCCAGATCAATTGAAATAATTGATGATGGATCTACTCTTTTTTTGTAAAGACTTAAGAGCCTTCTTCTGATTAAATGATCAAGTCCCTGGGTGTTACCGAGTATTTCTATCGAAGTCTCCCTTTTTTGATAGCGGAAAGAAAACCCTGTTCAAGGTTCGGGGTTCAAGGTTCAAGGTTCAACGTTGAACATAGAACATTGAACTTTGAACAAGCACTGCACTCTACGCTATACATTGCTGGCAAGCAAATCCATGTCAATTTCCATGCTGGCTGCAAACTGGACACTGTCTAGAAGTATCATGACGCGCTCTTTGCCTTCAAGTTCTTTCTCAAATATACCGCTCAGGCCTTTAAAAGGACCATCCTTAATTAATATTTTTTCACCTTTCCGAAAACCCTTCTTCTGAATAGTTGCCACACCATCCACAAGCCTGGACCTTATGAAATCTATTAGTCCATCCTGAATAGGGATAATCTTATTCCCAAAGTGAACGATGGTTTTTACGCCCCTTGTATATTTTACAAGCCGGAACTCATCTACAGGATGAAACTTCACAAAAATATAATTAGGAAACATCTGTTCAACGGCTTCAACGAGCTGACCGTTTTTGAACTTTCTCAATTTCAGTTTCGGTGCAAGCACTTCAATACCGCCAGCAGCAAGGTTTAAAGCAGCCCTTTCTTCGTTCCTCGGTTTTGTATTCACTGCAAACCAGTATTTCATCATCCTATAATAGTATTAACCTGGCAAATTATCAAGCTAAAGACAGCAGATACATCGGAAACATCTTGACATATTTAGAAAAGTTTTCATAAAATCAACCAATGGAAATAAAAATCCTTGGATGTTATGGGAATTCTGTAAAAAATTTCAGAACTACCTCCTACCTTATCAATAAATCGTTGTTATTGGATGCCGGCACAGTAACGGAACCTCTTGATGATAAGCAGTTAAAGGAAATCAAGCACATATTGATAAGCCACACCCATCTCGACCATATAAAAGACCTGGTATTTCTTGTCGATGAACTGGTGATGATGGGAGAGTTCAACATTGACCTGATAAGCGTAAAACAAATTCTTGAAATTATTTCAGACAATCTTTTCAACAACCTGCTGTGGCCTGATTTTACCGTTATCCCTTCTGAAAAGAATGCTATCATAAAACTTCACGAGATTGAACTGGAACAGTATACAGAAATAAACGGCATTACTGTAAAACCAATATTGATGACACATACCGTATATACGGTCGGATACGTTATTAAAGAGGGTGACAGAGGATTTATGTTCACCTCTGATACAGGTCCCACAAAAAGATTCTGGGAGGTTGCACGGGAAGAAGAGGGGATTGAATTTATCATAGCCGATGTGTCGTTCCCGAATCGCATGAAATCACTGGCAATATTATCGGGACACATGACACTGTCAATACTCCTTGACCACGTGGACAGATACGGCCTTGACAAAATACCCATTTACATAAACCACATAAAGCCAATCTTCTTCGACGAAATATCTGGAGAGTTGTTTTCATCAGGAAGAAAAAATATCAGGATGTTAGAACAGGGCAGCACGATACAACTGTAAAATGAGCTACCCCGCGGCAAACCGCGGGACAATAAAATATGATTAAAAAATTCATATCCTACATATTATTTTTATTATTAATCTTATGCGCCGGTCCGGTCATGGGCCAGACCTCTTTTGAAAAAGGGTTGAAGGATTTTAAATCTGAAAATTATGAAGAAGCCCTTGACTATTTTCATGATGCCCTAAAAAGTGAACCCACATCCTCAACCATATCCTTTTATCTCGGCATGACTTACAAACTCATGGAAAATAATAAAGACGCAGTGCCTTACTTGAGGAATGCGGTGACATATACCCCCCATGTTAAAGAAGCCCTTGTGGAACTTATTGATTCGTTGTATCAGACCGAACAACTGACTGAAGCTAAAAAATGGGTAGAAATCGGCGAAAAAGAAGGCCTCTTTCCCGGAAGGGTTCAATTTTTAAAGGGCCTTATACTTTCCAAGGAAGGGAAAAACATTGAAGCGATAGCCGCCTTCGAGAAGGCAAAAGAGTTTGACAAATCCCTTGCTCAGGCCGTTGAGTTTCAGGTTGCCACCGCATATATGAAAGAAGGAAAACACAAAGAATCACAACAGAGGTTCAGGGCTGCAATGACGTTAGACCCGAACACCGACGTCGGCACTTACGCAAGAGATTATGAAAACATGCTTTCAGATAAGCTGGACAAAGAAAGACCGTTCAGATTTACCGTGGGGCTTTCATATAAGTACGATACGAACGTGAGTGCAAGACCTACATCGGGTCCAATCGTAGATATACCGGCGCTCGCTGCACAATTCACCGGGCAGGAAGATACCGGCATGAATGCAAATATCCGCATCGCTTACATAGCGCCTTTCTCCTTCAAACAACCGTATAATTTTTCCATACAATATGCGCTGTATGCTGACCGTTATTTCCGCAGGGATGATTACAATATGATGCAGCAATCTCTTACCTTTACACCGGGATACAATTTTACAAAGTTTTCTGTTAGCATGCCGGTCATGTTCGGTTACTCGTGGCTTCAGGGGGACAGCAGAGGCTACGGCATGGGCAATGACTTCTTTAACAGCCCTGTTAACTGGCTCAAATACAGCCAGTATATGAAGATGATGGGTGTTAACCCGACGGCACGGTTCATGATAAGCGAGAACAGTATGGGTGATTTTGCCTTTGGATATCTGAATCAAAAATACGACATCACAAGTTCCGATGCCCCTCCGATCTCGCCCGATGAAAACAGGGATGCAGTAAACACGAGCGGCTCCATGGGATGGACATATTTCTTCAAGGAAGGTAGCGGTATTTTCAGCATCAGATATGCCTATGCAAATCAGGAAGCAAAGGGGAGAAACTGGTCTTTTTACGAAAATAAATTCAGCTTGAGTTTTATTTACCCCATTGTAAAATCGTTAAGATTTCAACTTTCATCAGATGCAATCTTTGACCAGTACAAATATTTGAACACCAGTTACAACCTTGGCCCAAACGGTCAGCCTTCCATGGCAAGAAGAGACGACACTTACGTAAATACCCTCGCTCTTATTTACGGAGTATTCAAAAACACGGATATTATCGGACAATACGTCTTCACAAGAGACAAATCAAATATTGGTACCTACGATTACAAAAGAGAGGTTTTTTCCATCGGTTTTGAATACAGGTATTAATTATCTAATAATGTGACGAAGGTCATTTACAGATTCAAAAGTATGTGCAATATTATAGTCAGGTATAAAAAGATTTTAGACCGAGCGGAGGTCTACGTTATGAAAAAATACACCAAAATCCATTTATTATTATTATTTAGCTTTTTATTTTTGTTCTTTGCAGCCCTATCATTCGCGGCCCCTGTGGGGAAGATTACGCATATGGAAGGCCGGGTTGATGTTCTCAAGGCTGGAAAAAACACTGCGGCTGCTGTCGCACTCGGTGACCCCGTAGATGTAGGCGACATATTCAGGACAAAAACGCAGAGCAGGGCAGAAATAACGTTTATCGACAACAACCTCATGAAGCTGGCGCCTGCTTCGAGAATAGAAATCACAGAATATATGGTACAGGCGGACAGAACGAATGCCGTGGCGAAACTCCACAGGGGCAGGGTGCAGGCTGTAACAGGAACGGATTATATTAAGAAGGCTGCTGCCTTCGCAGAAGGAAGTAAATTTGAAGTCCACACCCCTATCGCTGTCGCAGGTATCAGGGGCTCGAACATGATCGTCTATCATGATAAAGGGCTTACCGGTGTTTTGTTTATTACCGGTAAAGGATACTGCTATAACCCACAGGTGCCCGGCAAGGTTGTACCTATAACTGCCGGCAACATTTCCTTTGTTGCAGCGCCGAATGCACCCCCTACCCCGCCGGTCAAGGCTTCGGCGTCTGAAATTACCAAGCAGGTAAATCTCGTTGTGCCATCTGAAAAACCAAAGGAAGAACAAAAAACCCAGGTGGCAAAGGCAGATACGGGAACCGGGGCTGGTACTGGTACAGGTACCGGAACCGGTACAGGAACGACTGGAGATTCAGGGACAGGAACCGGGACAGGGACTGGAACAGGTGGTACCGGGACAACCGGAGATTCAGGGACTGGGACGGGTACGGGATGGACGAGTACAGGAACGGGGACGGGTACCGGGACGACCGGAGATTCAGGGACAGGTACTGGAACAGGGACGGGATGGACGAGTACAGGGACTGGGACGGGAACCGGGACGGGGTCAACATTTACCGGAACAGGGACGGGAACTGTTACGGGGTC
>Ga0247841_10012952_pt1 | contig 10768 bp, 11 predicted proteins | sample LaCruzMarch2015__2_FD_192410 | JGI IMG/M metagenome (GOLD analysis project Ga0247841, IMG submission 192410) | Freshwater microbial communities from meromictic Lake La Cruz, Castile-La Mancha, Spain - LaCruzMarch2015_18m | ecosystem: Environmental > Aquatic > Freshwater > Lake | place: Spain...
TGATGACCTAACCGACCAGGGATTGAATGTTATTGAAGTAGCACATCCCCCAGGCCCGGTTGGCGGCGGCATGGTGGCCCGGTGGGCGCACCAGCGCGAAGGCCGGGTTTCCCCGCAGGGCCAGCTCTGCGGCGCAGACGGCACCGCCTGCGGCAAGAGCGGCAACTTCGTAAAGGCCGCGTTTCCATACAATCTCGATATGCTCCCATCCATGCACTCTATGAATATCCTCCAGGCTGGCAGGCGATGGCTCAATGAATTCATATCCCAGCATCTCAAGCTCCTGGCGGGGCAGCACAATCCTTTCAGGACTTTCCACGGGATTCGCAAAATATTTCTCTTCCAATTTTCTGCTGCTGATAACTTTCATTTAGCTTTATCTTCTTGATAGTTCTTTGTTGCTCTTGCCGATCATCGATCTTGATCTTGCGAGTACAAAAATAGTCCTCTTTGCCGAATGTGAGGCAAATCCATTAGCAATTAATTAGCTAGTGGGCAGGCACTAAATTATTTTGATTAAAATTTATTAAATTTGAAGTATAACTTAATTTCTGAGCATCCTCAAAACAAATAAATACTAAAAGAAAAGACCTATCAGGAAATCGAAAATTTCTGTATTTGGTGGAGCGAGCTCTTGGGCGATGAAACTCTACTATAGAGCAGATGCTATTTCTGTAAAGGGGGGTCTGAATGATTTTATGCGAATGCGGCGAGATCATTGACGGCTGTACATTTGGAGATTACATAAAAACATCTGCAAATCCATCGACGCCTACCATCGGCCACGAGAAATGCGGGCGCATATTCAATTTTATCGATGACTCGATGCCCAAGCGTTATTCTTCCAAGACGGAGCTGAAGAGTATCGCCATGAAATACGCTCTGAAACATAAGATGAGTACCCAATCTATCGATAGTCTGCTGATCGAGGTTGATCGGCTGAAATCATCCAAAAATTTATCAGATGGTGAGATAATAGTTACAGCATTTAGAAATGCTGTGGAGAAAAGGAGGCGATATTAATGCCAGCTCAATTAACCTATCCTGGTGTATATATAGAGGAGATCCCAAGTGGCGTGCGAACGATCATAGGGGTTGCGACATCGATAACTGCTTTTATCGGCCGTGCCAAGCGTGGTCCGGTGAACAATGCAACAACAATAAATAGTTTCGGCGATTTCGAGCGAATATTCGGTGGGCTATGGATCAATAGCACTCTTGGCTTTGCAGTTCGAGATTTTTACTTGAACGGTGGGAGCCAAGCAGTTATCATTCGGCTTTACCATGCAGAAACCGGGAATACTGCAAAACCTTCAAAGGCCAAGCTCAAGGTGGGCGATTTCACATTGATAGCGGCTTATGAAGGAGCATGGGGTATGAATCTACGGGCTTCGATAGATCTGGATATCTCAGCTGATGTAGCAGTTAGCATGGGTTTGGCCGTATCGGATCTCTTTAATCTCACCGTTCGGGATACTACACCAGATGGCCTCACAGAACGATTCATAAATTTATCAATCAAGGAAAGCCCGCGGCGGATTGACAACGTATTAGGGGCGAATTCAAAGCTAATACGTTGGGACGGCAATTGCCCCCCAGCTCCACTGCCAGCAATTGCGGCTGCTGACGACAAGGTGACAGAAGCTGAAAAGATTCTTGCTGATCTCAATAAGGCCAATCCGCTGGACCAGGCTGCTATCGCCGTTGCTCAGACCGCATTAGATACTGCAAAATCAGGAATGATCGCCTCTGACGGCATGGCTTTGACGAAGGCCGAAGATTTCACACCGCAAAATGCGGAAGTAAACAAGAAGGGCCTATATGCTCTTGAGCAGGTTGACCTTTTCAATTTGCTATGTATCCCGCCTTATCTATCTACCGGAAATGTCGAAGTCAGTCTGATCTCTGATGCTGCCGCCTATTGCGAGTTGAAACGTCGTGCTATGATCCTCGTAGACCCGCCAAGTAGCTGGACAGACAAGGAAACCGCCAAGAACGAAATCAATGATGCCACAAAAGATAACATTGGCACCAGGAGCAAAAATGCAGCCTTGTTCTTCCCTCGCCTGAAACAACCCAATCCATTGCACGATGGCCAAATGGAGGACTTTGTTCCCTGCGGAGCAGTGGCGGGAATTTTTGCACGTACCGACACAGCTCGTGGCGTATGGAAAGCCCCAGCTGGTCTGGAGGCCACACTCTTCGGGGTGCCCCAATTGAGCGTTTCTCTTACCGATGATGAAAATGGTAATTTGAATCCATTGGGCATTAACTGTTTGCGTGCGATGCCTGCAGCTGGTCGTGTAGTCTGGGGAGCACGGACATTGCAGGGAGCTGATCGTCTCGCCTCTGAATGGAAGTACATACCAGTTCGCCGTACCGCCCTCTTTCTTGAGGAAAGCCTCTTCCGCAGTCTGCAGTGGGTGGTCTTCGAGCCCAATGACGAGCCGCTCTGGGCGCAGATTCGTTTGAACGTCGGCGCCTTTATGCACAGTCTATTCGTCCAGGGCGCATTCCAGGGCACAACTCCGCAAGAGGCATATTTTGTCAAGTGCGATAAAGAGACAACAACTCAGGACGATATCAACAAGGGCATTGTGAACATCGTGGTGGGCTTTGCACCACTCAAACCCGCAGAGTTCGTGGTGATAAAACTCCAGCAGATGGCAGGACAGATCCAGACATAAGAGGTGTTAGACAATGGCACAATTCAGTGTAAATGTACAGCCGCAGCGCTTTGATCCTTACAAGAACTTCAAATTCAGAGTGAAGTGGGATGGCAAATATGTTGCTGGAGTAAGCAAGGTAGGCGCTCTTAAGCGCACGACGGAGGTAGTCAAGCATCGGGAAGGCGGCGACCCCAGCAGCAGCCGCAAATCGGCAGGAAGGACTGAGTATGAGGCCATAACGCTGGAGCGCGGGGTCACTCATGATGCTGAGTTCGAGAAATGGGCGAGCAAAGTATGGAATTATGGCGCAGCACTTGAAAGCGAGGTCTCACTGAAGGATTTTAGAAAAGACATCATTATTGAGGTTTATAACGAGGCGGGTCAAAAGGCTATAGCTTATAAAGTATATAAGTGCTGGGTCTCAGAGTACCAGGCGCTATCCGATCTGGATGCTAACGCCAATGCGGTTGCCATACAGCATATCAAGCTTGAGAATGAGGGCTGGGAGCGGGACACAGAGGTTCCAGAGCCGTCAGAGACAAAGATCTGAAGCCATGGCGATAAATTAAGATGAGATATCTCTCCCCATCCGAAATCTTAAAAATATGGGAGCTGGGAATGGCCCAATCTCCAATCCATCGTGGGCTTGATCTCCTGGCCGCTGCCTATCCGGAGAGATCACTGGACGAGCTGGCAAAGCTTCCCATTGGAGTAAGAGATGGGATGCTTATGGCTTTGCGCGAGGAGGTCTTTGGCCCAAAGCTGGTCTGTATTACGAACTGCCCCTCCTGTGGTGAGCTATTGGAGTTGACAGTTGATGTCGAAGATATCCGGGTGCAACCTTCTGATAGTGAAGCAATACTGTCAGTAAGCAAGAGTGGCATAGAGGTACAATTTCGCCTTCCTAACAGCCTTGATCTCATCGCAGTTACGGATAAACAAGATGTTGCAGATGTGAGTGAGTTTCTAATCGAGCGCTGTGTGGTTGAGGTTCGTCAAAACGGCGAAATATTGTCATTTGCCCAGCTTCCATCCAATGTCATCGAAGCGATTGAGGAAAGAATGGCGGAAGCCGATCCTCAAGCCGCAGTGAGTCTGGACCTCTCCTGTCCTGCATGCGGCTATAAATGGCAGGCGGCCTTTGATATTGTCCACTTCTTCTGGAATGAAATCAATGCCTGGGCGCGGCGCATCCTGCAGGAGGTGCATTTTCTCGCTTCGGCCTATGGTTGGAGCGAGGGAGAGATTCTGGCCATGAGCCATCTGAGAAGGCAGGTTTATCTGGATTTGGTGACTCAATGAGCGATTATCTAAGCAATCTTGCAGCACGTGCTTTCGGTCTGGCGGAGGTGATCCGGCCCCGGCAGGCTTCACGTTTTGAACCGTTATCTTTGGGGGGACAGCCAATCTCCAGAGTCTGGGATGAGAATAATGGACAGGATGCAAGCTCCTCCATATTCGATGATCAGCGGCCTGGCGAGGAGAGAATAACTCCTCAGCCTTTGGCTCAGCCTTTGGGCCCTCGGCGGACTATTGAAGCACCAAAAGGAATAATTGGCGATAACAAGGTCGAATCTATTCCGGTCTCACCTATCAAGAAGGTCCCTGAAGACCTGCCACAATATAATGAGATCGACCGGGCAGAGCCATCGTCTCATATCCCCTCTAAAGAAATAATAAAGGAATCAAGGAAGGCCGATCTTTTCGCTGAAAAACCATCGGTCGTTCCCAACACAGATAAACCTGTGCCCAATTTTAAACGAAGCGCGCCCGTAGAAAATGCAGCTAAGATGGCTTCATCTGAGCAACCGAATTTCAGAGAGATCAAAAGGGAAATTAAGCCGCTTTTCACGCCTGTATTCAAACAGGTGACCGCAGAAAAGATTGTTTCAGAGCCGCTTTTAGTAGCCCCAAAAAATGAGAAAATTCCAGGTTCCTTGAGTATTGAGAAGGAAGTAAAAAGCTCAACCATCGAGCCTCCTGACAAGATTATTGAAAATAAGCGAATTTCTGAAGCTGCGGAAAAGGTTCGGGTCATTTACTCCCAGCCTGCCTCCCATAAAATAACTCAACCATTCACTGGATTAATCCCTGTTCAAACCAGTTCTACAAAATATCTTCGCCAAACTGATGCAAATATCATCAAATCGAAATTAAGGCATAAGTCGGATAATAACATTCAGGTAACTATAGGCAGCATCGAGGTGAGGGCGACGCTTCCACCTGTGAGAAAAAAGAATGAACGCAAGACACCACCAGTGATGAGCCTGGATGAGTATCTGCAAAGAAGAGGAGGCAGCAGATGAGCAACTCCTATGCCATCGCAGCGGTCACTGCCACGCTAAGCAAGATGATCAATGATGGCCTTAATGATGGCGATTTTAAAGATAAGCTTCCCGATAGCCTCAAGCCGACGGGAGATATAGGTGTAACAACTCTCACATTGGACAAAGCTCATGATGAAAACCTGGATAAAGATAGAATTAATCTTTTTCTCTATCAGGTGGCATTTAACGCAGCCTGGCGGAACAGAGATATGCCTGGACAGGTAAAATCGGGGGAGACAGGTCAGCCGCCTTTGGCTTTAAATCTTTATTATCTTATAACAGCCTATGGAGAGGATGACAAGTACGGCAGTCAGCTGCTTTTAGGCAGAGCCATGCAGGTCTTGCATGAAAACCCCATTTTAAAAGGAAATGAAATCGAAGCTGTGCTGAAAGAGAGCGAACTGCAAAATCAAGTCGAAAAGGTGCGTATCACACCTTTGCCTCAGTCCCTGGATGATATCTCCAAGTTGTGGACGACACTCCAAACTCAATACAGAGTCTCTGCAGCATACCAGGTTGAAGTTGTACTTATCGAAAGCAAGAGTCCCATAAAAGCGCCTCTGCCCGTATTGACTCTAAGACCGATCGATAAGGACAAAGGCATGCTTTCAGATAAGGGCATATTATCTCAGGCCGATCTGATACCGCCATTCCCAGAGTTGACAGATTTGGTGCTGATTAAAGAGGCCGATAATATCTGGACCGAAATTACCAAAAAATACAGTGCAGAGTTGGGTGATATATTGAGCCTGAGGGGGCATCATCTGAAAGATGCAACTGTTAAAGAAGTTCGTTTCAGCAATCCACATTTAAAAGACCCGATATCAATGGACCCGGAGAGTGTGACAGATTCGGAAATCAAGGTCAAGATATCCGATGAACCTCATAGATGGGTAGCAGGCATCTACACTTTAGAGGTTGTTATGAGTCGAGCTGGCGAGCCGGATCAGACTACCAATGAGCTTCCAATCGCTCTTGCCCCTCAAATCGAGACAAACCTTCCTATCGATGTTGTTCTGAGCAGCGGGAATACGGTCATAACACTGGACTGCAGTCCACAGGTATTACCTGAACAGCGTGCTGTTCTGTTGCTGGGAGATAATGAAATTCCAGCAGAGGCTCATCCAGATAAGGTTAATCAATTGAAGTTCAATGTCAAATCTGCCAATCCCGGAGAATATTTTGTGCGGCTTCGCATCGATGGCGTGGACAGTCTTCTGGTGAAGGATTTCCTGGCAGTGCCTCTTGAGTTTGATTCGGAAAGGATGGTGAAGATATCTAAATGAGCGATCCGGCAAGCTGGCAAGAGGACAATGAAGAGCATCTGTCTGCTGCTCTGGCATGGCTTCGCCAACGACTGGAGAGACTGGCCAGGCAAAAAGCAAAAGCGGGCTCGCCGTCAACGCCATCCCAGCCAGAGAGTTCGTCATGGCTGCATAGAATTAGAAAATGGATGTGCAACCTCATCAAAAGATTATATCCAAGGCCAGCTAAAGACGAACCATTGCCTCCCGTTGCCAATGAATCGCTGAAGCTGCCGCCTGCTTTAGTGTTCCTGAGCCGGAGGTTTGGGCTCACCAGGTTTGAGCAGGAGCTGCTTTTCCTTTGCGCTGCAATGGAGATTGATCCAGACATAGCAGACCTTTGCGCCAGAGCCCAGGGTGGTCAATACCTGCCATATCCTACATTCGCCCTGGCTTTTGTACTATTCGACGAACCTGAATGGGATGTGCTCTCGCCAGAGAGGCCGCTACGCTACTGGCATCTATTGGAGATCAACCAGTCAGGATCTCAGATCCTCACCATCAGCCCGCTTCGTGCAGATGAGAGAATTGTAAACTTCATAAAAGGGCTGACCTATCTGGATGATCGTCTCAGTCCCCTCCTGATCCCCTTTAAAACCATTGGATTTGACGGGAAACTGCCTCTTTCTCAGCAGGCCTCCGTCGATGCGATAGTAAAAAAGGTGAAGGCTTGTGGATCGCATGATCTGGGAATTGTCCAGCTTCTTGGGCGGGATTCAGAGAGCAAGCAGATGGTCGCATTACATGTGGCTGCTGCTTTAGATATGAACATATACCGTATGCCTGCAGAACTTCTGCCCGCGCAGGCCGGCGAGCTGGAGATGCTTGCCAGGCTATGGGAGAGGGAGAGCATTCTTATGCCCGTCTCTCTGTATCTTGATGCCAAAGAAGCCGATAGCGCTGTGATCGGACTGGTGAGCCGGTTTCTGGCGCTCATCAATGTCATCGTGTTTCTCGATACGAGGGATATCTGGCCAGATCTGAATCGATCTGTTGTCTTTGAGATCGCCAAGCCGACGCCCTCTGAGCAGGCGGCTGAATGGGCAGAAGCTCTCGGCCAGCGGGCTGGGGAGAGCCCTGCACTTCTTTCCGGGCAGTTCAATCTGAATTGCGTTGCCATCCGGCAGATAGCTGAAAGTGAGCTTCGTAAAGAGGAGGGCAAAAAACCGCTTCATGATCGGCTCTGGTGTGCATGTCTGGCCGGCACCCGTCCCCGTCTTGACGCCCTGGCCCAGCGCCTGGATCCGAAGGCGGCAAAAAATGATATAATTCTGCCTCCGGCTGAAGGAAAGCTGCTGGAGCAGATTATCGCCCAGGTGAAGAACCGCAGCAAGGTATACGATGAGGGAGGATTTCGCAGCAGTATGAACCGTGGCTTTGGAATTGGCGTTCTCTTCGCAGGCGAAAGCGGTACAGGCAAGACCATGGCAGCCGAGGTCATAGCCAAGGAGCTGAAACTGAACCTTTACCGCATCGACCTCTCGCAGGTGGTGAGCAAATACATCGGCGAGACTGAGAAGAACCTGCGAAGGCTCTTTGATGCCGCAGAGGACGGCGGAGCGATCCTGTTCTTCGATGAGGCAGACGCGCTCTTCGGCAAGCGCAGCGAGGTTAAGGACAGCCACGATCGCTATGCAAACATTGAGGTCAGCTACCTTTTGCAGCGTATGGAATCCTTTGGAGGCCTGGCCATCCTCGCCACCAATATGAAGAACGCACTGGACCCGGCATTCCTGCGAAGGCTGCGATTCGCTGTAGATTTTCCTCATCCCGGTCCTGAAGACCGCAAGAAGATCTGGCAGAAGGTCTTCCCGGAGGAGACGAAGAAAGATGAGCTGGATTATGGCCGGCTGGCCCGCCTTAACCTGACCGGCGGGGGCATTCACAATGCTGCATTGAACGCTGCCTTCCTGGCTGCGAATGCAGGCACGCCTGTGACTATGCAGCTCGTGTTGGATGCGGCCAGAACAGAGTTTCGAAAGCAAGATAAGCCGATCATCGAGGCCGACTTCCGATTATGATAATTCAGGTGGAATTATGAATATTAAATTACACATCGAGCGGCTGGTCCTGGAGGGTCTGCCAGTGACGCGCAGCCAGGGGCCCTTGGTGCAGGCGGCGGTGGAAGCAGAGCTATCGAGGCTTCTAACTGAAGGCGGCCTGGCTGCGGAGCTGGCAGCGGGCGGGGCAGTGCCGTCTGTGCTGGCGGAAGGCATCAAGCTTGCCGGAAGCAGTCCGGCCAACATTGGCAGGCAAGTTGCTAAGGCTGTGTATGGAGGAATTGGAAAATGAATCGCCAGATGGTTGCTCAGACTCAAGAGTGGAGTTCGAGGCCGTTAGCCAGCGGTCTGCTGCAGCGCAAATGTGATAGGTGCCATGAGAAGGAGAAGATTTTGCAGCGCTCGGCTGTAGGTTCGGCTGAGACAGTGCCGCCCATTGTGCATGAGGTGCTACGCTCGCCCGGGGCACCGCTTGATGCCAGCACACGCACCTTCATGGAGCCGCGCTTTGGGCATGATTTCAGTAACGTTAGGATCCATACTGACGCGAAGGCGGCAGATTCGGCACGAGCGGTGAATGCGCTGGCCTATACAGTAGGACGCGATGTAGTTTTTGGGACAAGCCAGTATCGACCATGGACAAGCAATGGGCAGAGGTTGATGGCACATGAGTTGACGCACGTGCTTCAGCAATCGTCTATTTTGTCGAAAAGCGCAACACCGCTACAGTTCGATACGATAAACGGATCAAGAGAGAGAGACGCTTTACATGTGGCAAATTCATTTGGAAACAAAAAAACTATGCGTATAACAGGGCTGCAAACGGTCACTAAAACACTCCTGCAAAGAGCGCCTGATAAGACTACAGAAGAGGGAAGGAAATTGGGTCATGCAGGTCTAGCCTGCCGGAATACATGTGAAGCTGCTCACAGAGCTGACATTGAAATTGCACGAGCCACAGGAGACAAAGGAGCTTTGCTTCGAGCTGAAACTGAACGAGATGCCTGCATCTCCGATTGTCAAAAATCGGTGGATCGAGTGCCTCGACCACCGATGGGCAGACCGGGTATCCTTTATACTTTAAGGCGAATAATACGCTACATCTTTGGTTTCTAGAAGCCGATTAGCAGAAGTCGATGCAGAGGCATGTCATAACTCAAGTGCGAAGGAGATCATAGGGCTCAGCAGCAGGTTTGACTGATTGTATTCAATGTCACTTCATCTAGGCTCGATTTGTCTCTGATCAGATTGCGAGCCTGGAGCAGTCCTTGAATTGTTCTACTCTTAGGTTCATTGGGATTAGTGATGCTGGAGATCGTCTGATGGGAGCAGAATTACGGAGCCATGAAAAAACAGTACATAAACCGTCCATCGCAGCAGTGAATGCCGGAATCCTGCAGCTCAAGTGCAACGGATGCCGTGAGAAGGAGAAAATCTTGCAGCGCTCAGCAGTTGATTCGGCTCCCGATACGGTGCCGCCCATTGTGCACGAGGTGCTGCGCTCGCCAGGGAAGCCGCTCGATGCCAGCACGCAGGCTGTCATGGAGCCGAGATTTGGGCACGACTTCAGCCATGTGCGGGTGCATACGGACGCGAAGGCGGCAGAGTCAGCCCGTGCGGTGAACGCACTGGCATACACGGTTGGTCAAGATATCGTATTTCTAGGAGGTCAATATTTACCAAATACAATTGCAGGGCAAGGTCTTGTGGCACATGAATTGGCGCATGTTGTTCAGCAAAAAATCGGGTTGCATCGAAAATTAGACAAGCTGTTTTCTGTGCATTCAGGGTCAGAATGGGACGCACTGCCATGGGAGGTGCATAAAGTGCTTGAACATTCATATAGAACTCGGCAGAATGATGAATGGATCTGGAGCGGACATAAATCCGCTGCAGAATGCTTCAGCAGAAATTTATCCGGGGAACAGAAGGATGTTTTTATCGAAATCTATAATGCCTTAAGAATCGAGTTCCCTTGGTTACTATTAATGGAACGAGTGGGCGATATCTATACGAAAAATGTGCATGGCATAAAGTTTAAACCATATGATAGAGCGGATTTGATAATGAAGCTATCTAGACGTACCGACTTCTGTCGTGACGAACGAGGGGGAATTCCTCAATGGCGAAAAGTTCTCAGAGCTGGCACTCCTGGATTGCATATCGCATTGCCTCCATCAGGACTTTGTAATGCTCATATAGATACAATATCGCCTGTAGGCGGCCGAAAAGAAACTGGTGACTGTGAGTTTTCTATCCCTAATGTAATGCCGCATATATTCCATGATCTTTGGGGATTCAAGTAGGTTTCTTAAATTATAAATTTCATAATTTTTTAATAAACTTTACTCGAAAGAAACATATTGGATTTTACTATCCGTCCAAATGTCCCCTACATTAAAATACCTCTGCATACGAATTCGTGCATTGGTGGGATTGATGACACAAATGGACGAGCCCGATCTGGT
>Ga0247841_10012953_pt1 | contig 10768 bp, 5 predicted proteins | sample LaCruzMarch2015__2_FD_192410 | JGI IMG/M metagenome (GOLD analysis project Ga0247841, IMG submission 192410) | Freshwater microbial communities from meromictic Lake La Cruz, Castile-La Mancha, Spain - LaCruzMarch2015_18m | ecosystem: Environmental > Aquatic > Freshwater > Lake | place: Spain...
GATACTTAAGTGTCTATCTGGTGAAGAACAAACATTGCAAGGATTTGAAGTTGGTTTATCACCACAAGATGTTATTAAATAATCATTATCTACATTACAAGAAGTACACCCATCACTTGTTGTTAATACTTGATTGAATGGACAAGAGCTTGTATCTAAAACATTTTTAAGTTTAAATGTCGGATAAGCTCCATCAACTAGATTCCAGATATTAGTATCCCATCCTATAAAAGTAGAGGGTGTTTTCATTTGTGAAGTTGTTTTACCCTCTCCCCCAGCAGAAGTTGTTTGCCCAGAAGTTTGAGTATCCCAATATGAATTTACTATAGTTCCAGTATTTGTTTGTTTACCAACTAAACCACCAGCACCATAGCCTACAACCTCTCCTTGTGTATAAGAATCAGTGATTTTTCCAGAATTTTGTTGACCTATTAAACCACCGACTGGAAAAACTGATTGCTGGGTAGTAAATACAAACTTATCATCTCCTACTACTGCAAACTTTTTACCATCGGCAGAAGATGTTATTTTTGTCCATTTACTACCCCAGACACCACCTGCTTCAGTAGGAGTCCAATTTATTCCTGAGTCTATAGATATATAGACCTGACCATTATATACTGTAGCTGCAAGTTTAGTTCCATCAGCAGAAGAAGTAATGTCTCTCCAATCACGGTTTGATTCTCTAGCTGTCCAAGTTACACCTGAATCAGTTGAGGTATATATCTGACCGTTATAAACTACCGCTGCAAGTTTTGTTCCATCAGCAGAAGAAGTTATACTTCTCCATTGACGATTTGATTCTCTAGCTGTCCAAGTTATACCTGAATCAGTTGAGGTATATATCTGGCCACCACTTGCTACTGCTACAATTTTTGTTCCATCAGTAGAAGAAGTTATACCAAACCAAGCACGATTTGATCCACGTGCGGTCCAAGTTACACCTGAGTCAGTTGAAGTATAAATTTTTTCACCATTTACGACCGCTGCAAGTTTAGTTCCATCAGCAGAAGAAGTTATATCAATCCAATTACGATTTGATTCTCTAGCTGTCCAAGTTATACCTGAATCAGTTGAGGTATATATCTGACCATTTGCTACTGTAGCTACAATTTTTGTACCATCTGCAGACAAAGCAATATTTTTCCAATCTTTTTCTGGTCCACTGGTTGTCCATGTTACTCCAGAATCATTAGAAAAATAAATTGGGTAAAGAATTACGGTACCATAATAACGTTTACCAACTACTGCGAGTTTAGTTCCATCAGCTGAATAAGCAATATCACTCCAATAACGATTTGATACTCTTCCTGTCCATGAATCGTATGCTGTTTGAAAACCTCCCTCAACACTACCTGTAGTATAAGTTTTTTCTATATTACCTTCTGCTGTACCAGATAGTATTCCTACATTAGAAAGACCAACAACAGAAGCATTTGTAATACCAAGATCAGAAACTTTTCCTGTGTTTGTTATATTAGAGAATAAACCAATATTACTTTCTGTAGAACGGTTTATATAAAGATTATCTATAGCATAACCTTCTCCATATAATTCTCCACTAAATACACTAATAGGGGTAAAACCTTTACCTGAATTCCAATTTTCTGTATCAGAACAATCAATATTATTTTTTAGAACATATCTTACAGAAGGATTATTTTTAATATTCTGTAAATCTGTACAAGATGAAATATTATTTATTGTATTAGTGATAGAGACCGTATATTCCCTAGTTTCTCCATCTGATCCTGTAACTGTATAAACGACTGGATTTGTAAAATCTTGTGCGACATCAGATTCCGGAGAGATAGATACTCCATCAAATATAATAGCTGGAACTAATTTTGTTATTTCAGAAGATAAAACAGGGATTTGTATACTGATAGTATTATTATTTTGATCTATCATCCCAACAACATTAGAAATATTAAGATAATTTATTTGAGGTTCTAATTGTGTATTAAATGATTTTAGATAAGGATAATTGTTATTTATAGAAGGATTAATACCCCAGATGTTTTTATTCCATAGACCCATAGGTATATTAGCAGAAAAGAAATATTGTCTATTAGGAGCAACAGAAGTATTTATTACTTGTCTTCCCGTAGATCCATATGAAAAAGGTAAAATATAATTTAAAATTGATTTAGCTGTATAAAAAACTGCAGAATCTTTCATTACAATATTTCTTCCACAACCACCAAGTGCTCCAACCTCCGTACCATAATTATTACATTGACCCGAACAAGAGAAATTAGTTGAAGCAAAAGAGTTATTAAATGTCGCTCCATATCCATCACCAGCTAAACCTCCCGCACAATATGAATAATAATAGCTTGAAGGTAAATCTTTAAAAGACACATCTCCTGAAAAATATGAGCTAGATACTAAACCACTTTGCCAAGAACCAATTAATCCACCAGTATAACCATAACCATCAGTATTACCAGTTCCACTGTTAAGTCTGTAGAAATATGCTCCACCACTAACAACTCCTATAGCATATGAATTGTTTATAGCTCCAGAGTTTATACCTACTAGACCACCTGTATAAGGTGCATCACTAGTAACATTTCCATTAAAAAAAGAATTATCAATTGAAGACCTTGAAGAACCTATCAAACCTCCTACTACAGAAGATTGTGAACAAGGAAATGAGAAACCTTGACTAGCAACACAAGTTTTGTCTCCTATAAGAGCTATATTACCCTCAAAAGAAGTGTTTTTTATACTACCAGAAAAATTACCGGCTATACCTCCTATAATAGAATTACTAGATGTAGCACTTAAATTACCAGTTACAGAAACATTCTCAATATTTCCACTACCACCACCCACAAGACTTCCAAAACTAGCCCCCCCAACAATATCTACATCAGCTAGCTTTAGATTAGAGATGTTTGCGTTACTTGTATAACCGAATAAACCAGCATTTTCTTCTGTATAACTATTTATGTATAGATTAGATATTGTATAACCATTACCATCAAATGACCCGGCAAATGGTGCTGAAGAATCCCCTACTGGTGAAAAGTTAAACCCAGTACAATCTATATCCTGACCGAGATTATATTCTTCAGATAAGCTATATTTCATAAGTTGTAAATCTTCACAAGTATTAATAGTAGTAACTAGAGGATTAACCTTTACCGTCACCACGTAAGATTTTATAAAACCATCTTGATTTATGGTATAAGTTACCGGATTAGTAAAATCTTGTGGCTCGCCCAAAGCTGGTGTAACAACCGCCTTAGAATAACTAGTTTGAATATCTGGCGCAAAACACATTGAGCTATCACTTCTATAAGGAATAGTCACACCAATAGTATTATTTTTATCATCAATATAAACCATACTATCCTCTGGTATAGGCACAGGAGTACAGGCTTGATCAAAACCGAAGAAATCTAATACAGAACTTACTACGGTAGCTGAGTTGTTTTTTATTTTTTTTTCACCCCCTAAAGAACTAAAATATGAAGAAACAAAAAGTGTTCCGAGAAAGAGAATAGTAACGCTAGCTATGATATATTTTTGTTTTTTCATATTTTATTATTAGAGTATAATTATACCAATTATTTACAATTAAAGAAACAATTAATAGGACTCTCTAAAGTAATTGGTATCTGGGTTAAAGATAAACTGAATTCCCCCTCTCTACAATATTTATCTCCAGTCTCATAGGTTATGTCCCTACCAGCGGGAATGGTGATCAAATCTATGTTTTTAGGGATTTTTCTTCCCCCACTTCCATCAGATGCTGATACATCGGTGCCATTTATTTTGAAGAAATTTACTTCACCATCTGGGACAGAAATATCAGTTAGATGTATATCATCTTCCACCCTTATTACCATATCGTTAGAAGAAGAAGCTTGCGTAGTTGTCGATAAAAATGAATCGAGAACACAATTTTTCTGTGCAGGAATATCAATTAATAAAGAAGAAGTGGCTGTTACTACTGGACAATTAGCAATAACCCAGTCTTTTACTTTTGATAAAGCATTTGGATCAGTAACTGTTGTGGCGTGTGGATAATTAGAAACCCCTATCGCCGGAATAGAATATCCAGCAACTAATATTTTTATATTTTTTCTTTCACTACGTACATAATCTATTTTAGAATTAATAGTAAGGATATTGGTTTCGACGGATTTTGTCTGAGGGGCTATATATAAATCAGTCTCGTCTATTAGCGTTCCATTATTAGTTTGAACATCTGAAATTACATTCAATACATCTGTCGAAAAAGAGGATGTCGTGGAACTATTATAATCATTAACAGCGACTATGGCGCATTCTGCTTGTGCTGATTGATCAAAAACACTTTTAATTGGACTTTTGGTATTGATCGGCTCGACTTCAGCTTGTAATTCTATTGCCTCCTTTCGACAATATTTATCAGACATTTGTATATTTAAACTTCCACCAGTAGGAATAAGAGCAAGTTGCTGACCGCTTGGTACTTTTTTCCCACCACTACCATCGGGTACTGAGACATCATTACCATTTATCCTAAAAAACCCCTCCTGGTCAGTACTTGGGAGTACTATATCTTGTTGTGCAGTTATTATTACATTACTATCACTTGAATTAATTGGTCCGGTCACTTCATTTGTAAAATCAGTAAGTAAACAATTTTCTGGTGATGGTGGGAAAGTTATTACTGGAGTATCTCCACAGCCGGGGACGCCGTCTTTAATCGTATCAAGATTACAACATTCTGGCCAATATTTTTCTGCGTTAGATTTTGTTGTACTCTCTCCTTTTATACCGGCTATCATATAGCCGCAACTTATCACATTAAAAGAAGTCTCGAAAGTTCTTGAGTGATCCATTATATTAGCATATGCACTCGGACGATAATACATATCGGATTGATAATTACAGCCAACAATTTTGATAAAGCCATATAATTTACCATCTTCAGTATTTTTATAATCAACAGAAGGGTTACTTGAACAATTTGTGAAAGGTTCAGATAACATATCATGTAACCACCTACTTAAAAACCACGATGGAGCCATTGTGGCATCTTCATATTCATCGTTTAGACCGCCGATAAGATGCGCTGATTCATGGATAACAGCATTTCTAATATAAATATTATTAGGAAAGGTATCTTCATTATAAGTTTCATCAAATATATATACGACATTTCCCCCAGGTAAGGTATACGACCTATCTTTTAAATGACGATCAAAATAAACATACTCACGGGCATCATTACCACAGCTTGAACCTGAAATAGTTTTAATCCATTTTACACTATCTCCATCCCTATCCTTTGTATCGAGATAAAAAGAAAACTTATTAAAATATGTTTTAAAGGGTTCGATAGAGGAAAAACCAGAAATAGCATAATCAGCATATTTTTTATATTCTTCAAGAGTGAGGGGGATCCTCTTATCCTTCATAAAAACAATCTTCACAGGACCATTTCCAGAAATATGCTGACAATTAGAATCTTGCGCAAAAGTAGTATTTGCAGATAATAAAAATAGTAAAACAACAATAAATGTTCCAGTAATAAGTTTTAATAATCTATTATTCAAAATATTTTTCTTATTTATTAATAAAGATAATAACATATAATATTATATCATTCAGAAGGGCGGACAAGCAAGGATGATTTGCTTAATTGCGATGGCTACTGGGAGACTTGGTCACGAATATTTTCTTCGCCGTCGCTCAGAAAATTTCTCGACAGAAATTTAAGACTGGGAAGTTTTTCCTTACAGGAACAGTAGTCACGAATATTTTTCTACTGAAAAATTTCGCTACCCCAACTCAGCTCGTCAGCTTCCGTCTTTAAAAAGCTACATGTATTCTCTTTTTAACCTTTCCTATTTACTCACCATCAGAATGTCTTGTAAATTTAGGAGAAGGTCTTCAACTCCCAGACGGGAATAATTCAAATTATTCCCTTAGCCACCCAACAAAAAACAGCTTTCGCTGTTTTTTCTTGGGTGGCTACTGGGAGTTGAACCCAGACAGAGAGCTCCACAAGCTCGCGTGCTACCGCTACACCATAGCCACCATTTCGCTCCTATTTATAACTAGGGGCAGACTCATTTATACCACTTTTATGGGCAGAAAGTCTAGCTAAAGCATAAAGTAGGCTAGATAGACGGTTTAAGTAAGCTAGGGTATTAGCTGAAATTTTAACTGCATTTTCTTCCGAAACAGCCACTAATCTTCTCTCTACCTTACGCACTAAAGTCCGAGCAAAATCCAATTCTGCAGATTCTATAGACACACCAGGGATAATAAAAGAATTTACCGGGGGAATTCCTTTTTCAATACCAGCAATCAAATCCTCGGCCTCTCTTATTTTTTCTTCACCGACAGTTTTATCTACTCCAGCTACTTCCGCTTGAATAATAAATAAATTTTCCTGCATCTCTTGGATAATATCTGCCGCTCTTTCTGGACCAACAGAATATAAAGTAATATTTCTTTCTGCTAATTTAGCTTTTACAATCCCTAAAAAAGAATTTGTCTCATCCAAAGAACCTAACGCCTCAGCAATAGCTGAACTTTTTGAAAAGCGCTGATCACAATGATAAGCACTAGTTTTACCGTCATCCCCTTTTCCTGTGTATAACATATAAATTGATAATAATTACTACCTTTGTGCACGAGAGAGAAATCTTGAAACTTACAGTTTCTGTACACCTATTCTATTTTTCCTTCTCTTAAAAAAGATAGAAAAAATTATCATAGGTCTTCAAATCCTCACCTAAGCAAAATCATTTGCTTATTTCCCGTGCAAAAAAACACTGTCTAGCGTTTTTTTTGTGCTGTAATTATACACTTTGCGCGAACTTTTTTCGAGCGGAAACTGAACGAATGAATCAGCCCCGCCACCGCCTCGCAAAGCATCGGCGGACACCAAAGAAAAATGTTCCTTGCTTTTCGGATTTGCGCGCGACCAATTTCTTCTAAAAAGGAAAGGACATTTTTCTTTGGTGTTCTGCCCTCCAAGTATTCGGGCAGGTGGCGGAACTAATGCGGACTCGGTTTTGCGAAAACTATTTTTTTGGGAAAGGATTTCGCAAAACACTCGGCTAATCTTTTTTGAATTCGGATGTCGCAAATGGAAAAGGAGGGGTTTGGGGAGGAATTTTCCATTTGCTACGCTGATTTCTTTTGGCGAATTTCGGGCGGGCTTAAAAAATTGAGAAAAAATGTTATTCATGTTAGTATAGTTGTGAGGGTTAGTTTCAACGCTCATACTTATACTATCATACTATGGAAAGTAAACAAAATAGACAAATTGGGGATAAAATAAAAGTCTTTCGAGTAAAGCAAGGATTGACACAAGACGCTCTTGCGAGAAAGTGCGATATTCCCTATACAACATTGACCAAGATTGAATCAAATGTGATAACGAAACCGTCAATCCAAACAGTGACCAAGATCGCCGAAGGGTTGGGAATAAGCATTGATGATTTGATAAAATAAAACTATGGAAAAAGAACCGCGAATTTTTACACCAGAAATAATTGAACGATTTGGTCGGAATGTAGAAATACATGCAGTTTTTGTGCGTCATGGAGAAAAAAGTGAGAGTGGAGAATTAACAGATGAAGGCAAAAAACAAGCGGCGGAGTTTGGCGAGAATTTAGAAAGCAAAGATGCAATCAAAGGATATTCTAGTCCAGTGCAAAGGGCGATAGAAACAGTAGAACAAATTATTGAAAATTCGCCTCATGATAAAAAACTAAAAACGAGAATACGAACCGAGATTGGTATCCCGCCGTCTTCACAAGCGTTTTATAAAAAATTTAAAGAGTTGGAAAAACAAGGCCCTGACGAGGCCGCCAAGTGGTTTTTGAGTTTTGGCGCAGAAAGACCTGACGCTGAAACTGCTTCACCTCATGAAGTCGCAGAATCATTTGCATACATTCTCACAAAATATTTTAAGATGGCAGATAAATTATATTCTGGCTCAAATATTGACCTTGTTAATGGTACGCACCAAGGGCTCCCCGAAGCGTTACTGAAAGAGGTTTTGAAAAGAAAAATTGATGACAATAAAGAAGTTGTTGGCTTTGATAATTTAGAAGAAATTGGCGGTGCGCTTAAATTTACGGAAGGAATGGAATTTATTATCAAAATCGATGAACAGGGCAATAAAAAGTTGACGGTAAATTTCAGAGGTCAAGAATACGATATAGAAATGGAAAGACTTAATGAACTAGCAAAATCATATGCAGAAAAATAATAATAATAAAAATATAGCACTAGCCTTTGAAAGCCTATCCTCAAAAGATGTGGGAATTGCTGGTGGAAAAGGTGCCTCACTTGGTGAAATGACAAGGGCTGGTATTCCTGTTCCACCCGGATTCGTGGTTCTTTCATCTGCTTTTGAAAAATTTTTAGAAGAAACCGATCTTAGTATAGAAATCGATACAATTCTTGGTTCTGTAAATCATAAAGAAATTCATACAGTAGAAAATGCTTCGGAAAAAATACACGACTTGATACTTAATGCAGAAATACCAAAAGAGATCGTGGATGAAATACAAAAATTTTTCAAAATTCTTGATACAAAATATGTAGCAGTTAGATCATCGGCAACAGCCGAGGATTCTGCAAATGCTGCATGGGCAGGTCAATTGGAAAGTTATCTTAATACGACCGAGGATAATTTATTGAAAAATGTAAAGAAGTGCTGGGCTTCTCTTTTTACACCAAGAGCTATTTACTATCGTTTTGATAAAAAATTACATAAACAAAAAATTTCTGTTGCGGTTGTTATTCAGAAGATGATTCAAAGTGAAATGTCTGGCATAGCTTTTTCTGTTCACCCTGTTACTCAAGATAGAAATCAAATAATTATTGAAGCTGGTTTCGGACTTGGCGAAGCAATTGTTTCTGGAGCAATAACTCCCGATAGTTATGTCATAGAAAAGGACAGTCAGAAAATTTTGGATAAAAATATAAATACTCAAACAAGAGCATTGGTGCGTTCCAATGCGGAGAATGTTTGGGTTGACTTACCAAAAGAAAAAGGCGAACAACAGGTTTTGACGGATGAAGAAATTATTGATTTGGCGGAGCTTATAAAACGAATTGAGAGTCATTATGCTTTTCCTGTTGATATTGAATGGGCAAGAGAAAATGAACAATTTTATGTTGTACAAAGTAGACCCATAACGACACTTAGCAATATAGAGAAAGCTGTAGTTGATGTTAAAAAGAAAAAATTTATTGATTCGCTTAAAAAATCAAAAAAATGGGTTCCTGTTGTTGAACGCCATATTTGTTTACTTATTAGAGATTTGATACTAAATGGCGAAAAGTCCGCAGTATTCAATGAAGCACTTGGTATTACTATTCCGCCAATTGGAGATGCGATAGTCCGTGATCATGTTTTCTCCCCCATTGAATCAATAGAAAATACTAATCACGCAATGCAGTTATTGGTGGATAAGCATGGCTACAAAAAGCTTATGGAAATTGCAAAATCGTGTCTTGAGCGCGCAAAAGAACTACATCAATATTTGGAATCAAGTGAAAATATCGAGCTTACTGATCGTTTGAAGAATTTTAAAAAATTATATACACGCGTAACTTGCTATTTGCTCATTGTAGTTTTTTCCGAAAAGTTTTTGGAGAAACAAGTTGAAAATCTTATCAAAGAAAAAACTGGGGAAGAAAATAAAAGGTATTTTGAAAGTATTGTATATGTACGAAAATTTAATCGGAATACCAAAGAGCTTGTCGCTATACTAGAATTGAGTAAACTCATAAAAACAAAGGGGTTAGACATAAATAGCGAGACAGCAACTAAACTATTAAAAAAACACTCGGAAGAATATGGCTGGCTTGGTACGCGTTGGCAATTTGAAAATAGCTGGAGTATTGAAGATATTAAGTTTAGGGTAAAAAGGTATTTGGATGGAAATCCTGAAAAACAATTGAGTGATGTTTTGCAACCGAGAGAAGAAGCTGAAACTGCCACCAAAGAGTTTATTCAGAAATATAATCTTAATGCAGATGAAAAAGAATTTATTGATCTTGTAAAAGAATTTGTCTTTTTAAGAACTTTCAGAACTGAAAGTTTAGCGAGGGCAAATTATTTGGTAAAGCCATTTTTACAAGAAGCTTCTGAAATACTAAAAGTTGATAAAGATGATGTTACATTTTTGTCAGTTGACGAAATTATTGACTCTATAAAAAAGCGAATGGAATATACGAACATCATTGAGCAAAGGAAAAACGGTCATTATATGATTCTTTGTGATGATGTTATAGAAATTTTTACAGAGGAAGAAAGACTTTTGGTTGACGACCTTAATATTTTCAATTTTGGGATTGGCGAGGGTGACAAAATAACTGGACAGATTGCTTGGCGTGGTATTGCAAAAGGAAAAGTAAAAATAGTGAAAGATCAAAAAGATATATCAAAAGTAAAAGACGGGGATATATTAGTCGCCGTAATGACTTTTCCAAACTATATTCCAGCAATGGAGAAAGCATCGGCATTCGTAACTGACGAGGGCGGTATTTTGTGTCACGCCGCTATTGTCTCGCGCGAGATGAAAAAACCCTGCATTATTGGAACAAAAACAGCAACAAAATTATTAAAGGACGGTGATATTATTGAGGTTGATGCAAACAATGGTTTTGTTAATATTTTAGAGTAGCCCGCCCGAAATTCGCCAAAAGAAATCAGCGTAGCAAATGGAAAATTCCTCCCCAAACCCCTCCTTTTCCATTTGCGACATCCGAATTCAAAAAAGATTAGCCGAGT
>Ga0247841_10012956_pt1 | contig 10766 bp, 11 predicted proteins | sample LaCruzMarch2015__2_FD_192410 | JGI IMG/M metagenome (GOLD analysis project Ga0247841, IMG submission 192410) | Freshwater microbial communities from meromictic Lake La Cruz, Castile-La Mancha, Spain - LaCruzMarch2015_18m | ecosystem: Environmental > Aquatic > Freshwater > Lake | place: Spain...
CGAACAGGTTCATTCCTTCATTTACTCTGTGAACGTGAACGAGGTGCGCCTGCCCCGGGAATACATGGGAAAACCGTTTTACGAGATGTTTGCCTTAATCGAGGAGAACAAGCTCCGGGCCAATAACGAGATTGAAAAGATCGAGAAGGAACTTCTTGCACTTGCATCTGCCTGGCACCAGGAACTCGCCCTGCTGAAAAAAAACCTTGAGGACATGAATGACGAGCTGGGTGCATTTTCAAACTTCGCATTGTCTGAATATACCTTTGTCATCATGGGGTGGATCCCAAAAAAAAAGTTACCACAGGTAAAAAAATCCATAGCAGATGCATTCCAGGACCGGGTTATAGTAAATGAACTGGACACTACGGAAAAAGATATGGAAGGTGCGCCGGTCTATTATGATAACCCCGTTTGGGTAAAACCTTTTGAGATGATCATGCAGCTCGTCTCTCCTCTACGGTACCGGGAGATCGATCCATCACCGGTTCTTGCGTTCTTTTTCCCGCTCTTTTTTGGGATCATGGTTGGGGATATCGGGTATGGGATCGTTATTCTTCTCATCGCGCTTCTCATCAAAAAGATGTATGGGACCATTGCATTTGCCGCAAGCGTAGCTGATATCCTCATCATATCGTCTATCCCGACCATCATATTTGGCTATTTATACGGAGAATTTTTCGGAGATTTCGGTGAAATGATGGGTTGGCTGCACCCTGTACATTTCCTCGGTATAACATGGAACCGGGTGGAGGCAATGATCCCCATGCTGATCCTTGCCATCAGTATTGGCGCTATTCATGTTATTCTGGGACTCATCATCGGGATGCGCAATGCGATGATCATGAAAAGCAGAAAACATCTCTCTGAAAAGACCGGCATGCTCCTTATGCTGATTGGGATCATTATTCTCATGGGAATGCTTGCAGGAGTGGTTCCCGAGATGGGGATCTATCCCACGGTACTACTTATGGTGATCGCTCTGCCCCTGATCCTCTACGGTGCAGGTGTCTTTGGTGCGATCGAGGTTATGAGCACGGTAGGAAACATTCTCTCCTATGCCCGGCTTATGGCAATCGGTATGGCATCGGTGATCCTCGCAATGGTCGCAAACAAGCTTGGGGAGTCCTTTGAGATCCTGATCATCGGCATTATTGTAGCATTACTGCTGCACGCACTGAACATTGCGCTTGCCATGTTCAGCCCCTCTATCCACGCAATGCGTCTGCATATCGTGGAATTCTTCTCGAAGTTCTATACGGGAGGCGGTGTAGTGTATAAACCATTTAAGAAGGCGGTTGCGTATGAGGGAGTAAGGTAGAAATATGGTTTTTGTTCCGGGAGGGGCAGGTTGGGCAGCCTCCATATCAGGAACATTCTCGCAGACCGATAACTCACTCATGCCGCAACGATAAAGGAATACCAGATAATTCAACCGAAGGATACCGGGCGAAATTTTTCAAGCAGGGTTTGGTTGAAAATTGGCATGTGTGGACCATTTACGGATCTTTGCGCACAGAATCTCCCCCGGGTCCGGATCTCCTCACTATTTATTCTATTGAACGAAAAACAAAATAATATCAGAAACAATCCTGGAGTAAAAGCAAACCATGACGTTATGCGAAGTACGAACCAATGGGCAGATTATCATTGTCGTAATGCCCCTCCAGATTGACCATGTAGCTGCATTGACGCTGGATCACGAGCTCCATGAACTAGCCAACCGGGAACCAAAGGCATTGTTCTGCGATTTTTCACCTACAAAATATATCTCCAGTTCCGGACTCCGGATCATCCTCAAGACCGCAAAGACCGTAAAAGCTGATGGGGGCCGCTTCGGGGTCTTCTCCCTCACTCCTTTTGTTGACCATATTTTTGTAATGTCCGGGTTCTCACAAGTTGTCTCTATATATGATACCGAAGAGGCGGCAGTCCGGTCGGTTACACATTAGTTACGGCCGGTTTTTTTAACAACCTGACGAATACGTCAAAAACAAAAATAGATCCGGGATCCGGTCAATGCTTATGAGGACACAATTCACTTTGCCTCAAGCATCTTTTCCTTTGCCTTCTTCTTCTTTCTCTCTAAAATACTCTTGACCTTCTTTAACCTAAACAGATCCTCGCGTTCACGCTCCTCAATCGCGTTTTTGATATATTTTGCCTGGCTCTTTAACTCGGGGATCAGAATCTGTTCCAGAGCATTTACCCGCCTGCGGTTCATCTGGATCTCTGCACCCAGTCGTCGCATGGCAGTCTCGGTTTCGGCAAGTTGTATAAGCAAGTCCAGTTCGGCTTCAAATCGCTCTGCGGTTTCATCGATTCTCCCGCTCGTGGAGATGATCCCGTAACCCCGTTCAAGCGTGCTCTTCGATATCCGTTTCTTCTCAATGACGGGAACTGGAACACCCATGATATTTTTCCCGGTGATATCAACCGTGATCGATTTCCGTGTAGCAAAGGATGCGGATTTGAGCGTGACCGGATCATCTACTGCCTGTGCGATCATAAGGGCGAGATCTGCTTCTTTAGAGACCACTTCCAGCTCGTCGCGTGAATTGGAGACTGTATTGAGGATCTTGAAAAATTCCTGGATGAGTGCATCCATCTTCTCCCGCAGGAGGTCTCTGCCCTGCTCCGCAAGTTTGATTTGGGATTTCTTCCGCATCAGCTCCATCCGCGTGGGTTTGACTTGCTCCATACCTTAGCCTCCGCCCGGTTCCTGGTGCAGGGGATGATATTTTTTTATGTATTCCCGTTTTATCCGCTTGAGTTCGTCTTCAGGAAGCATCGCAAAAAGGTTCCATGCGATCTTAAATGTCTCTTCGATCGACCGGTCGTTATCTCCCTGCGAGATGAACTCCTTTTCAAACCCGTCTGCTAGTTTCAGGTATTTTTTATCCAGTTCCGTTAAAGCTTCTTCTCCGACAATCGCCACTAACCTGCGCAGGTCCCGGCCATATGCATACGATGCGTAGAGCTGATCGGCAACCCCACGATGATCTTCCCGGGTCTTTCCCGGGCCAATCCCTAAATTCATGAGCCGGGAGAGGCAGGGAAGGGCATCGACCGGTGGATCTGCACCCCTGCGGAAAAGATCCCGTGACAAGACGATCTGACCTTCGGTAATATACCCTGTGAGGTCGGGGACCGGGTGGGTGATATCATCGTCGGGCATCGTCAGGATCGGAATCTGGGTTATCGACCCACTCTTGCCTTTTAACCTGCCCGCCCGCTCGTAGATAGAGGACAGGTCGGTATACATATAGCCAGGATAGCCACGGCGACCGGGCACTTCTTCCCGAGCGGTCGAGATCTCCCGGAGGGCTTCGCAGTAATTGATCATGTCAGTTAAGATGACAAGCACGTGCAGGTTGTGGGTAAATGCAAGGAACTCTGCAACCGTCAACCCGCATCGCGGGGCTGCGAGTCGTTCAACAGTGGGATCGTCCGCGAGGTTCATGAAAAAGACCACCCGTTCAAGTGCCCCGGTGCGCTCGAAGTCCCGCATGAAGAAAGATGCTTCCTTGTGGGTAATACCCATGGCAACAAAGACCACGGCAAACTTCTCACCCTCACCCCGGACTTTTGCCTGCCGGGCGATCTGGGCTGCAAGTTTGCTGGCCGGAAGACCTGAGCCCGAGAAGATCGGTAGTTTTTGTCCCCTTACAAGGGTGTTGAGCCCGTCTATTGCCGACATTCCGGTCTGGATAAAATCCGCAGGTTTGTCCCGGGCCGAGGGGTTGATGGGCGTTCCGGCGATATCGAGTACAGCCTCCGGTATAATCTCAGGGCCGCCATCGCGGGCTTTTCCTACACCGCTGAATACCCGGCCCAGCATATCCAAAGACACATTGATCCGGGCCGGTTCACCGGTAAACCTGACAGATGTATCGGTTGTATCAATGCCCCGCGTGCCTTCATACACTTGGATTACCGCATGCTCTTCGGAGATATCGAGTACCTGCCCGGTCCGTTCCTCTCCATTCCGCAGGGTGATCCGGACAATCTCCCCGTAGGAAGCACCTTTGACATTGTTGACAAAGATTAATGGACCTGATACGTAATCGATCGTCCTGTACTCTTTTGTCACCAGCGAAACCGGCTTCATTGTTCCACCTCCAAAGACAGCAGCTGCTTATCGATCTCTCCAATCATATCCTGAATCAGATTGACCTCCTGTATCTCCTTCATACGCCCGATATCTGCCTTTAAGGAAAGTCCCTGTACCTGTTTAAGCGTAATACCACGGTTCATCCCTTCGATCACGCTGGTATAGTAGGTCATGATAACTTTGAGCATAAGGTACTGTTTTTCAATGGGGCAGAATGAGTCCAAATCGCTGTAAGCGCTCTGCTGAAGAAAGTCCTCACGGATCATCCTCGTCACATCAAGGATCACCTTCTCACTTTCCGGCAGGGCATCCGGGCCAACAAGCTGGACAATTTCCTGCAGCTCGACTTCCTTTTGCAGCAGGTACATGGTTTTTTCTCTTAGCTCCCTCCAGTCAGGTGCAACATTTTTTGTATACCAGTCACCGATGCTGTCAAGGTACAGCGAGTAACTTTTGATCCAGTTTACTGAAGGGAAATGCCTGCGGTATGCTAAGTTGGTATCTAATGCCCAGAATGTCCCGACAACCCGCAGCGTGTTCTGGGTGATCGGTTCAGAGAAGTCCCCCCCCGGGGGTGAAACTGCACCGACAACGGTGATGGAACCGTTCCGCTCCCCCGCACCCATGCACACAACCCTGCCAGCTCGTTCGTAAAACGCAGACAGCCGGGTGGCAAGATACGCAGGATAACCCTCTTCACCGGGCATCTCTTCAAGGCGTCCTGATACTTCCCGAAGTGCTTCACCCCACCGCGAGGTTGAGTCCGCCATCAGGGCAACATCATAACCCATGTCCCGGAAGTATTCTGCAATGGTGATGCCGGTGTAGATCGACGCCTCCCGTGCAGCAACCGGCATGTTGGAAGTGTTTGCAATGAGGATCGTCCGCTCGATTAAGGGAAGATTGGTTCGCGGGTCAACCAGTTCGGGAAACTCTTCGAGCACATCGGTCATTTCATTGCCCCGTTCACCGCACCCTATGTATACAACGATCTGTGTATCGGACCATTTGGCAAGCGTTTGCTCAGATACTGTCTTTCCGGTCCCAAATCCTCCCGGGATCATCGCTGTTCCGCCTTTGGTGACCGGAAATATACAGTCAAAGACCCTTTGGCCGGTGATGAGCGGAAGGACAGGATCGAGTTTTTTCATGTGCGGCCGCGGAATCCTGACCGGCCAGACCTGCATCATAGAGAGATGGATTGTCGTATTGAGAGTGCATATTGTTTCTTCAACAGTGAACTGCCCGCTCCTTATATCAGTAATGGTACCGGAAACATGGTGAGGTACAAGGATCCGGTGCTCGAAATGAAATTCCTTTACAGTTCCTAAAATATCTCCTGTGGCTACAGTGTCACCGATCTTGACAGAGGGTGCGAACTCCCATTTCTTCTCGCGGTTGAGCCCCGGTGCTGATATACCACGGGCAATAAAATCCCCACAGAGCTTCAAAAGTACCGGCAGCGGGCGCTGCACCCCATCATAGATTGAGGCAAGTAATCCGGGGCCAAGTTCAACCGAGAGAGGTTGTTCAGTATTTTCAACAGGCTCGCCCGTCATAAGACCCGTAGTGTCTTCATAAACCTGAATAACCGCATCCTCTCCTTCGAGGCGGATGATCTCTCCCCTTAGCGCCTCTTCGCCTACCTTGACCACATCATACATCTTTGACCCTTTCATACCGCGGGCAATGATGACGGGTCCGGAGATTCGTGAAATAGTTCCTGTAATCATACCATCACCTCTTCAAAACGATATTGTACCCGATTGCTTTTCTCAGGAGCCGCTCTATGTACGTTCTCCGATCAACCTCTTTGGATTTCGAGGGTATCGGTATGATGAGCGGGCGGTGCATCTTCTCAATCCGGTCCATCAGTTTCTCATCTAATGAGAGCATGTACTCTTCATTCACCGCCACAATACCGATATCATCCTTGTAAAGCAGTGGCGGGATCACCTTTCTGGCTTCGTCCATCGTACCCGCTTCAAGTACCTCCACTCCGGCAAGGCGGAACCCGGATGCACGATCGCGGTCAGTAACAACTACGAATTTATACATACACGAGTTCCTCCTTCAGCTGATCTAAAGGAAAATCTGCAGTCTTGCACCGGGAAATGATACGGATATTAGTGATCTCATTATATTTTGCCCAGAAATACCCGATAACAGAAGCTACGCTTAAGGGATCTCCTAAAAAAGCACTTACACCTTGTTGTACAAGGAACTTTTCTAATTGTTTTTCGATAACCGAGATCTTCTGGGTTCTCAAGGCCGAAGGCGGCAATGCTGCAAGGAAACGATAGGGTGTTTTTTTAAGTTCCTCTACAACGTCTTCTATAGAATGCAGGGTAAGGAGATGGTCGAGCTGATCCTGATCAAATTCCTTACCGCCACGGATAAGGAATTTTTTTGCCTCCTCAGGAACAATATGATCCCTTATCATCCGCAGGATTGTCCTGAGGTTCACAACATCAATCTCTAACGATATGATGTTCCTTATGAGCCCGTTGTTGTAGCCGGGAATCTTAACCTGTTCGAGCGCGTCGGCATAATAGTATTCATCCAGTGCACACTCAAGCAGGGCAAGATCTCCGGTCCTTGCAAACTCCGGGTATTCCTCGGTTAAGGGTTTGGAATATCCGATATTCCATGTGGCTAGCATATCGATAACCGCCCTGACACCCGGTTGCCGGACCAGTTCGATTACAGTGGCTTCATCAAGTTCCCCGGCAGGCACCAGGCACTCGAGGATCTCTTCATTTGTTATATGGATATTTTTACCGCGGAGGATTGTTTTGATGTTCTGGACATCCCAGCGGTGCAGGAATATATTGATGTACTTTTCCGCTTCTTTCTCCTTAACAAACTCAAGAATTTTCCTAAAAGTTCTTGTAAAATTTTTACGGAGGGCGTATTCAATGCAGAGTACCCCGGAATACTGGACTTTTGCTTCGATAATATCAGATTTGTAAGGAGTCTTCTCGAGATCGGCAATGAGAGACTCAAGATCCGGTTGCAAAACCAGATTGTCAAGGGCGCGCCGGTCGAGCAGGCGACTTTTCATCCCCCGCATCCGTGCGTTGATGTACCCCCAATCCATCTCAATCACCAGATAGGATAGAGTAAATCTCCAGTTTTTTTCGTTCTTTTGCCCGCTCCAGCCTGGATTCAACGGTATTTGAGATGATGATCGACCCATCTGGCATGCTCGCCACAAGTCCACCTGCAGATGTGAGGTCTGGCACAACATCTGCCCGGAGATTTATGGAATCAAGTGTTTTCCTGCAGAGATCTTCATCCCGTTTGTCCACCTGGATGCAAAAGGTATCCACACTTAGAGCCTCTGCTGCATCCATAAGAAATTTTTTGAAAATTTCCGGGTATACCGGGTCGGTTCTCAGGTGCGAAAGCCTAAGACTGGCGTCATTAAATGCTGATTCAAAAATTTGTTCCCTGATCTTAATCAGGTGTGCCTTGTTCTCTGCTTTGACAAGGTACATGAGTTTATTCTTCTCAACCACCGCTGCCTTTTCTGCTTCGGAGATTTGCGATTGCCGTATCAGTTCTGCCTGCTCTCGTGCCTTTTTTCTGACACTCTCGACAGTAACGCGTGCATTTTCCAGAAGCTCCTTCTCCCGCTCCTGTGCACTTTCGTCAACTGACTTTAACAGATTTTCATAGGCCACAAAACAACACCCGCCTTTTTCCGGTACCGGAAAAAACCGGAATGAATTTCGGGGTACTCCCGGTTTTTCCGAAATCTTCGATGTTACTTAACCATCAGGATAATCATTGCAGCAACGACAAATCCAAGGATAACCAGTGTTTCAGGAATTGCTTCCAGAATTATGATCGAACCTGCGGTCTCCGGGCGCTCGGCTATAGCACCAGCTCCGGCCGAACCTATCCGTGACTGTGCCCAACCAGTCCCGATAGCTCCGGCAGCAAACGCAATTGCTGCTCCAATGGGTACTTCCCAACCAACCATTCTTTGATACCTCCCAATGATACAACCTATCAGGTTAACCTATATTAATGTATGGGGAAAACGCACGCAATAAAAAGCAACATTTCGTCGGTAGCTAGCTTCCACCGCGGCACTACCCAAGGATTTCATCCAGACGGGCGAGTGTATCTGAGGTCAAACACTTTTTGCATAGTCCCTCTTTTGCTATAGCGATGAGGGAGAGAATGTCATTGTGTGACAGTGTAGAAAAGCAGTAATCTTTCCAGCAGTCCCGGTCAACATTGATCCAGATTTCCCCTAATACCTCACGAAGCCGGGCGCAATCCTCAGAAGAAAAACATTTCCAGTCCTCTAAAAAGCTGCGACGGATCTTTTCATACGCATCTTCAACGGCTTTTTCCTTCTGGATCTGGAACCGCCGTCTGCCAAGACTTTCTTCAGTGCTGCGGGACATGGTGATACTGGTGGGAATTATACCCGTACCGGGTTATATTGTTTTTGTAAAACCCGCAGTCAGATCATTTATCTCCCGGGATCCCGGTTTTTTGCCTGGAACCTCCTTTCTCCACAAAGTATATGGTGAGAGAATGGAATTCATTCAACATGCCCGCATGAATGTGGGAAAGGAGATATAAATGCCAGATGTAACGCAGGCTGAGGTGGGACGGCGACTGTACCATGTTCACCGTGAGAAACTTGTGGAAAATGCGATCAAACAGATTCAACATGGTCTGGGAACAGAGTGGAAGTCATTTTCAGAGGAGGATATCCTTCTCCTCGGGCACCTTTTACAATGTACCTGGAACACAATCGATCAAAAGATCTGGGAAAAAATATCTTTTGCCAACATAACAAAGAGCGATGTCCAGAAGATCCTTTCCAATGGCAACGGAGTTAGCCCGGGAAAGAACCCCGAACCGGCAGCAGTTGCAGAGATCAAAAAGATCCTGCTTGCGATCTCCTGATTCTCTCCTCTTTTTAAAAAATCTCAAACATTCAAAGGTTTACGTAAGGGATTTTACAACAAAAATTATCCCGTTGCCACAGCGATGCACTCTTCAATAGTCCCGATACGCGCCATCGCCCCGCACATATCCGGCACATACGCCAGCGCTTTGCCGCTGTTCACCATAATGGCGGAGTACTTCTCCATCACCGGTGAAACCACCATGCAGGTGTCGGCAAAGACCCGCGCGCCACTCTTTTCTATAGAGGCAACCGTTTTTAAGTTTGTGTTAATGACACCCTGAGCAGCAAAAACATACATGGGTTTTGTGACGACCCTGCCATTCAGTAAGCGGGCAATCGTAGCGAGTTCATCTGGAGAGCAGTGCGGGCAGCCAACAGCAACGGCATCGACCGGCAGCACCTTGAACAATGTCTCGATCTCTTCGGATTCCACCGTAATGACGTCAAGACCGGAGAACTCGAACGGGACTTTCAACGCTTCCGGTGTGACTCCCTCAACGTGATACAGGGCAACAGCACCGGTTGCTGCCATCGCAGCCCCAAGCGCCTTGAGCCGGTCGCTGTCCGGGTTAAGTCCCGAGAAGAACGGGATGCGATTTCCCACCAGCTTGCCGGTGTGGTAGCCAAGCGCTCCGTAGTGGGCAATGCTCCAGTCGCGGGTGTCAGCCTGTACACGGACGACCACCTGAGGTTTCCGGTTCTCCATCAGGTGCAGACCATAGCAGGGAGTCTTTCCTATCAGGGCAGCGGCAAGCGCTCCCGGTCCACCTTCTCGGTTTGTCCTGGCCCCGATGACCGAGTTTGCGTAGCTGACCGCTGATGACTCTGACCATGCGAGGTGATCCCCATACGATGTTTTGTGCAGGTAATACGGGGTGCAGGTGCATTCAAGGCCGATACCCAGCCGTTCATAAGCGGCAACCACCGCCTGCTGTTTTCTGGCAAAGTCCGGATCAACACCCATCTCCTCCCAGCGTTCCCGGGGCATGCCGATTGGGTTTAAGACTGCAGGAACAACAGCCTTTGCATCGAGCGAGGAGAGCCACTGGAGACCATATTCCCCGATCGTCTTATAGGATGCCCCGCTCACTTGTGCACTCCGGATTGGTACGAGCCGCTCGGCACCAAACACCTTGCCCAGCGCAACAAGAAGCTCAAGCATCTTCGCCTTTGTTTCGCCCTGCTCTCCTGCTAGAATCCGTTCATCCTCTTGATCGAGATACATCACGATCACCAGGTGGCACGCGAGAAGTCTGCCTCGCGCCCGAGCACCATCGTTGCATCCACACCGACTTTCACGTTCGTGCCGTCTTCAAGCTGGCAGGGATCGAGCGATGAGCCACGGACACCGGTAATAACCATGATATCCCGGTCACCGCTCACCCGGGTTGCAATCGCGTATTCAACATCATGCGGATCGGTGGGATCGATATCCTCGTCCACGACCACCACATGTTTGAGCGAGGTGTGAGCCGCAAATGCAGCCATTATCGCATTCTTCCCATCGCCCTGCGTGCTCTTTTTTATCTGGACCACCGCATGGAGGTACCCGCATCCGCCCTTTGTCAGTACTACGTTACGCACTTCCGTGACACCTGCCACTGCCTTGTAGATCTTTGGTTCGTACGGTGCGCCCATCAGCATCTTGTGCTCGTCACCACCGGGCAGGATGCCGTGATAGATGCAGTCCGGCTTGGTGTACATACCGGTGAACTC
>Ga0247841_10012958_pt1 | contig 10764 bp, 8 predicted proteins | sample LaCruzMarch2015__2_FD_192410 | JGI IMG/M metagenome (GOLD analysis project Ga0247841, IMG submission 192410) | Freshwater microbial communities from meromictic Lake La Cruz, Castile-La Mancha, Spain - LaCruzMarch2015_18m | ecosystem: Environmental > Aquatic > Freshwater > Lake | place: Spain...
CGGCATCAGCGTCGACGCCCTGCTTCAGGCCGGACGGGCCCTGCTGGCGAGACAATGACCGCACCCGCGGCACTCTTGGCCATGGGCGCCGCGGCGTTGTCTTTATCCTCGGTGCTGGCGGAGTCGGAGGAATTTGTCCCCACTTGGGCCAAGGATGCTGTCTGGTATCAGATTTTTCCCGAACGTTTCCGCAATGGGGATGCCTCGAACGATCCGACCAAGGCGGACATTGCGGGGGCTTTCCCCGACGCGCCGGATTTGCCGTGGAGAGTGCATCCTTGGACGTCGGATTGGTATGCGCGGCAGGACTACGAGGAGGGTGCGTCGATTCCTTTCCCTCACCTCCTCCAGCGCCGGCGCTACGGGGGGGACTTGCAGGGGATCATCGACAAACTTGATTACCTGCAGGATTTGGGGGTCAACGCCCTTTACCTGAATCCCGTCTTCGATTCGCCCTCGGCGCATAAGTACGATGGCAACAGCTACCACCATATTGATCCCAACTTCGGGCCGGACCCGGAAGGCGACCGGAAGCTGATGGCCGGCGAAGACCCGGATAATCCATCGTCTTGGGTGTGGACGTCGGCGGACAAACTCGCCTTGGAAATGATCAAACAATGCCACGCTCGCGGGATCCGCGTGATTTTTGACGGGGTCTTCAATCATATGGGTCAGCGCAGTTGGCCTTTTCTCGATGTCTTGGCAAAGCAGCAGGATTCGCCCTACGCCGACTGGTTTTCGGTCAAGTCGTGGCGTGATCCCGCAACGGGGGAGAAGTTCGATTATGAGGGATGGTTCGGTCACAAAACACTTCCTGAATTCCGAGAGGACGAGGAGGGGATTGTGTCCGGACCCCGGGATTACATATTTGCAGCGACGAGGCGATGGATGGACCCGGACGGCGATGGTGATCCTTCCGACGGCATCGATGGGTGGCGGCTCGACGTGGCTTTTTGCGTGGCCCATCCCTTCTGGAAAAAGTGGCGCAAGGTGGTGAAAGAAGTGAATCCCGAGGCGTACGTCACGGCCGAACTGATTGATCCGGTGTCTCAACTGAAACCTTATCTGCAGGGCGATGAATTCGATGCGGTGATGAACTACAATTTCGCATTTGCCTGCTCCGACTATTTCGCCGATGACAAATCCCGGATCAGCACAAGTGAGTTCGATCGGCGGCTGCGGGAGTTGCGCGAAGCTTTCCCCGCCGGCGTAGCCGAGGTGCAGCAGAATCTTTTCGGCAGCCACGACACCGATCGAATCGGGTCTCATATTGTCAACCGCGACCGGGAGCATGCCGGCAACTGGCAGGCTTACTTCGAGTTTTCCAAGGTGGAGAACGGTCAATACAACCCGCGCAAGCCGACGCCCGGGGAACTGGAGTCACAAAAGCTCTTCGCCGTGCTGCAGATGACCTACGTGGGGGCGCCTATGATCTATTACGGGGATGAAGTCGGGATGTGGGGGGCAAACGACCCGGACTGCCGCAAGCCGATGGTTTGGGCTGACCTGGTCTATGAGGACGAGATTGTTTTGCCCGACGGGTCATCTAAGGACATCCCGGATAAGGTGGAGGTGAACGAGGAGCTTTTCGATCACTACAAAAGGCTCATCGCTCTGAGGCATTCCCTGCCGTCGCTGAGAAGGGGAACTTTTGAACCGCTGATCGTGGACGATGAACGTCAACTTTACGGATTTCGCCGCGAGTTGGACCATGAGGAGGTTGTCGTGATACTGAACAATTCCGACCACGAACAGATCGCGGAGTTGGCCCTGAGCGGTCAGTGGCGCGATCGTTTGAACAGCACCGAGCTTGCCGCCAAGGACGATGGGGCCAATGAGCTCCTTTTGCCGCCGCGGGGCGCAGCGATTCTTGTGCGGGAAAGCGAAAGCGTCCCCATCCGGGACTAGAAGAAAAACGGGACCCCCAGAGCAGCGAAGGCGGACTTTTCCTCGGTGAGATATTTGTCGGCCAGTCGGTCGAAGCCTCCGCCCGCGCGGAAGTCGGTCAGGAAGGTATTGACCTGCGTGCGAAGTTCCTCGTCCCCTTGGCGCACGGCAATGGCCCACGACTCTTTTTGCAGGGGGTTGAGCATGGGGCGGGTGGTTCGAGGATTGCGCTTGGCATTTTGGTAAACGGACATCTGGTCGTAAATGAAAGCGTCAGCCTTGCCCTGGGTGACCTCAAGGACGCAGGCACTTTCTTTGTCCAATCTGATGAGGGCAGCCTTGTGCACATGGGTCCGGGCAAACACTTCGCCCGTGGTGCCTTGGCGGACCACGATGGTGCGGCCGGGTTGATCGAGGTCGGAGAGTCCTTGGGCCTTGCTGTCGGCGGGCACGAGGGCGGCTAGACCTGCGGTCAGATAGGGTTCGGAAAATGCGACGGCTTTGGCCCGCTCGGGCGTCGCGGTCATGGAGGAAATGATGACGTCAATCTTGCCGGATTTGAGCGAGGGAATGAGCCCCGGGAAGGAGATGTTTTCAATGACAAGTGGACGTCCCAGGCTGTCGGCCAGCCCTTGGGCCAATTCGACCGAGATGCCGGCGGGCTTGCCGTCGGGCCCGATCGTCTCGAACGGCGGATAGGAAAGTTCCATACCCACGCGGAGCGGGACAGGTGCAGCGGCGGCAGCGGCGAAGGAGGCGAGAAGGAGAAGCAGGAAGCGCATGCTGCGATGGGAAGCGTCAGGGCGATCCGTGTCAACAACAGCGTTTTTTGCTGGTGCGCGAGGCGGAGGGCGTTCAGTTGTTGGGTTCTATGTTGAACGAATTCAAAACCTTTATCGCCAAAGGCAATGCCATTGACCTCGCCGTTGGCGTGGTGATCGGCGCGGCTTTCGGGAAAATTGTCTCCTCGCTGGTCGACGACATCATCATGCCGCCGATCGGGTTGATCCTTGGCACCGTGGACTTCAGTTAGCTCTATGTCAGCCTCGACGGCAAGGCCTACGAAACTTTGGCCGTGGCCCAAGCGGCCGGGGCGCCGACCTTAAATTACGGCAACTTCATCACGGTCGCCATCCAGTTCGTGATCATCGCGTGGGCGATTTTCCTGCTGGTCAAAGGAATCAACGCGCTGAAGGCAAAGGAAGCCGACAAACCGGCGGCTCCGCCCGAGCCTTCGGCCGAGGAAAAGGTGCTGACCGAGATTCGCGACCTGCTGAAGAAGCAAGCGGGCTGACCGAAGGGCTTGCCCCCGCGGCCCGGGCATGTTTGATGGCGGCATGGTGGCAGACAAGAAGCGTCCGGTGGTTGCGGTGGCCGGTGCCTCCGGTTTTGTGGGCACGGCTTTGCTTCCGGTGCTGGCCGCGGACTTCGATGTGATTGCCCTGCGGCGTTCGCCGGCAGCGGAACTGCCGGGCGTGGAATGGCGGCAGTGCGATCTGTTCTCCATGCTGCAGACGGAACGCGCCCTCGAGGGTGCGGACTACGCGGTCTATCTCGTCCATTCGATGCTGCCGGCCCGGCTGACTCAGGCGCGGTTCGAAGACATGGATTTCATTCTGGCCGACAACTTTGCCCGTTCGGCCGCGCGGGCCGGCGTGAAGCAAATCCTTTATCTGGGAGGCATCATTCCGGACGACACCCAGTTGTCGCGTCACTTGGCCAGCCGTCTCGAGGTAGAGCGTGTGTTGGCGGCACGTGGGGTGCCGGTCACCAGTTTGCGCGCGGGGCTGATCGTCGGCGCGCAAGGGTCGTCCTTCCGCATTGTGGCGAGATTGGTGGAACGCTCGCCGGTCTTGTTGTGTCCGCACTGGACGCGGTCGATGACCCAACCGGTTGGCTTGCGCGATGTGGTCAAGTTGCTGCGTTTTTGCGTGGGTCGGGAGGAAATGTATGGCCGCGCCTTCGACCTCGGCGGGGCCGAGGTGATGACTTATCTCGATCTCATGCGGCGCACCGCCGCGCGGCTGGGAAAAAAGCGCCTGATCATCGCCCTGCCTTTTATTCCGACCCGGCTGGGCGTGCTCGGGGTGCGGTTGGTGACCGGCGGACACCGTGAGCTTATTGCCCCGCTGGTCGAAAGTTTGCGTCATGCCATGGTGGCGCATTCCCCGACTTTGCAGGAGAGGGCAGGGATCGAGCCGCAATCGTTTGACGAGGCTTTGGAGGAGGCGCTGCCGGGCGTCAAGGCGCCGGCTCCCGAAATCGACCAGCATTTGGCCCGGCGCCACGTGCACAGCGAGCAAGGTCGCTATGTGTGCTCCATCCAACGGTTGCCGCTTCCGCCGGGCTATGATGCCACGTGGGTGGCGCGCGAGTATGCCAGTTGGCTCCCGTCGCTCTTCCGGCGGGTCTTGCGGGTGACGGTCGACGATCAACTCAATCTGGCTTTCCGCGTGTCCGGCCTCCGCCGTCCGTTGCTCGAGCTGAGCTATTCGAGCAACCGGTCGTCCGTCGACCGTCCGCTCTACTACATTACCGGCGGGTTGCTGGTCAGGGCGGACGATGTTCCCGACGGCCGGGCCCCGGCGCGGCTCGAGTTCCGGGAAAGTCCGGACCGGCGGAGTGTATTGGCCGCGATTTTCAACTACAGCCCCTCCTTGCCTTGGTGGTTTTACCGCATCACGCAGGCGCCAATGCATCTTTTGGTCATGAAGTTGTTCGGTTGGCATCTGGCAAGCCAGCAGCCCAAGCCGCGAAGCGCGCCATCGGGCAGGCCGGTGGGGCAGGCCTGAGACCCATGCGGGGACGGATAGTCAGCCGGGCAGGCAGTCTTGCGGCCTCAAACTTCGATGGCAGGCCGCTGAAGATTGCGGGCCCGGGGTCGACAGCGCGCTCTTGCCCGAAGGTCGCTCACGCCGTTCAATCAGTCTTGTGAAAATTAACTCCCTCTGCGTGATATGTCTGGCTGCGCTTTCGTTGGCTTGTTGTCCGGCGGAAGCTGTTTCCGTCGGTGAATCCTTGCCGGATATGCGGCTAAACTTTCTCGGCCCCGAGCCGGTCAACGCAGGAAAGCCGGTGCTGCTCGAGTTTTGGGCGACGTGGTGTTCCCCTTGCCGGGAAAGTATTCCGCGTCTCAACGAACTCCACGCGAAATACAAAGACCGCGGTCTGGTCATTATCGGGGTGACCGAAGAATCCGCCGGCGTCATTCGCAAGTTCCAAAGGGCCACCCCGATGGACTACGCCGTGGCCACCGACTCCGGGGGCAAGCTCAACCGGAAAATGGGAGTGGACGGCATACCCCATGCTTTTCTCGCCGATGCTTCGGGGAAAGTTGTCTGGGCGGGGCATCCTACGAGTCTTCGTGAGGAGCAAATAGAGGAAGTCCTCGGTCGCGGTCTGCCGACTTCTGCAGAAACTACCACCGAGGTCGGAGGAAGCGATGAAGCGACGGCAGTCACGGATTCGCTCCGGTCCGGAAGGCCCAAAAATACGCTCCCCTCCGCCCGCGAAACTTCCCCCGCGGCCGACGTCTTGCAGGCCGAAGATGCGGCCAGCCTGCAGTCAAGCGCCGGCTTGGAGGTGGCGGTTGAAGGAGTGGTCAAAAATGTCGGCCAGGATGCCAGCGGCGGAATCACCTTCCTCAACTTCGGCGACCGGAAGTCCGGATTAGTGGCGGTGGTTTTTCGCATGTCCTACGACAAGTTTCCGGAAGGTTTTGACCAATACGTGAACCAGCGAGTCCTCGTGCGCGGCACGCTCGAGAACTACAAAGGCCGCCAGCTTCAGATACGGATCAGTACCCCCGATCAGCTGGAAATCGTCACGAGCCAGCCCTGATTGCGGGGCTCAGCGCTCCGTCCCGCGTGTTTCCAGCAGGCGCTCCACGTATTTGGCGAGAATATCGAACTCCAAATTGACCAAATCGCCGGCTTCGAGGTCACCAAGGTTGGTGTTTTCCAAGGTGTGGGGGATGACCCACACAGAGAAGTCTGATGGATTGACGGCCGCCACGGTGAGGCTGACGCCGTTGATCGCGATGGATCCTTTGTAAACCACATAGCGGGCAAATTCCTCAGGGAGCGCGATATCGATGCGCAGATCAGGTCCTTTTTCTTCCAGAGCGACAACTTGGGCGGTGCCATCAACATGACCCTGGACAAAATGACCGCCAAGCCTTCCGTCCACCCGTAGGGCGCGCTCCAAATTTACCGGGTGCCCGGGTTTGAGATGTCCGAGGTTCGTCCGGTCGAGGCTTTCGGCCAGCAGGTCGAACATAAACTGGCCCTCGCGCTGGGCGGTTACTGTGAGGCAGCAGCCATTGACCGAGACACTCTCCCCAACCCGCACTCGTGTGGCCGTGCGAGGGCCTTTGACTAAGAGCTGCACAATGCGGTCGGAGCGGCGCAACCAAACAACCTGACCAACTTCGCGTACCAAACCCGTAAACATGATTGGCAATAATGACACAATCATCCGTGGAAGGGAAGTTTCGACAACGCGAAAAAGGGCCTCGCCTGACTTTGGCCGGGGAGGGGACAGACGATGTCCGGGTGGTTGTCCCCGATCCGGTGCAGATGTCGCCGGACCGTCCGCCGGCCAGTTCAGCGCTGGAGATTGCCCTCGATGGTGTAGCCAGGCAGAGGTGCTGCCTGCCACACACGTCCGGTGGCGGCACGCATTTCACGCGGCGCGAAAGTCAGCAGGTCGAGACGTAAGCGGAAAAAGGACGGCGACAAATCCGGATTGCCGTCGGGATCAAGCAAGTCGAGAACCGGGCCGGACTGCTCCTGCAGGCGGCCGAGCAGGGGCATGATCCATCCCGGGGGTTGACCCGAGGAACGGTATTCCAAAGCGGCAAACCACATTTGCCAATCCAACCTGGGCATGTGAGGCAACAAAAAGGGCAGGTTGTTTTTATCCGCCGCCATTTGGTAGCGGAAACGGTAGGGCTGCCAAGTATGGCCGTCCACGCTGCCTTCGATCGTGATTTCCGGTCGTTCGGTCGTCATCACACTGAAGAGTCCGTACGAATTCGTACTGCGCAGTGGGGCAAATACTCCGAGCACGGGTGCAACCACGGGCGGACGGACAAACCGCAGGACGACGAGCAGTTGCAGGGTGGTGAAAACCACTATGAGCATGGCAAACCAAGGCAGAAGTTTGCCTCGTAGGCGCGCGGGCCACGCCGCTGTGGCCACGACACTCCCGGCGAAGCACCGCTGCAGCCAAGAGGGCCAGCAGGCGTCGTCGACCAAACTGACGCAGAGAGCAAGGGTCAGCAGGTTGAAGAAGCCGTAGTGGCCGGAGGCCATGATGAGAGCCATGAGCAAGCTGAAGGCCCAAAATGCGGCCATGCGCAGGCGCCGCGGACCGATCATAAAAAATGGCCCGAGCAATTCGATGGCGAAGACAACGGAAAGGGAAAGAACATGAAACCAGTCGGGGAATTGTGCGAACCACCAACTTGTCCAGACCGGAATCGGCTGGGTGAAATAGTGGTAATCTAGTGCGGTGCCTTCGAGCCATGTGTTGCGTCCGGTGGCGTTGAAGCCGTAAAGCTTGACCAAGCCGGATTCGAACATCAGACGAAAAAGCAGCCACCAGACGAGAAGACGGGCGGCCCGTGGCGGGTCCGAGACGCTGCAGGACGCGCGCAGTGACCAAGGCACGTAGAAGACAACCAGCAAGCCGGCTTCGAGCAGGAGTGCATCCCATTGGAAATTGAGAAAAAGCGGCACCCCCGAGGCAAACGAGAGGTAACAAATCCAAGCGGTGAAGGCGGACACCGGCGGGAGCAGGCCGAGGACGAGTGCCACCGAGGCAGCCGTCCCTGCGGCAAGCCACACGTGGAGCATGAGGTCGCTCGACCCGAACCAGAGGAGGCTTGGTACAGCCCACCAGGCAGACCATGGATGGTCTGCAGCCGTGAAGCTCTCCTTCACCGCGGTGAGGTGGTCCTCGACCGGCAGAATTCCCCGGGACCCGGCCAACCCGTCGATCTGCGACCAGAGCGAGAGGAAAGCGAAGACATAAATCAGGCCGATGAGCCGGGGGAAAAAATATCCGGAAATGCGGTATTTTGTGATCAGCGTTCCGCGCCCCCAGAGGAAGTTTGTCATGCTTGCGCACAAACTCCGGTGTCTGGCCACCCAATGGTAGGCGGCTTCGGCGATCTGGCGGAACAGCGGCAGAGTACGGTAAGCACGCAGCAGCAGACTGCTCCCGGGCTGGTCCGCGGCCAGAGCGGCCAGTGCCGCGTGGGCGCCGGTGATGAGGGACCCATCTGGGCAGGACATCACAATGCGCTGGAAAGGCTCGCCACCGGCCGCGGCCATGACGTCGGGCGGTGCCGATTGCAGGGTGCCATAAATGACCGCTTCGCCTGAGGCAGCTTGCCACCGCTCGACCCAGCGCCGGCAGAAAGCGCAGTCCGCGTCCCAGTAAAGGACGGACTGGTTCTGGCTTCGGCGTTCGTCCATCTTGGCTAGTGACCCTGCAATGGTGTAGAGTGCAAGTCCAGTTGTCTTGGTCTGGTGCCCGTCCGCGGGTGTCAGTGCTTGCCGACTGGCCAACATCGCACACAAGGCATGCCAAGCCAGAAATACTCTTGGGAGAATGACTCGCAGCCGCGCCGCCGACGAGCTTGGCGCTGGCTGTTGCTACTGCCCTTGCTTCTCATTCTGCTCGGTGCGGCCGTGGGTGCCGTCGTCGTCCTTTCGGCTCGTTCCGAGTTTCTGATCCTGGCTGGACAGTTTGATCTCAGCCGGCTCGAGCGCATGGAGTCGGCCTCGCTCATTTACGACCGCAAGGGCGACTTGATGGGTAAGATCTTTATCCAGAACCGTGATCCGGTCCCCTATGAGAAGCTGTCCCCTTGGCTGGTGAAAGCGGTTGTCGCGGCCGAGGACCAACGATTTTGGGAGCACACGGGCGTGGATTATTGGGGCATTGTCCGGGCCGCTCAGGCCAATTGGACGGCAGGTCGTATCCGTCAGGGGGCGAGTACGGTGACGCAGCAACTGGCGCGCAACTCCTTTGATCTGAAAGAACGGACCTACCGTCGCAAGCTCCTTGAGATGGCGCTAGCCGTGCAGATCGAGAAAAAATTTCCCAAGGAAAAAATCATGGAGATGTATCTCAACCGCGTCTATTTCGGCGGCGGTCTTTACGGCGCGGAAGCGGCGGCGCGCGGCTATTTCGGGGTTTCCGCTGCGGAACTTACCGCTTCGCAGGCGGCCACCTTGGCCGGCCTTCTCAAGAGCCCGAACAGTCTTTCTCCCTGGGCCAATCCCGCAGGTGCCCGTGAAAATCGCGATGTCGTGCTCAGGCAAATGCGCGACATGGGCTTTCTCACCGGCCTCGAATATCAGAAAGCGGTGGCGGACCAGCTGGTGGTTCGCGAGCGGCCCAGGCCGGTCAAAGAGTCTTACGCGCTCGACCACATCCGCCAGCAAGCCATTGCTTCGCTTGGTTTTGAGCGGGCCATGAATGGCGGATTCCGCATTTACACCACCATTGATGCGGAGATGCAGCGCGTGGCTGAGCGCGCACTGCAACGACGGCTCGCCGAAGTCGAGAAACGGCCGGGTTATGCCAACGAAACATTCGAGGAGTTCCGCCTCCGCTATGACGCGCGCCCGCCGAAGCCGGGTGCTTCCAATACCATGCCCCCGACCTACCTGCAGGGAGCCGTCCTCGTGCTCGACAACCTCAGCGGCGGTATCGTCGTCATGGTGGGCGGTCGTGATTTTCGTCACAGCGAATACAACCGCAGCGTGCAAGGCCGCCGTCCTCTGGGCACGGCCTTTGTCCCCCTGCTCTATGCCGCAGCCTTCGAGAAAGGCGTCTTCCCCGGGGCGGTCGTGCAAGACTGGGCACTGGACAACCGGTTGGTCGGCATCGGTGGCAGTTCGGGCGTGCTCGGGGAGTGGGGAGTGGAGCGGGCCGACAACGAATACGAGGGGGAGGTCACGGTGCGGGATGCCTTTGTGCGGGGTAAAAATGCCGCGGTGGTCCGGGTCGGTTTCAAAACGGGCCTCGATGCGTTGGGCCAGCTGACCAAGGATGCCGGGATCGGCTCGCCGCTGCGCCCATTTGCCAATGCCTACCTTGGATCGAGCGAATTCACCTTGGAAGAGTCGACCCTTGCTTACACCATGTTCCCGGGCGGCGGGTCCCGTCCCGCACGAACGCACATCATCGACCGTATTGATGACGGCGAGGGCGAAACCATTTACCGGCGAACGGAAGAACGCAAAGAGGTTGTTTCCGCTGCCACCGCATGGCAGGTGCACAGTCTGATGACCGACGCGCTCGCCCGGGGGACTGCGTCAAAGGCAATGACCGACTACGGCTTGGCTGTGGCCGGGGCCGCCGGCAAGACGGGAACATCCTACGGGTTCACCGATTTATGGTTTCTGGGCTACGATGAGAAGCTGACCTGCGGAGTGTGGATGGGGTTTGACAAGCCGCAGCAGATTTTTCGCGGCGCTTTCAGTCGTGACCTCGCCCTTCCCGTCTGGGTCGACGTGATGAATGCTTCACGCGGGGATTTTCCGTCCAGCCCGCTCAAAGCCCCGGTCACCGTCGAGCAGGTGCAGGTGTGCCGCCTCAGCGGGGACCTCGCCACGGACAAGTGCATCGAGAAAATCAGGCGCCCCGACGGGACGGAGGTCACCGAGTCGACGGCGTACACCGAATACGCGCGCATTGGCAAAGCGCCAAGCGCCGCCTGTCCTCTCCACTCGGGCGGGCCGCAATCTTACGTGAAGGAGTTTTCCGAGGAGGAGTGGCCGCGCGCCGCCGCCGCGATCGACCTGAGCAAGATCCGTCCGGTCGATGTTTCCTCGCTCCCCGTGGTCGGCGCGGCGGATC
>Ga0247841_10012961_pt1 | contig 10761 bp, 7 predicted proteins | sample LaCruzMarch2015__2_FD_192410 | JGI IMG/M metagenome (GOLD analysis project Ga0247841, IMG submission 192410) | Freshwater microbial communities from meromictic Lake La Cruz, Castile-La Mancha, Spain - LaCruzMarch2015_18m | ecosystem: Environmental > Aquatic > Freshwater > Lake | place: Spain...
CGGAGCGGCTGGTGGGGCACACCGGCAATGCTGGCAGAAGCCAAGCAGTTACTGGGTCTATCCAACCGCTTGTTGGAAGAGCCTTATGTAAAGCCGGCAGAGGTACTGCTCGTGCAGGATATGGAGAGTTTCAACTACGTGCGGCCTGCGAGGATCGACAAACTCACCTTCAAGATCACGGAGGAGATGATGGATTCGCTGTCGGGCACGGGCGCGGTTTTTGATAGAATCTTTTTGATGGACTTGGAGAAGGTCAATCTCGCCAAGTACAAGCTGGTGATTTTCGGCAACACGTTCAAGCTGGATGAGTCGCAGCGAAGTTACATCAAACAGCGTGTTGTAACCAAGGGGCGTACTGTAGTGTTTATGTCCGGCGCTGGCTATACAGACGGCATCAGGAACGACACAAAGAGAATTTCAGATCTCGTAGGAATGCAGGTTGAAAAAACAGACAAGATCAAGCCCGTCGTGACTGTTGTTTGGGCTGGACAAACCAACCGCCTAGATGCGGGCGGTGTCACAAGCCTGTTCGAGGTCGTGGACAGAGGGGTGCGTGTGCTAGGTAGCTATGAGAATGGCGACATTGGCGCAGCGGTTAAGACGGTCACCGGCGCAACGGTTTACTATTTTGGTCTACCGCCAAAGGCAGATTTATCTTTCTTCAAAGCACTGTTGCTTGAGGCAGGCGTGTGCACGTATGTAGAGAACACGATCGATCAAGACTACGTAGCGGTTGGGGGCGGCATTATCGGTATCTACTCGGTCAAGGGCGGTACCAAAACGATCAAGCCGGTACAGGGCTCGGCGGTCACCGTCAGTATGGCTCCTTTCTCGACGTGCTACTTTAATCTGCACACGGGAGAGGAGCTGTTTTCTCTTTACAAACAGAAGAAAAACAGTCCGTGAACGCGCAATTTTAGATCGCGACCTTCACGGTAAACATATATTGCGGAAATGGTACTTTTGCAGACGGCTATTTGGTTTATCGGGGATGGTGTATTCAATCATCCCACTATCCAGCATCTGGCGGATACACAGACTGAGTTTACTGGACATCTGTTGTCTGAAATGCATACTTCGAGCCTCTTTACCTATGGTATTCTCGATGTCGCCATGGACATAAGCGCGGTCCACGCTCTTGGAGTCGTGCCCCACGATTCCCATGGCGATGGACTCTGAAACACTGACATCCCGAAGCCAGGTTACTGCAGCATGGCGTAAGCTGTGAAAGGACAGTTCTCTGACCTCTTTGGAAACGTCGCCTTCCTTTGTTCGCTTCCTCTGTTTTTCGTAGGCTGTCGCAAGTCCTGCCGTGACCATGACACGCTGGATGCCGCGACGACTTGTCCGGCGGAGTCGTATTCGCGAAGGTGGAAGCGTAAGCGAAGCCGGGCAAACGCCCAATCTGCAAGCGCAGGTTGGGTTTTCGCTTTTGGGGCCATTTATGGGCTCCGAGGTGAAACACGGAGTGCGAAGCCGGGCCAGCCGTACTAAGTTGGAAGCGGCTTTGGCCCAGATCCCTGACCGAGCATCTGATGAGCATGATTAAGAGGATTGAGCCTGCAACCCTTTGTGTCTTCGATTTTTTACGTCTTGGAGTCCTAAGCCAAGTCAAGTTAACCGTTGACCAGTAAATCTTTCTCAATAATCATCATTGATAATTCATCGTTTAGTGTTGATTTTTCAATGATGATCCTGTACGCTCATATTATGAATATTAAACGTTTAAAGGACAAAAAGGCGATTTCGGAGCTTCTGGCGTTATTCCCAGTTGTCGCCATTCTTGGGCCGCGTCAGTGCGGGAAGACTACGTTGGCGCAGACGTTCAAAGCGCATGCCTATTTTGATTTTGAGAATCCACAAGACTGGGAGACATTCAGTCAGCCACTCCTGGCGGTTGAGCGCTTAAAAGGGCTGGTGGTCATCGATGAAATTCAGCGGATGCCTGAACTTTTCCCGGTGCTTCGCCATATTGTAGATACGCGCAAGGATTTGAGGTTTCTGATTCTCGGCAGTGCCTCACGGGATCTTATACGTCAGTCCTCGGAGTCGCTGGCTGGACGCATTGCGTATCATGAGCTTTCAGGGTTCAGCATGAGTGATATTGGTGCAGACCAGTGGCAGAAGCTCTGGATGAGAGGTGGTTTCCCGTTAGCGTATATGGCGAAATCGGAGAAGGCAAGTCAACTCTGGCGGCAGTCCTATATCCAGACATTCCTCGAACGCGACATTCCTCAACTGGGAATATCCATTCCGTCGTCCACCCTCAGGCGTTTCTGGATGATGCTCTGCCATTATCATGGACAAAACATGAATTATTCAGAGTTTGCTCGGTCATTCGGGGTGTCTGATATGACCATTCGGCGGTACCTTGACATTCTGGAGGGGACATTCATGATTCGGGTCCTACAACCGTGGCATACGAATCTCGGGAAGCGGCTGGTGAAGAGTCCGAAAATCTATTTCCGTGATACGGGTTTGCTCCATACCCTGCTTTCGATTCAGACAGAAGAGGAACTCATGAGCCATCCGCGGATGGGTGCCTCCTGGGAGGGTTTCGCAATCGAGTGCGTCGCGCGTCAGCTGGGCAGGCGAAACGAAGAGCTCTCCTTCTGGGCGACCCATTCCGGTGCTGAGGTGGATCTGTTCTGGCAAAGTGGCAAAGGCAATTACGCTGTGGAAGTCAAGTACAACCAGGCTCCCAGACTGACACCCTCGATGAAAAGTGCAGTCAAGGAGTTGAAGCTCGAACATCTCTGGGTTGTCTATCCAGGCAGCAGGACGTATCCCCTTGCCGAGCACGTTACTGCTATTCCTTTGAAGCGCGCAGGTGTGCAAGAGTTCCAGTAAGGAGTGGGGCATTCTGCGGCATCTAATAGAGTGTGTTCTCTGTGGTTAAATAAACCCTTGTAATTAATTGAATGAAGATCATGCGCATATGTTTATCACTATTCTTCCTGCTGGCGATCAGCAGTGAGCTAGGGGCCTATCCGAAGGAGCATGGTCCCTTTGCCGCGGGTGAATTTCCGATTGCGGTGAAGTTCATAGATTGTGTAGTTGTTAAGCGTGAGGAGATAACAACTCGCAACGAGGCTTGGCCGCGTGTGTTGTTCTTTGCGCAATCGAAGAAAGAGGGGGAGCTGATTGTGAAGGTCGAACCGTCAGTCCAAACAAATGGCTGGAACATTACGGTTCTCGACGGTAAAGGTCTGGCCATCTCCGGCTCTGCGACAAATGATACCAGTGGAGATGTTTTAAATGTATGGAGTGCAGACCTCAATAAGGACAGCAAGCCTGACTTCGTGGTCTATTTCGGGTCGACAGGGTGCGGTTTGGCAGCGGAGGGAACAACGCATACCTTCCTGCTCTCCAGCGGGACACAGTATGTTGCCACGAACTTCTACAGTTTTTACTTTGGAATGGAGGACGTTGTCAAGTTCAAGAAGGGCGGTCCCTGCTACTTCATCTACAACGATGTTATCGGAAACAGTGACGAAAAAACCCGGGACGGGCGTGACCACAACTTTTGGGTTTATCAGTTGTATCGATTTGAAGGGAGTAAGATGGTGCTTGCGAATGAGGACGACTCCAGGTTCCCGAAGTGGGTCTGGTATACCTTCAAAGAGAATCATCGGGAGACTGACCAGCTCACGAAGGAACAAAAGCAGCGGTTGCTAGAAAATATGTGAAGAGGCAAGACTGATTAAACATGAACGATTCTCCTAAAGAGACAAATCCTGTGGCAAGCATCCTGAATGAGCTGATATCATTCCGTGATCCGGGCGTGCTTGCGATGTTTGAGATTTATGAAGAGAGGGGCTGGTTCCGCAATCTGTTTGCACGTAATGAGCGCTGGATTGAGGTTCAGTGGATTGATGACGAATATCTACAGATTAAACTCTTGTCGCGGAAAACGACATCTGAAATCCCTGCCAACTGGCAGCCCAATGGTGAAGCAGTGTGGCGTGTACCAATCAAAGAACTCGAAGCTCTTGCGGATTGGATCAATGCCGAATGGCTGACCATACGGCAGTCGGATAAGATGATGTTGAGGATGTGGAACGACTAGGCGGAGAGAGTCGGCAGTTGCAGTGGGCAGCAGGAGATGTTTTTAGCATCCGAATGGCACGAACCATACGAATGTTGAAGGATACTGGGAGAACAGGCATCCTGCCTGTTCGTTGAATGCACAGGCAGGATGCCTGTGCTCCCAGTGTTTGTCGACAGAGAATAGTCTTTGTGTTTTATGCCTGCCCGCCGTAACTTCAGCGAAGGTGGGTGGTTTTTGTGGTTCAAAACATGAAGTTATAAGTACAGTCGAACAGATCTGGAGAAGATAAAAGATGAAGAAGTGTTACATGTTCTTAGGAATTCTGTTACTCAATACGTTTGTCGGTGTTGCCCAGCAACCGCCGTCGTTACAGGTGCTTCAGCAAACGTATGAGACGCGGCAGAAGACGCTGGTGGCTCAATACGCGAAGTCGCTTGATGCAGAGCTGGCAATGCTCAAGAAAAAAGGGGATCTGGATAATTTTCTCCTGGTGCAAGCAGAGGCAGAACGTCTAAGCAAGGAGTCCTCAGTCCCACTCCCGAAGGAGGCGAAGGCCGCTTTCCAAGAGCTTTGCACGTCGCATTATCAAAGGTGGGCGCTTCTCACGCGTCAGTATCTTCAAGCGCTTGACTCCCTTATCAAAGCGGAGCTTATCGCAGGTCGCATCGAGTCTGCGAAAGAATCCAAGACGGAGAAGGAGAAGATCTCCGCCTGCCTTGAAGCGATGGACATTCCGGCTGAAGAGGTTGCCGTGCCTGTGAAGCCCAAGCCAAAAGAACCTCAAGGGCTGAACAGCACCCTTTTCGTGGTTAGCACCCGGACAGAGTTTGACCAGACGGATGGTTCACCCAAGGCTGAGAAGGTTCCTCTGAAAGATGAGGATGGACTCTGGAATCTCTCCCTGCTCAAAACCGCGACCCCAAAGGCCTCTTCACTGATCCCCGGATTTCCCCGCCGGCATCAGATCGCCCATTTGAATGATGGCTGGTATCATAATTCGGCAAGCTGGATCGCCAGTTCGATGCCGGCCTGGGTGGAAATTGATCTCGGGGAGGACTACTGGATCAAGAAGGTCGTCTTTGGAAGCAACCGCTCCTTGTTTTATAAGGATCGGGCTGCCTCCAAGTTCAAAATCTTGACTGCAACTGACTATAGTCCGCAATCCCAGGCAAAGACTTGGAAAACGGTCTACGAGCACAAGAATGGCAAGCCGATTCGTAGCACCGAGACCTTCTCCTTCAAGCCCGTGAAGACACGGTATGTTCGGATTGATATTTCAGCACCTGTGGATAGTCCAGTCCGCATTGAGGAGCTCGAGATATATGGATCGGATCGGCCTCTGTAACGCATCAAGGTCGCTCGGAGCATTTAGCCGCAGATAAAGACAGATTGACGCAGGACTATTTTTACTGGACCGCGCTGGAGGTTAACAACTTCCGGCGCGGTCTTTTTTTGTGCCAAAACTTGTCCTGTTTTTAAGACTCAGTTTGCCTAATCACAAAAATTCAAATGAAAGACACAGTGGCGCAGCTTCAGGAACAAGCTTCAGGAAAAAGTTGCACGCCTGACAGGTTTTAGCTATTCTTACCAAAGTAAAACCAGAGGGAAACGTTATGCAGCCCAATCAAATATTAACACGTGCACAGGGGTGTCTGATGGGACAACTTACCGGTGATGCGCTTGGGAGCTTAGTTGAGTTTCAGTCAGCGGAGACGATCCAGCGTGCCCATCCCTTGGGGGTTCGTAAAATGGTGCGGGGGGGTACCTGGGATACGCTGGCCGGGCAACCCACAGATGATTCCGAGCTTGCCCTCTTATTGGCTCGGATGCTGGTCAAGGAGGGAACGTACCGCGCGGATAAGGCGTTTGAAGCCTATCGCTATTGGCTCTCGTCGAATCCCTTTGATTGTGGTACCACGACCTCGTCCGGCTTGCGGGGCTTCCCGGTTGTGGCGAGTCAGGCGAATGGTGCGCTGATGCGTATCAGTCCGCTGGGCATCTTTGGAGCGAAGGTTCCGTTGACCCAAGTTGCCGAATGGGCCCGTCAGGATGCAGCCCTCACCCATCCCAATCCGGTCTGTCAGCAAGCCAATGCGCTGTTCGCCATGGCGATTAGCCAGGCGATCCAAACCGCGCTCGAACCGAAAGACCTCTACCTGCGTATTGTGAGATGGGCGGAAGAGCAGGGGGTTGAACCAGCGCTTATGCAGGTTATTCGGGAGGCTGCTGAGAGCGCCTCGGCTGATTATCATACGCATCAAGGCTGGGTCTTGATTGGCTTTCAGAACGCGCTCTATCAACTGCTCCATGCGCCCAATATGGAAGAAGGGGTTGTGGATACGATTATGCGCGGTGGTGATACGGATACGAATGCGGCCATTTGTGGCGCATTGCTAGGCGCAGTCTATGGAATGGACTCGATTCCCCTCCAATGGGTCACCTCTGTACTGACGTGCCGTCCAAAGATTGGCACATCTGGCGTGAACCGTCCCCGTCCCGAGTGCTTCTGGCCTGTGGATGCACTGGAGCTGGCCGAAGCGCTTATTCAATAATTTGAATATTACCCTTTTCTTTTTTTGGGTTGCGTGTTCATGGCGCGCGTGATCGCAAGGTTCAAGGCTTGGCGCATGGAGGTCTCTTCGCAGCGGTCGAGTCTCTTGGACAATTCAATGACAAGCGACGTGTCTGCTAATAAGCCGAGGGCGGTCGCGGCAGCATGCCGTGTATCAACGGCATTCGACGGATCATCGATCGTTTTGAATAGGGTTGGGATGGCACGCGTGTCGCCCAGTTCGCCGAGTGCATGCGCGGTTGAGGCGCGCCAGCAGGGGGTCATGTCGTTGTGCATGAAGAGGACGTCGGCATCGATCGGATTGGGAAAGCCATACGTGAACTCGCCAGGGGATTCTAAGCCTTTGAGTAATGCGGGAAGCGTCCGTCTATCCTTGAGATTGCCTAAGGCGCGGGCGAGATAGAAGCAGTTCCAGTGACGTACCGGAAGGTTCCTCACGACGGGGTGTTCGCCGACGAAGGCACGCGGAAGCGGATTCGTGACAGCCATGTAACGGAGGTAGGCCTCTTGAATCCTCGGTGCAAATGTCTGACTGGTGGCGACCAACGAGAGAATATGCGAGGAACGAATTTCAGGGGTCGGTGTTCCTGCCCAAGCTCCGTGAACATTCTTGAGCGCTGCGGTCAGTTCGGGAGTAGTCTTCGCGGTGGCATCGCCCAGTGTTTTCAGACAGGCTTCAACAACATCGGCTTCGGCGCCTTGGTTGCGAATCACGCGTCCAATCAATTGCTCTGCCGTATCATTGCGCAGGAAGAGACCACGGTCGAAGTCGGTTGGCACACAGGCGATGAGCAGTGGCACCAACTCGGGGTGTCCTTTTGTGCCGAGGCGTTCAAACGCTTCGACGATGCGCAGGTGGACAGGCGAGGCATGGCAAGCCATGAGCGCGGCATGATCGCCATACCAATGCGTGTAGCGCGGATAGGGTTTTAGTGCCTTAAAGGCGGCGATGAGCGTAGCTTCCGCTTCTGGCGTACCAATGGCGCTAAGCGCGTCCGCAACAGCTTCGGCGACAAAGAGATTCCCCGTGTCTACGTCCGCATGCTTCTTTAATGTTTCGCTTAGCAATGGAACAGCTTCAAGGTCTTTCAGGTCGCCAATCGCGCGGATCACCTCTTGGATGCAACGGGGGTTGGCGGGATGGTCAGCGAGAAATTTGGCGCCATCTCCTTTGTTCCGATACTGGAGGAACCCTTGATCATCTCGAAGGGCTAGGCAGACCTCACGGAGCGCTTGTTTGGACTCTGGGGTTGATCCAATGTGGCGCAAGGCTGCTGCCGCACGGCGGATTGTATCGCGGTTCGTGCTCTTAAGTTTTAAGACGAGTTCTTTTTCAATGGACGCAAGGTCAAGTGACGAGGAGGCTCCCTTTCCTGAGATCAGCTGAGCGGTTGTGACCACTTCTGTATCCAAGAGATTATGGAGTGCGAGTGCTGAGGAGAGTCGGACATGGAGGTTGGAATCTGAGGTACGCGAGAGCAAGCCAGGGATTACGTCTCGGGTGCCACACGTTGCAAGGGCTAGCGCACAGGCCGAGCGAACTTCGGGGACAGGGTCGTTTTTCATTTGTTGAATGAGCGCGGGGGCTGACTGGAGATCTCGTGAGAGTGCTAGATGGTTGGCTGCTGCCACGCGTTCAGACCACTCATGTGAGGCGAGGCGCTGCTCAAGGACTGTACGTGGCACATCTGCGCGATTAATGCTGGCCACCTCACGGAAGCGATCAAACTGGAGCTCGGTGAGTCCGGTAACCGCAGGGTTGTTGCCTCGGAAGCGCGTGGCGTTCGATGCATCAGTGAGTCGAAGGGGAGGGGATTTAGCGGCAGCAATAAATTTGTTGGTCTGAACAACTGCTGCGCTTTGACGCACCGCATGGCATCCCACGCAACCGCGGGTTTCACCAGGACGCACATAGATCCATGACATCTCATTCAACTCGGAGCGACCTTCGGCGTCCACCGCTTGAAAAGCGATGGCCCTATCCGCCGGGACTTCGACCGAGAATGAGCCGTCTGGCATAATAGGAACGGTGCCCAGTTCAACGGTTTCATTGCCCGCGTGAACGATATAGGCGTGTGACGAGCGGGTGGTGAGTCCGCGTCCCATCAACACACGGATCGCGCGAACATGGGACCAGCCCGCTCCTGTGTTGCGTGTCGTGAAGGTGTTTTGACAGTAGAACTTGCCAGTGGTGGCAGTTTCGTCAACATGGTTTGCAATTTGAACAGGCTTTGTTTTGGGGCCCATGTAGACGGGGGAGTGCAGGGTCTTTCCCTCTTTTGCCGTATAGAGCAGTATGGGGTTTGGGAGGGTCTGGTCAGGGTCAAAGATCTTAATCTGATTGAAGCGACCATCTGGGACCTTAGCACTGGCGGAGTTACGGAAGAGGTTTTTTGGGTTACGCAGCGTCATGAGCAGACGGTTGTCTGGCAAGGCAGAAACATCACACGCCAAGAAGGGAAAGTTGCGAATCGTGCTTTGTAGTGAGCCTGGACGTCCGACTGCGACACCTCCGCCCGTGACGTAGGCGAGTCGGCCATCGGGCATGGGCGCTGGACTACCGAAATTGATAGCTCGTAGTCGATTACCAGCTGCAGGGCCGAGATCGAGTCCAAATTCAGTATAGCCATGTGAACCACTGGGATGGATCGCATGCAGCATGGTCTCCACTTTGCCTCGGTCAAAGAAGTTGTCGGAGCGTAGAATCATGATGCGTCCGTCAGGCATGACGCGCGGTTCATTATCAAAGACGAAGGTGCTGGTCAGTACTTTAATCTCGCTTCCATCATCCTTCATGGTGAAGAGGGCTCGGGCTGGTGGATTGTGATACTCCTCATAGAAGCCACATCGAGTGGAGCTGAAGACGATTCGGCCATCCGGCATCGCCTCCGGGTCGATGTCATGGTAGTTACCGAAGGTCAATTGCTGTACGTTTCCGCCGTGAGCAGGAAGGCTATAGATGTGATAGAAGGGGTCACCTGCTGCGGTCATCGAAAAGTAAATCGTCGTGCCGTCGAACGAGACGCTGGGCGTACTGAGAGCCCCACTACCTGCATCAAAAAGAACTTTCGGGGTGGCATCTGGACGTGCAGGACTTAAAAGACAGAGTGTACGACCCACCTTCACAGGAGCTGGCAAGTCATACTCCGGAAAGGCGCGCGTGTGTCCGGGGTTGAAAATGAGGATGGAGAGGTTTTCACTGGGTGTCTTGGGTTGTCGCTGGGTCAGGACCGGCGTGCAATCATTTTCGATATAGAGGATACTCTCTGGCCATTTGTAATGGGCAGGAGGTGGCTCCTCCTTGACTTCTTCCGTGAGTCCCGGTGGCTGGATTTGGGTGGGGACGGGAAGTTTGCCCCAAGGTTCGCAACCGTGTGCGCCTACTTCCAGTGCTGGCTTCCAAGCCTGGTCGTTGAAGTCGCGTTGAATCCAGTTAGGCTCGGCTTTGGTTGTACAGCGCCACGCCATGGAGCTGGTAAGGTCGGTGGTAATGCCATCGGCCTGCATGACAACGAGTTTGAGTATGAGCCCTGCCGCGCCAGGTGCCGTGTTCACGGCTTGCACAGCGATGACATTTTCGCCGAGATTCAGGAGCGAGGAGACATCATAACGCCCGGGCTTGTTCCAGTCGTCGGGGTCTGTCGTTTGACTGCCGACGAGGCGACCGTTAATTGAGATTTCATACAAGTTATCTGCGGTGATGAGGAGATGCGCCTGCGCTACGGGCGAGCGTTCGGAGACGGCGAAGTTGGAACGGAAAAAGACCGAGCCAGCCGCAGGCGTAGCATCCTTCTTCTTTGGATTCGGAGCGGCCCATATCCATGTTGCGCCCTGCCAATCTATGGCAGCGAAAGTCGCTGTTGCGGTCAAACATCCTAACGCGAGGATGGTCCAAAAGTGCTTGGTCATCTCTTCCCCTTTAAATACTTATTTATTACTGCTACGTATTTCCCCAAAGCTTATTAACATGCATAGATTAGGGACTTGCTGGAGAAAAGTCAATTGTGTTTTCTAGGGGACCTGATTGAGGGGTGCGATTTTAATCTGTTGAAGGGTAATGGCTGTTTTTTCGCAAGAATCGTATTTTTCTGCTTGCGGGCGTGTTTTTTTTGTGGTTTAATAGGTGTCTCTTAATTTA
>Ga0247841_10012962_pt1 | contig 10759 bp, 13 predicted proteins | sample LaCruzMarch2015__2_FD_192410 | JGI IMG/M metagenome (GOLD analysis project Ga0247841, IMG submission 192410) | Freshwater microbial communities from meromictic Lake La Cruz, Castile-La Mancha, Spain - LaCruzMarch2015_18m | ecosystem: Environmental > Aquatic > Freshwater > Lake | place: Spain...
TGCCTAAAGTGTTCATAAATGATACAGGTTTAATAACTTCCCTTATCTCGGGATTTTCTGAAAATTTCGGAAGGCTGATAGAAAATATCGTCTTTTTAGAGCTGAAAAGAGCCCAGAATGAGGATCCTGGTCTTGAGATATACTATTATAAAAACGGTGTAGAAGTTGATTTTCTTCTCAAAGAAAAGCTTGAGATAAAACAGCTCGTGCAGGTATGCTATGACATAGAAGATCCGGATACGAAAGAGAGAGAAATAAAAGCCCTGCTGAAGGCGAGTATGGAACTACAATGCAGCGATCTGCTTGTGATCACCTGGGACAGGGAAGGAGAGGAGCGCATAGGGAATAAAAAAGTGGTTTATGTACCTCTTTGGAAATGGCTGTTAAAATAGGGTAAGGCAAACCGCTGGACGAACTTTGGTACTTGAAAGGTCATCGAAAGGAAATAAAATAAGAACAACTTTATGCTTCGTCATGGCACGGCTTCCCGTCAGTCAGTGTATATACTTCCTCTTTGTGGTCTTTTAAAAAGTCGAAAGCCGGACTGAGCGCAGCCGCATGCATCCATTCCTTTTCATCCCATTCATCAACCGGCGAATACAGGACAATGACTCGCACACGCTTTGGGACTGAAATGGGAAGGTTGTCATCCAGTTTCAACTGGTGATCATCATTGACAGTTCCTGTAAGTTCGATAGCGGTCAGTGTGGTTTCCATTTAGTGTTCCTCCTTGCTAATTAACATCCGGTTGGATTTGTAACCTCAAATGCTCCCAAGTTGCTTATGCCTCGTCGGTATATCACATTTTTGTTGGTTTTATTATGTGATGTTATCACTCTTTAAAAAAAACGCTCACGGGCGGCAGCCGCCATCACGAATGTGTACCTGGAATCTGATTTGCCTACTCTATCGAATGAAAAGCCTAAAATAATTTTGGAGTATTCTCTCCCGATGTATGCAACAGATGCACGGAACCGGTTAAAGTGCCATTCCCGGATGAACAGAGTGCCATTCTCCGTTGTAAAACATCCTGCAGGTGTTTGAAAGGCAACCCGTTTCGCCGGTTTCGTGCGCTGCCACCAGGATACCCGGACACACGGGTAGAATGGTTTCAATCCCCAGTTTCTTAATTGTCAGGAACTGCCCGGTAGAATAATATATAGAACCGAAAGGACCGTAATCTTTCCAATGGCTTTAATATATTTCACTTCTAACAATCAAACAATCAAATATCTTAATGTCACAATCTTCACGAGCACGAACACGAACGATTCCACATCATTCAACATAAAGGGATATTCCCCATCGGTATAACCAATGCAACACGATAACGAACATCAAAAACAGCAACCGGCAAAATTACCCGACGTTATCGTAGTCATCCCTGCCTACCAGGAGGAACTTGTCATTGGCAGTGTTGTTTTGCAAGCCGTGCGGATCGTGGAGAAAGTCATTGTGGTGGATGATGGTTCAACAGACGCCACATATGAGATCGCAACCGCTGCCGGTGCAGAGGTTATCCGCCTTGACCAAAACCAGGGAAAAGCCCATGCCCTGCTCCTTGGATTGAAGCGCGCCAAGGAGCTTGGCTGCCGGGTTGCTGTTACGTTCGATGGTGACGGGCAGCACAAAGTCCAGGATATCTCTACAGTAATCAAACCCGTGCTCGAAGGAAAAGCAGACCTTGTGATTGGCTCCCGTTTCCTCACGAATAATAACAGCGTGCCTAACCATCGCAAGTTAGGATTAAAAACCCTGGATATCTTCACGAAAATCGGTTCCCAGCATCCCTGCACGGATTCCCAGTCCGGCTTCCGGGCGCTTTTTTAAGAAGGCACTCGACAATCCCGGTTTCACTTCCTGCGAGTATGGGATTATAGGCGATATGATCAGCCATTTTGCCGGACGTGGGCTTGTGATTGCGGAAGGCTCCATTACGGTCCGCTACGAAGTTTTTAAAAAGCCATAAGAAGAATTTCCTGGCGCATGGACTGGGGTTTTTTTCGGGTGTTATTATCCCTGATTGCACTGTACGATGAGAAGGGGATCCGATAAGTAATTCCGCCAGAGCGTGTGATCTTAGCCGATGTTCTGATATGACCAAAAATGTGCCTGTTGGATAGATCAAATCGCATATTTTGACCGGAGAGAACATTTCGACTATCCATAGAACAATCCCGAGCCTGAAATTGTTCCAGGACGCGATTATTGTTCATGAGTCATATCCCGTCGTTTTTCTTTCTTGAATGACGGTGGAGCATCGCGGGATAGTTACAGCATACCGATCTTTATTTTGATCTGCTGGATATCCTGTTCCACCACAGAAAATTTCCGGTCAAGATATGAACGCAGATCAATTCGAAGGTCTTTAATCTCACCCGTAATTGAAGTTTCCATGTGATCTATTTTCTGGATTACCTGATCTTGTTTATCCAGCATCTGGTCCTGCTTTTTATCAATGCTGAGAATTGCAGGAATTCCTTTTGTCATTTGTTCGACCAGGATCTTGTGCATGAAATCGTTTATGCTGATGACATATCCGGAATATTCCTGAAAGGTAATGTCGGAAATGATGGCATCAGGAGGATGCTCATCGCAGATGCAGGATCTAAACACGTCAATTAAAGATTCCTCTCCTTCAACGCGCACGATCACCCATTGTTTCTCGTCACGTATCTCGTTGCGTGCATCAAACCGTTGCAGCCCGGAGTCAAGCGCTTTATCCAGGAGGAATGTCCGGTATCCGACTCCATGTACTGGATTGCCGGTTATTGATGCCTGCATCTTCATGATAACATAATTTTTACGGTCATGATTAAATAGCCTCCTCTTCCCGGGAGAGAAAAGGACGTTTTACCGGCAGGGGCGTTGAGTTAGTTTTGCTGTTCGATATGTTTTCTCCCGTATAGTTACGAAAATTCGAAAGATTTGAATTCACATCCAATGCACGGAACCGGTTGAAGTGCCATTCCCGGATGAACAGAGTGCCATTCTCCGTTGTAAAACATCCTGCAGGTGTTTGAAAGGCAACCCGTTTCGCCGGTTTCGTGCGCTGCCACCAGGATACCCGGACACACGGGTAGAATGGTTTCAATCCCCAGTTTCTTAATTGTCAGGAACTGCCCGGTAGAATAATATATAGAACCGAAAGGACCGTAATCTTTCCAATGGCTTTAATATATTTCACTTCTAACAATCAAACACTCAAATATCTTAATGTCACAATCTTTATGAGCACGAACACGAACGATTCCACCTCATTCAACATAAAGGGATATTTCCCGTCGGTATAACCAATGCAACACGATAACGAACATCAAAAACAGCAACCGGAGAAATTACCCGGTGTTATCGTAGTCATACCCGCCTACAACGAGGAGCTGGTCATTGGCAGTGTTGTTTTGCAAGCCGTGCGGATCGTGGAGAAAGTCATTGTAGTGGATGATGGTTCAACAGACGCCACATCTGAGATCGCAACCGCTGCCGGTGCAGAAGTAATCCGGTTCCAGCAGCCATCCGGGAAAGGTGCTGCCTGTATCGAAGGACTAAAACGTGCGTACCAGATTGGATGCAGTATTGCAATCCTTATTGATGGCGATGCACGGTACAATGCCCGGGAGATCCCCGGGCTGATCTCGCCGATCCAGAGCGGGAAAGCCGATGTTGCCATTGGTTCGCGGTACCTTGAGGCTGATGGTACCATTTCGGTTCGCCAGCTTATCATCCAGAATATTATCAGTTTACCCAATAACAAGGAAAAACAAATAACAATTACCGATCCGCTTTCCGGATTTATCGCCTTGAACCGGAAATCTCTTGAGGATCTCAATTTTTCCTTTACTCCGCATGAATTTAAACAGAGATTTATCGAACACCTTATCAAGAGAAAGCTACGGATCCATGAAGTTGCGGTTACTGAACGCCCCGGCGTTCCAAAAAAGGTGGGGTGGGATGATTCAGTCAAGGTTGTCGCCGCACTTCCTGCATTCAATGAAGAGAAGTATATCGCAAAGATCATCGCAGGGGCACAGGACCGGGTGGATGCCGTCATGGTTATTGATGACGGCTCCTCCGATGCGACCGCAGCAATCGCCCGGCAGATGGGGGCATATGTTGTCAGCCATGAAAAGAACCGGGGATATGGTGCCGCCCTTCAGACAATTTTTACAACAGCAAAGAACCTGAACCTTGAAGCTGTTGTGATCCTCGATGCGGACGGTCAGCATAACCCTGCAGATATTGACAAACTACTAACCCCTCTCCAGAAAGGGGCTGGTCTGGTCATCGGTTCACGGTTCATTGATAAAACCAAAAATAACATCCCCTTCTACCGCAAGATCGGTATGAAAGTGCTGGATATCGCCACTGCTTCTGCAGGGGGAAAGAAGGGCATCGATACTCAGAGCGGCTTCCGGGCATACGGGAAAAAAGCCATCAACATCATCAATATTTCCATATCCGATATGTCAGCTAGCTCTGAGATTCTTATCCAGATCAGCGATCACAATCTCAAGATTGCAGAAGTGCCTATCAGTGTCCGGTATGATATAAAGAATACCTCAACGCAGAATCCGATATATCATGGTATTTCTGTTCTTGGGAGCATTATTGCCCGAATCAGTTACCGGCGACCATTACCGGCGTTCGGCATACCGGGGCTGATTTTGTTCATCATTGGGATTGCGTGGGGAATTTTCGCTTTTTATAATTACGAAATAAGTAGAATTGTTTCCCTTCCCCTTTCTCTGTTGAGTGCGGTATTCATATTTTTCGGATTGACGATGGGGATTGCTGGTTTGATATTGAATGCGGTTATTCATATTCGGGTTGAGAACCGGTAAATGTAATGGTAAAAGGGATTTCCCAAACATTTATTCTGAAATCGCTCTGATATCTCAAAAAATATGAAATCGAGAGAGGAAGGAAAATATAAAATTGATAAGAATGGATTGATGGTTTGGTCTCATGAAAAATAAAAAGTTCCTCATAACCGGCGGTGCAGGTTTTACCTGCACCAACCCGACCTGGGAGTTGGATACACGGCTTATGGCCCGGCCCGCACACACTCCTAATAACCTCAAACAGCGTGCAATAAACTAAACTATGTGAAATACATGATTGCAATTGTTCTTGGCACCCGTCCTGAGATCATCAAGCAGTCCCCCATCATACGGGAATGTCGAGCACAGCATCTCGATTATTTCATCCTCCACACCGGGCAGCACTACTCGTACGAGATGGACCGGGCATTCTTTCTGGATCTCGAATTGCCCGAGCCGAAGTACAATCTCGATGTCGGCTCCGGGACCCATGCCGAACAGACCAGCCGGATCCTGACCGGTATCGAACATGTCCTCATGGAGGAACAACCAGACATTGTCCTCGTCCAAGGCGATACCAACACGGTTCTTGCCGGTGCGCTTGCTGCCGCAAAGCTCCACATTAAGATCGGTCATGTGGAGGCTGGCTTGCGAAGCTTTGATCGGACGATGCCAGAAGAGATCAACCGGGTGGTTGCAGACCATATCTCGGACTACTTCTTCGCCCCCACCAGGACTGCACGGCAGAATCTCCTGAACGAAGGCATTGAGGATAATAAAATCAGCGTGACCGGCAACACGATTGTCGATGCAGTCTTCCAGAATATGGATCTCTCGAAGAAGAGGGCAAATATCCTTGACACCCTCGGCATAAAACCAAAAAACTACTTCCTCGTCACCGCTCACCGGCAGGAGAATGTTGACTCTCCTGAGAACCTCAAAAACATCATCAGGGGGCTTGAAGCAATCCACCAGGAGTACTCACAGCCCGTCATCTTCCCGATGCACCCCCGCACCCGTAAGATGGTTGAGCAGTTCAACATTCCATTATCCGGGATAACCGTCATTGAACCCATCGGTTTTTTAGAATTCCTGCAACTTGAGGCAAATGCCCGCCTCATCCTGACTGACTCCGGCGGTGTCCAGGAGGAATCCTGTATTCTGGGTGTGCCGTGCGTAACTCTCCGCAATACCACGGAGCGACCGGAGACCATCGATATCGGTTCGAATATGCTGGTTGGAACCAGCCCGGAGCAGATCCGAAAAGGTGTTATAAAGATGATAAACCAGCCAAAACATTGGGAAAATCCTTATGGGGATGGCACGGCAAGTGTTAGTATCGTAAATAGTATTTCCCGCACGAATGAAAGCTGAGTAAATCTGGGGTAATGTTGATGAAAACACAAAGAATACTGGTAACCGGGGGCGGGGGGTTCATAGGTACAAACCTTGTAAATGAACTACGTTTGCGGGGTCATGAGGTTCTCGCGGTGGATCTTGGGAATACTGATAGAGATCATTACGTCCGGACGGATGTCCGGAGTTACCGGCAGGTGGAACGGGTTTTTAACAAGAATCAATTCGATTATGTCTACCATCTCGCTGCTGAATACGGTCGCTGGAACGGTGAGGACTATTACGAGAATCTCTGGCAGACCAACTGTATCGGAACAAAGAATATGCTCAGGCTCCAGGAAAGACTGAAATTTAAGATGATATTTTTCTCCAGCGCTGAGGTGTACGGGGATTATGAGGGGAAGATGACCGAGGATGTGATGGTCAATAATCCCATCAAAGATACCTACCAGATGAATGATTACGCGATCACGAAATGGGCGGGCGAACTGATGTGCCTGAACTCTGAAAAGATGTTTGGTACTGAGACCGTCCGGGTCCGCCCGGTAAACTGCTACGGACCATTTGAGCATTACACGCCCTACCGGGGTTTTATCCCGAAATTTATCTATCACGCCCTTTATAACAAACCGTACACGGTCTTCAAAGGGCACAAGCGCATCATCGATTATGTGGAGGATTCATGCCGGACCTGGGCAAATATTATGGATAATTTTATTCCCGGCGAGGTGTATAATGTCGGCGGAAGATCCGAATGGGAGATGGAGATCAAGGAGTATTCCGATATTATTTTGCAAGCTGTTGGTCGCGATGATTCACTTGTCACTTATGAGGATGCAGAGCCTTTCACGACAAAGGTGAAACACATGGACTTTTCAAAGGCGGTACGGGACTTGAAGCACAATCCCCAAGTGACTCCGGAAGAAGGACTCAAACGGACAGTGGCGTGGATGAAAGAGTATTACCGTATCGGGAAATGATGAAAATTATTTAAATTAAGCCCCCCCATTAATTTTGTTAATTTTCTTAATTTTCAGTTGTGGTGGTATGATCTCGACAAAAAATCCATACAGCGCCGAACACCCGGTTCCTCCGGATAAATTTGCCGGACGGATACTCCAGATTGGTGAGTTTGATCATTTTCTTGCGGATACTGTTGACGGAAACTCTAAGAATTTAGCGATTCTTGGTGGATGGGGTATCGGCAAGACTTCACTTCTCCGGACAGTCAAACACCGTGCGGAAGAAAAAAATTGCGCAGCAACCATCATTGAACTCGGAGAATCTACAGATTCATTCATTGCCCTTTTTGAAACTATAACCCAGAGTCTTGCAAAGGATGCGGCACGGATGAAGAGTCCTGCACCTAAAGTCCTGGAGTTTCTTGAGGGACTTTCATTGAGTGTGAACTATGGGCCTATCGGGATATCATATTACGAAAAGAAGAAAATGACCGCCAACCTGCTCAAATTCAAAGAAGACCTCATCTCGATATCCCATGCTATTGATACTCCCTATCTTATCATGCTCGATAATGCAGAACAACTGCTCACTATTAAAGGTGCAATTTTCGAACTGAGAAATATTTTCCAGACGATCCAATCAATTGATAATGTCCGGTGCATGCTTATCCTTTCCGGTAAAGAGACACTCTTTGCCGATATGCGTTCGGCTTCCGAGCCGGCAGTACGGTTTTTCTGGGGGATCGAACTGGAACCATTCACCCGTGAGGAGACACAAGAAGCAATTGAAAAACCCCTCAAAGGAACGAGCATCGTCTTTGAAGGTGAGTGTATTGAAAAAATTTTCGAACTGACTTTGGGACATCCCTATTTTGTGCAGGTATTTGCTTATAATCTCTTTTCCACCAGGACGGGTGATCGAATTACAAAAAAGGACCTGGAACAAAACTACTCCCGTATCCTTACCTACATGGGGAAGAGATTATTCGAAAGTATCTATTCGCGGGCAAGCATGAATGAGAGAAAGATCCTCTGTGCCTTTTTAAAAACGGATGCTGAAATGCTGAGTAATCCTGAAATTGCAGAATTGAGCGGTGTTAAAAGCGTAAACATTTACTTAAAGAATATGAGTGTACCGACCGCCCCGGTGTTAGTCCGGGTAGAGCGTGGAAAATATGCATTGTTCCACCCTCTCTTCAAAGAATACCTGAAAACAATCCAAAAATGAATGATATGGAGAGGAACCGATCATGACAAAAGTGAAACACATGGACTTTTCAAAAGCAGTCAGGGATCTCATGCACAACCCCAAAGGTCGCACCAAAAGAGGGGATCGGGAAGACTGTTGAATGGATGAAGTCGTTTTATCGTGTGAACTGACGGGGAAATTTAAATGGATCTGGATATAGCCAAGATGATTTCAGACGGCGAGTCCGAAAAGGTGGAGTTCAAGCCCTCGCTATCACAGAAGGACAGGATAATGGAGAGTATCTCCGCATTTTCCAACAATGTCGGCGGAACCATCCTGATTGGAGTAAGCGACCAGGGAGAGATCATGGGAGTCAATATTGGGAGAAAAACTCTGGAAGATCTCGCGGGTTATGTAAAGCGAAACTCCGATCCTCCGGTATATCCCTCCATTGGAACCATACCGGTTAAAAACAGTACCCTCCTTTTTGTTGAAGTGAAGGAAAGCCCGGAAAAGCCTGTTTTTTTTAATGATAAGGCTTACAAGCGCGTTGGCAGAAGTAACCAGAGGATATCCGCTCACGAAATAAGGAAGATGGTTAAGGAAGAGTCAAAGAAGTTGAGCTGGGATGAACGGATATGCGAAAATGCGACACTGGATGATATAGACTGGAAATTTGTTGAGAATGAATTTATCCCTCTTTACGAGCGAATTTCTGAAAAGAAGGTTGCTTCATCGGCACAGGAATTTTTGAGCGCAGCACGCACGATGATTTCTGACAAAACGACGAATGCAGGCATCCTGTTGTTTGGCAAAGACCCTTTGAAATTCTTCCCTAATTCATATGTCGCACTGGCACGATACATGGGCATAGCGGTTGGAGGGGAAAAACTGGACTATAAGGAGTTTCGGGGAAATCTATTCAAACAGATCGATCATTGCTTTTCATACCTGCTGGAGCATACTGCGTTAATGTCCCGGCTTTCCCCGGGGGATATAAAGAGGACTGATATTCCTGAATATGGAAAATTTTCTCTTAGAGAACTGGTTACGAATGCAGTGTGTCACCGGGATTATGAAGACCAGTGCGGAAAAATAATTATCAAGATGTTCGATGACAAAATAGAGTTCTCTAATATCGGGGGACTGCCTGAAGGGGTAACTGCAAAAAACATCACACGTTCGCAGTATTCCCGCAACCCCATAATCGCCAGTCTGCTTGCCAAAGTAAATTATATAGAAGAGATGGGTGAAGGTTGGGACAAAATAATCGAAGAGCACCGCAGTCATCCTCTGAAGCCCGGGATGCCGGAGATACTATCCGGCGGGAACAGCACACTCGTCACCTTGTTTTCAACGAAAAAGAATTTTGCAAAGGAAGATCTTGAGATGCTGAGTGAAAGGCAACTGAAAATCATAGACTACTTAAAAAAGCACGGCAATATTTCACGAATCATCTGTATGGATTTACTGGGGGTTTCCAAGAATACGGCTAAAAGGGAGTTGACAGGACTCGTCGCGAAAGACATGATCGAACGGGCTGGAGTTGGCAGGGCGGTCTATTATGTCCTTAAATAATGGGCCGCAAATGGGCCGCAAATGGGCCGCAAAAATTGATCTTAGCCAATGTTCTGACATGACCGAATTTTTAAGAGTATGTATGATATGTGCGGGGTTCTGATATGGATAATGAGTTGAGAACCGCTCTTACCCGGGCTGGTTTTACGGTGAGGGTGACCGATGAGAGATGGGCCCATATTACCGAGTCACACGATTATATGGCAGGATATCTCGACCATGTGATTGAGACCGTTGAAGACCCGGATTGGCTGGTAAAGGGATGGATCGATGAAGTTATTGCAATGAAAAAATATCCTGTCCGTAATTCAGGAGAAAAATATCTGGTTGTGGTGTACAAAGATCTGCCTGAGGGTTTTGTAATAACAGCATTTATGACCTCAAAACATGAAAAGATATTAAAGAGAGGGATTATATGGGAGAAATAATCGCAGATATACTTCAATCAGTACCTCACCTGCTGAATATGCCATCGAACCATATCTGGATTGACTATGACAAAGATTGTGACGTTCTCTACGTGAGTTTCAGAAAACCTCAACATGCCGATGATAGTGAACTGAATGAAAATGTTATCACTCATTATTCCGGAGATCAGATCGTAGGAATTACCGTTATTGATGCTAAAAAGTATGCTGGCGAGGTAACCTGACACTGCTTTTTAAAATTCCCGATACACCAAAAAAACATCAACGGTTTTCTCCCCGGTTGTGGATCCACAGTGGGATCTCATATGTCCTTAAATAATAAGTCGCTAAAAGTCTCGTTGCAGCTGTATGGAATTGTCGTTAAAAGGTGATTACCATGGAAGACATATCAGAATCATTCAACAATAAAACCGTCCTTGTAACCGG
>Ga0247841_10012964_pt1 | contig 10758 bp, 7 predicted proteins | sample LaCruzMarch2015__2_FD_192410 | JGI IMG/M metagenome (GOLD analysis project Ga0247841, IMG submission 192410) | Freshwater microbial communities from meromictic Lake La Cruz, Castile-La Mancha, Spain - LaCruzMarch2015_18m | ecosystem: Environmental > Aquatic > Freshwater > Lake | place: Spain...
TGAGCTCATCATCAGCAGGTTTAAGATGGCCTTTGCCTGGAAATGCGACTCCAGGCTCTTCAGCCATTTCCCGTTTCCAGCGGCAAAGGATATTTTCGCTGATTCCCAAGTCGCGCGCGACTTGGGATGTTGACTTATCGCCGCGAGTGGCGAGTTTGACGGCTTCGATCTTGAACTCGCGGTCAAAGCGTCTTCTTGGTTCTGGCATTTTGTGGACCTCCTGAGGTTAAAGTTATAGCCTTTTCCTCGTGTCCACAAATTCGGGGGAAGATCAAAGTTTGAATTCCATGGTTAAGATTGCTCCTCCATTAGTCGCTTTCCCTGCGACAACTTTTCCCCCATGCCCCTCGGCGATCTCCTTCACCAGCGCCAAGCCGAGCCCAAGACCGGAGACTCCCGTCAGCGGGTCTTTTCCTGACCGACTGAACCGCTTGAACACGTTCTTCATATCTGCTTTAGGTATTCCCGCGCCCGAGTCGCTAACCGAGAGGAAGATGCGTAACGCCGCCGTCCCGGCGGCATCTTCCCGCAGCGCCACCGTCACGGTTGCATCATCACGTAACGCCGCCATCCCGGCGGCATCCCCCGGTTTGAGATTCTTCATATTAAGATAAGTGTGCCTGAGCGCGTTATCAATGAGATTGTCGAGCGCGAGCCTGATCTTGTCCCTGTCGAACGAGAATTGCAGTGATTTCTCGACTCCCTCGACATTGAATCGAATCCCTACCTGATCGAAGCTCTGCCGCCAAGCGTCGATCGTCTCCCTGACCACCTCGGCCAGATCTCCCGGCTCCTTGTGAATTGCAATCTTTCCCCCTTCGAGACTGAGCGCTGCGTTCTCCACCGCCCGCCTAAGTTGCCTGCATTCGCCGGAGACAGTCTGGATGATCTTCCGCTCCTCTTCCGGCGTCGAGACCTGCCCTCCTTCAAGGATGTCCGCCGCTAATTGCAACCTTGCGACTGGGGTCTTAACCGAATGCGCCAGATGTCCGAGCGCGATCTGGTTGCGGCGGGATTGGCGGTTGGCAAGAACCAGCGAGAAACCTAACAAGTATATAAATACCAATCCCATCACAACTATCGAACGGGATAATCTTGCGAGTTGTTTTGAGGTTTTCTCAGCATAACGGGTGCGGGCAGGCTCCGCCGCTTTCGCCATAATTGTAATGTTCAGACCGGATATTTGTCCTACCCATCCCGGATGATGCCAGGCGGTATCTGCCCGATCCGGTTTTTCATTGACTATAGGAACATCGCGCTCGCCCCACCAGAAGAGAGTATCGCTTCCTCGAAGAACACCAAAGGAACCCTGCTTACCATCTGAACTCTGCCCCTGAAACTCGGTCTCGAGGGGATCGGCGAACAGGCGATTCAGATTCTTAACACCCTCCTTTACAATGGGATCAGTCGGAATGATCAGACCCACAAATTCATGCGACATCTCTCTGGGCTTTCTACGGATATCGCGTATCGCAATCGTGTAGTCAACTCCATTCAGACTTATAAATGAATATCTTAGCGATTTCCAAGGTTTCAAAGTATCAGGAAGAGGTACTACCCTGTGAGGATTCTTATCACGGGTAAGAGATGTGTCACTCAGAATACTCGAGATAGGGAGGATGTTACCAGCGACCAATCCCGTACCCGAGCTGATATCTACCCAGAAAGCTTCCTGAGCAGTGGGCAGCACTAACAATTGTTCAAGGTCTTCACGAGTTAACCGAGTCTCAGCGCCACGTTGCGCCAAAGTGATTAGCTCTTCAGCGTATGGCGCAAGGTAACCCTTAAACGCCTCGTACATTTTGCCCTGATACCGCGTTGCGTTGGTCGCTTCGATATCATAGGTTTGCGTTCGGACGTTCCAATTGATATAAAGCGGTATCCAGTACAACGCGAACCCCAGCGCCATCCCGCTTAATAAGAGAGCGAGGATCGCCAAAGTAAGCCGTCGTAGAAGGCTGCCGCGTTCGAGGACATCTGGTCGGAAAGGATTGAAGTTCATTGCTATTCCTGTGAAAGGAGGAGTATCCCGTTCTTTAATCGCACGATTGAGTCTGTCTGAGAGTGAAGTAAAGTCATCATTGCGAGCCTTTCGCCCATGCCAACGCTTATCAGACTGTCACACTCAAATTGGCGAAAGGCAAAGCAATCTTTAGCGCTATCAAGTGTTTGTACAGAGAGATTGCCACACCCATCACCGTAGATTTCAATTTGGGAAGGGTTGAATTAGTCGGTGATGGGTTCGCAATGACATTCTAAAGACAGACTCGATTTTCAAAATCCTACCTATCTATCCGCCACCAGCAAATACATTAATATCCGGATTGCCGGTACGGAAGTGGAGTAGAGAACGAGTTCCAGCTTGTCAACGATTTCAAACTTGCATTTCCCGAAGTAATAAAGTATTCCGCCGTGTATCACGCTTCCAAGAATACGAACAAGCAGTACAAACTCCAGCATCCAGGGTGCTTTGCTGAGGAGCGAGGCGCTCACCGAAACCATCCAAATCAGTGCGACCAGTAGCCAGAAATCCTTCGTCTGATCTGGCCAGCGTCGCTTGACGAAGTAGTAGGATACTTCTGCGGTGATGAATGCGCCCAAGAGTTTGGCTGCTATTTCGACAAGTATCATTCCGACTCCTTCGATGTTAGCGTGATGATGAACTTTACTCCGCCCCCTCCTATCTGTTCCACGCCTACCTTCCCTCCATGCCCCTCGGCGATTTCCTTCACCAGCGCTAAGCCGAGACCGAGGCCTGAAACTCCCGTCAACGGATCTTTGCCGGAGCGACTGAAGCGCTTGAAGACGTTCTTCATATCCGCCTTGGGAATGCCTGCGCCAGAATCGCTGACTGAGAGGACGATGCTCTTGCCTTCCGTGCATAACGCCGTCGTCACGGCGGCATCTCCCGGTTTGAGATTCTTCATATTAAGATATGTATGCCTTAGCGCATTATCTATCAGGTTGTCCAGCGCGAGCCTGAGTTTATCCCGGTCAAACGACGCTTGCAGAGGCTTCTCAGCTCCCTCGACCATGAGGCGAATTCCCGCCTGATCGAAGCTCTGTTTCCAAGCATCAGTTGTCTCCCTGATCAGCCCCGCGAGATCCCCCGATTCCTTGTGAATGGCAATCTTCCCCCCTTCGAGACTGAGCGCCGCGTTCTCAACCGCTCGTCGGAGCTGACGGCACTCGCCCGAGACGGTCTGGATGATCTTCCGCTCCTCTTCCGGCGTCGAGACCTGTCCTCCTTCGAGAATGTCCGCCGCTAATTGCAGCCTTGCGACTGGGGTTTTAACCGAGTGCGCGAGATGTCCGAGGGCGATCTGGTTGCGGCGGGATTGGCGGCGAATCATCCTTACAGAGAAAAACAGCAATACTATGATCGTCAATCCTGCCAACTCTATAAAAAGGAAGATTCTCGTAACTCCGCGTGATCGTTTCCCGATTATTTGTGTCCATGCGGGATAATCGGTTCGAGCCCCTACCGTGATATTAAACTCGTCAATTCCAATTATATATCCCACCCTGTCAAATGAATTGCTCCAATCTTTTACGGGTAGTTTGTGATCACCGTACCACCATATAGTGTCAGCTCCGCCGGTCTCCCATACGTCATAGCTGCCTCGAAGGACTCCAGCTGTTAGCTGGAAACTCTCATCATCCGGCGTGGCATACCGCTCGCCCGGTTTTAATGCGTTAGTGTCCTTGTTGGTCGAGTAAAACCAGAGCATCTGTTTGTTTTCCCTTGTCAGACTGTCTAAGCGTGGAGCAATCTGTTGGATGTACCAATTCTCATCGAGGACATAACCGAGTACTTCCTTGGTGTAAGCCGGATACTGGTTTCCAACATAGCGCACGAGCACCGGCCAGGCATTTGAACCCTCTGTTACGCGGCGTATTTTCGTGGCGTTGCCTATTGTTCTTCTTAGGGTAGTAAAAGAACTGTCAGCTCCCATGCCTTTTCTCACATCTAACTTATTGAGCAGCGCTGTGTCCGAAATAGTGTGATGGAGTGATTTGAGAGTGCGATTTTCGAGGTTGAGTAGAAAAGCATCCTTGACGCCCGGTCGAGTTGCAAGATTCGTCAGAAGCTCGTCAACCGATTCGTCTTTGCTCAATGCTAAATCAGCAGCGAGAAGCGCTACGGCGTGATCCCGATAGATGTTGTCGAGATTATCAGAAAGCATCAGGCAGAGCATCAGGTTAGCTTCAGTCGCACCTTCACGCTTGGCGTTGTCAACGATAGTGAGGTAGCCATACCAGCTAACCAAGTGTGCGACAATGAGAACGGTCACCAGAACAGCGACCGCCGCAATGACGCCAATTTTCCGCAGTAGAGGGTGTGTGGTTCCGTCGGTTGTTCGGAAGAGGTGCTTATCAAGCATTGGAAACTCGCTGAATTGGTAATCAATTGATTTGAATACAATATAGAGCCTCAACTCGTGCCAGTTGTTACAAACCTGTTACACCGGAGTCGCTTTGCGCTGAAGTTAAAAATCACCCCAAAATATTTTCAAATATCGGAAGATTTCTCTTGAAATAGTTGCGGATACTCCGTATAATTTAACGAATACCGTTGCGAGATTGCATCCAGCTTCATCGAGGACTGCAACTTTGTCGTTTGGAATCTCACGAATTCACGGCGGCTCTCCCACTGGAGACTTAGGGAGAGTCAGCTTAATAGACGGTGCACCGTTTCTAACCGCCCTGCTAGCGACCACTGCGCGCTGACGGGGCGTTTTGTTTTTGGGTCGCAGGAGGATGGGCGTCCCTGCCAGTCCACCTGTGCTGAACAGACATTCAAGGACGGGCAGGGACGCCCATCCTCCTGATAAACCCAACTTACCATCAACCCAAAGGAACCAAGCGATGAAATCTCTCACCAAGCTCATCTTTCTCGCCGGTTTGATCCTGGCTCCGGTTCTTAACGCCCAACCCGTATCAGGCTGGAAACATTACTACCCCAATGGAGGTGGAGGATTCAACGATCTCTACGCCTGCGCAGGCGGAGATCTGGTCATGTGCGGCTACAACGAAGGTCCCTGCCTCGCGAGGCTGAGCAGAGAGGGGGACGAAGTCTGGAGCGTGAATGTCGAAAACGGCATGGGCGGAATCGCACTGACGATCATTGAGGCAGACAACGGCGATCTGATGATGGGGGGTCAGTTCAGCAATGAGTTTACCGTCTTTAGGTTCCGCGCGAACGGTCAGCAGATCTGGCGTCGCAGTTATGGAACAGGTTGTTGCAACGCGATCATCGAGTTGAAGGGTGGGAATTTCGCCATCGCCGGTTTTTCGCCGGAACTCGCCCGATCACGCGCCCGTTTGATTATCATCGATGGAGATGGCGGGCAGGTGATGCTCCGCGATTACGAACATGGCCGCATGCCGCAGTTCTGGTGCTTGAGGGAAGTTGATAATGGCTTGGTGTTGCTGGGAAATACTTACAGCGGAGGATTGTATCGCTCATGGTTGACGAAAGTTGATTTTGAGGGAAATCCAGATTGGACGGTTGATTACAATCAAGATTTCATTCATGCGTCGAGCTGGAATGCACTCGTCACCACCGGCGACGGCGGATACCTGCTCCAGATGTTCACTTTACAGAACGGGCCGTGGCTTAATGGTTTCATGAAAGTGGATAACCGGGGTCAGGTCGTTTGGACTGCTCCCTTCCGCGATCTGACGATCTATGCCGCGCCCGGCGTTGTCCATGTTCCCGACGTCGGATTCATCGGCGTGATGGGCTTGCAGAGCGGTCTTCCGGCGGCGATCTGCATCGATAACGAAGGGCATGAGCAGTGGCGAGCAACTTATCGCGCTGATCGTAATGACGATTTCACGCCGTCAATTCTCAGGTCGGTGGTGCTCGGCGCAGATGGCCACGCCTATGCCGCAGGGGATGCAGTTAATGCAAATGGATCGCCGCGCGGATTTGTGATGTGTCTCGGCGGCGTTGACTGGAGTCCCGAGATCTTCCGCTGGTCGCCTTTGGATACGATGCAAACCGTTCTGCTGGGCGATTCTATGACCTTCAGCGTCGTTGCGAGCGACCCGTTTGGCGGCGGCGTTCGCTACGAATGGTTTGTAGCGGATACTGCTACTGGCGTCGGCGATACCACGATTACGGTTACGTTTGACAGTCTGGGAGTGATTCCGGTGATGTGTCGAGTATCTACCAACCGTGCGTCAAGGACCATCACATGGCATGTTCGAGTAGCTGACCTGTTGATATTTGGTTATTCGCCGGACAGTCTGAGCCTTGCCATACAGCGAGGCTGTACAGTCCAATTCTCCTTCGACAGCATCCGGGTCATTGAGGGTGAAGAGGAAAACTACGCATGGACGAAAACAAATCTGGACAACTTCGAGCGTGAGGACGTCGGGTTGGATAGCAGCATTGCGGTATCGTTTCCGAGGGTTGGGAGTTATGCCGTCGAAGGCGTTGTCAGTCGCGGGGAGACAGCGTTTAGCGTCGTCTGGAATGTCGCGGTTCGATCCTGCATTCTCGACTATTTCCCAGTGGAGAATATCCTAACCGTTCCACAGGATAGCATCGTTTCATTCGAGGTGCTGCCCTTCAACAATGAACCGGGAATGACGAATTATCGCTGGAGTTACGGGGATGAGGAAATGGGAGGGGACACTTCGAGAACCGACATCATCTTTACGGAACCGGGCGAGTTCGATATTGGGGTGTTAGTGAACGATGACTTTTCATCCGATACTCTCCATTGGCAAGTGACCGTCACACCTGTGAACGGGATCTCTTCCCGAACTGACGGTCGTTTGCCTTGTGCACTTGCAGTTTCGTCTTCGCCCAATCCTTTCAATGCGACGACCACAGTTAAAATCGCAATGCCGCTTGACGGGGAGGTTAGCATCGCGCTGTTCGATGTTCGAGGGAGGCAGGTAGGGCATACTCTCCAGACACGGCTGGCCGCGGGGTTCCACCGTCGCGAGTTAGGTGGGCTCACGAGCGTCAATGTTGGGGGGCTTGATTCCGGGATCTACTTCCTGAAAGTCAAGTCTATAGAAGCGTCGGTTGTGAAGAAGTTGGTGTTGAACAGGTAAGTTGAAAGTTGAGAGTTGGGAGTTACAGCTCCTTTGATGCGTTTCCCTTCCTACGGAAGAGAGTATCTGAGAATCTAAAATTATAGTCGAGGCAAGCCGTTACCCATCCGCGGTTGACGGATATATATTTGAAATAATGTATGTTTGCTGTCAACCTCGGAGGTGACAGCATGCTTCATAGATTCCAACGGCATCCTCAGATAGGCTCATTCGCGAGAATGGAGGTTTGATTAATGAATGATGCATCCGATCCAAGCTCTCAACTCTCAACTCGTAACTCTCAACTGTCAACTCGTAACTCGTAACTTTCAATTTAGTCTTTTTCTTCGTATATTATTTATGTAGCCTGTCGGCATAAGGCAGGTATGGGGACGATTGGTTTCGACGGGGACAATTCGGAGCCTGGATAAGCAAGCCGGGGATTTCTGTCGCCTCGTTAAAAAGGCGGAAAAATTTAAGTGCCAACGATAACTATTCGTACGCACTCGCCGCTTAATTTTAGATAATTAAGCGCAGCTCCGGGACGACGGCCGTCGGGTCCCGTGAGCTCAAACAGGCGGTCGGGCCATCCCTCAGGCCGATGGGGGGAAGGTGGGAAAACAGAGCGGCTGGGAGGAACGTCAGCGCGCCAATTCGCGGGCCGCCCTCCGAGACAATAAATAGTTGGCTAAGCTTGTAGAAAGTCCTTGAGACGTGTCTTCGGACCCGGGTTCGATTCCCGGCGTCTCCACTTAATGCCTGTAAGTTATTGTAATAATAGCTTATGGGCATTTTCTTTTACCGTCACGTCACCGATCCGTCACGGCTCTTGTCCGGAGGCTTTGGAATCACTATCTTGGTTTGAGTCTAAAACAAGAAAACGAGAGTCAATTGAACGCGCCTCTGAAGAAGCCCCGCCCACCTAAAGTTCACCTTCGAACATACGAGAGTGGAAACCAGGTCTGGCAGATCAACTACGTCGACCCATTTACCGGTAAACGCTGTCAGGCGTCCTTCTCCGGGCGAAAAGATGATGCCTTGGATTTTGCCCATAAACTTTATCGCGAGATCGTGGACAAGTTCAATGGCATCGAGCAAACCGCTCTCACCGAGGCCACATATACTGAAGTGATAGAAGCCTTTATTCTTGATAAGCAGAATCGAATTCGGCCATCATCTATCAAACGCTACCGCATCTACACCGACAATTTCAAGGCTTTTATGGCTCAGCGTTTTCCTCGCATACAGCAAATCGTCGACATCAGGAAGGTCTACTTTGAAGAGTTCCTTCGGCATTTGCAGAATAGCGGTCAGGAGGTTGGGACCATCAATTCTACCCTGCGAGTCCTGAAGTCCGTGTTTATCTATGCGGTGAAGGAGCGTTATCTGCGTGAGAATCCGATAAGCACCGTCGAGAGATTCAAAGATGAGAAGAGGGCGGAAGAGAGGCGGTTTTGGACTGAGAAAGAACTTCAAGTCATCTTTGGTGCTGTCAATGCCTACTGGCGTCCGATTTACGAATTCATCTACCTTACAGGTTTGCGCGAAGGTGAGCTAATCAATCTTACCTGGGATGCGGTTGACCTAAATTCGGCCAGACCTCGGATCAAGATACAGGCAATGGGTGACTGGGTCCCAAAGACCGGCGAACGGCGTGAAGTGTTCTTGAATAACCGAGCTGCGGAGATTATACTGGCTCGTCATGAGACACGAGCAGAAAATAAGTATGTCTTCACGGCTCAGATGGGTGGGAAGATCAAAGAGAAGACCATTTACGACAATTTAGCTTATCCCCTACGGAAACTTCACGCCCAGGGGAAGGTCAGTTTCTTGGGCTCCGTACATACACTACGCCACACATTCGCTTCCCATTTAGCGATGCGTGGAGTCAGCCCCCATGCCCTGATGAAGTTGCTTGGCCATTCCTCAATCGAAACTACGATGATCTACGCACATCTCGATCCGAGGTATTTAGAGGGCGTGGTTGATCTGCTCAACGAAGTAGAACCTGAAACAAAGACATGATCGACCCTAAAAACGCCCCAGGAGGCACGATCTTCTTCAGGGGGTACATAAACCTATCCCTGAAACGGCACGATCTCCCCAGACAGGTGATTATCGGCAGAATATGTGTAGGGCAACCAAATAGTGTGGCAATAACTGGCAATCCTTATGCTGTATCGTTTATGCTTGATATGGGGGGTAGTGGAATAATAAATAACACAGAATTCATCAACAATATTGACAACTTTTTACAAACAATACAACTTTATTGCCCATATACTTGACAACAATCTTGAAATAGTGTATACTATATTGTGGGGTTTGTCAAGGCAATCGCGCCTGCCTTGTAATCTGATGTTCAATCCACTGCTTCGATCGTAAGGAACCGCAATCGCGGTTCTTTATTGGGGCTGAAATGATGAAAAGGCGCAAGATATTAACGCATAACCAGGTAAGAAGATGGCACTACACTGTAGGACAATTGAAAAGCTGGAAGACCACCAGCTTCGGGAAAGGGTTTGGCGGGCAATCCGCGACCGCTATTCAAAGATTTATATTGAACGGGCTTACGGGCTGACACGGTATCAGCTGGAAGCAATACTACGGAAACCACTATGATTAAATGACAAACGAAGCATTTGAATTTGAACTGTCTGTAAGCAAGGTAGGCGCAATAAGTAAGGAAAAGGCAGGGGTAATTACCGAAGTTACGACGAAGTCGGTGAATTTGTCAGACCAGATGGGATTGGGAACGCTTTTCAGTACGCGTCTTTATGGCACGAACCTATGGAATGACGGTAAGATTAGAAAACATAACTACGTTGGTATGACAGGGATTTGCATTGATGTTGACAGCGACTTTACGATCGACCAGGCGCGGGAATTGTTTGCGCCGTATCGCTACATCCTACACACCACCACATCACACCAGACGGCCAAGTCGGGCAAACCAGCTTGCGACCGCTTCCGTGTTATCCTTCCTTTCGATCCAAAGGACGGCCCCCAGTTTAAGACGCTTGACGAAGCCGAAGGCGTTTTCAGGGCGGTAAAGAACAGATTCCCCTTTGCGGACGTTGCGACTTTGACCCCTGCGGGTAAGTTCTACCCGTTCCTGGGTGACGAATCAAAGTACGTCTGCGAAGTAAACACCGCTGGGGAATGGTTCAGCATCAAGCCACAGACAGCTACACCCAAGCCCCCGACCAAACATACCCGCAAGACAGATACCGAATACATCCGCCATGACCAAACGCTTACTTTGGCTGAAGGTACAACCCATAGTCTGGAAACTTTGCGTCCGCTGCTGCATAAGGTCACCGACCATAAACTGCCTTGCTATTGCCCTTTCTGCGACGACATTAACAGCGCCAACGCATCGGCAACCATTCAAGTGACCGCCGATAGTTTCGTCCAGTTGTATTGCGCGCACTGCAAGTCCATTGGTGGGCAGGCGGTTTATATCGAAGACCCAATAGAACCCAGTATGTTCATGATCGAAGATCACATTGTGCGGGTTGCCAAGAACCAGAACAACGCCTATGTGGTTAAGGTGTCTGACGATTATTTCAAGAAGGATGATGTTACCCCGAAAAAGTGGACATGTAGTTAGGCACTTTTACGGTAGTATTGCAGCTCAAACTCAGCTGGGCTGAGATACCCGAGCGCTGAGTGACGACGCTGACGATTGTAAAATATCTCGAC
>Ga0247841_10012966_pt1 | contig 10756 bp, 9 predicted proteins | sample LaCruzMarch2015__2_FD_192410 | JGI IMG/M metagenome (GOLD analysis project Ga0247841, IMG submission 192410) | Freshwater microbial communities from meromictic Lake La Cruz, Castile-La Mancha, Spain - LaCruzMarch2015_18m | ecosystem: Environmental > Aquatic > Freshwater > Lake | place: Spain...
TTAACGCAGATATTATTCGGGATTACATCAAAAATCAAGGCAGGAAAGGAGAACAACTTAAGCTTTTTAGTTTCGTCTAACGTCGTAGATGCTCCGTGCTCTTGGCACGGAGAGGTTCACTGGCTTTTCTTTTTCAAGATATTCTCTTAATTCTTCTGGAATTATTGGAAAATCTACTTTTTGAGTTAAATCCACAAATTTACCAGGAGCTTCATTATCTACAAAAGTTATGTATTTTTTTGATTTCTTGTCATGGGTTGCAAGGGCCCATTCTAATTGTGATGCAAAATAATGGTCTCCTAGAGATAATTCTTCTCCTCTTTCATGTATTGCAACATAATCTTGAAATTCTTTTGGAATTTTATCTCCAACTACAAATAATGTCCAGTCTCCTTTTGCACGGGCAAATTTACATCCTAAAATTAACGCATCAAAAGGATTAAAGTGACAATGAGCAAATCCAAATCCCGTAGTATCTGCTATTGGCTTTGCCTGTTCATATGGAACATCTGCATAGACAAATTTAAATCCTTTTCTATTAAAAACTTTCCAAGAATTATTTTCTTCTGCCCATCTTATTAATCCTTCTACAATATCTTCCTGTTGAAGATAAAGGTTTAGAGACATTTTTTGTATTAGTTGCTGTTCTAGTTTTTGTTCGAGTTTTGCTTCTAACTTTAATCTTTGTTCTGGCTTCAGTTTCATTGTCGGTGTTAAAGACATGCTCATTTCAAACATTTTGTTTCTCTGGTTTTGTTTTATGTTATTTATTAGTATCAGAACTCTCTTTCCTGTTTTAACTATAGAAACAGGTTTTTAAAATTATGCTTTTGAGAATTTATTTAATATACTGAAAATTCCTCAGAATTTATTTGATATATCCGCCCTTCTGAAGATTCCATAACTGCTTATATAGTCCTGGCCTGTCAATTAGTTGAGAATGGGTTCCTTTTTGAACAATTTTACCTTTGTCCATGACTACTATTAAATCTGCATTCATAATTGTAGAAAGTCTGTGAGCTATAACTATTGATGTTCTGCCTTTCATTAGCTCTTTAAGAGCTTCCTGGATATCATGTTCTGTTTGGCTATCTAAAGAGGATGTTGCTTCATCTAAGACCAAAATCTTTTTATTTGCAAGCAAAGCTCGAGCTATTGAAACTCTTTGCTTTTCTCCTCCTGATAGTTTAACTCCTCTTTCTCCTACAATTGTGTTTTCTTTTTTTGGGAATTTATAGATTATTTTATCTAGCTGTGCAAATTTCATTGCCTGCATAACTTTTTCTCTTGGTGCTTTTGGATTTGAAAAAGCAATGTTATTATAAACAGTATCATCAAATAAAACACACTCCTGGGGAACAATTGACATCTCATTTCTTAGTGATTCTTGTTTAACATCATTGATATTCTTACTATCGATTAAAATTTTGCCCTGATTAACATTATATAATCTATATAGTAATTTAACAAGTGTTGATTTTCCACTTCCAGAATGTCCAACTAAAGCAACTTTTTTATTAGCGGGCACAATAAGATTAAAATCTTTTAATATTTCCCTTTTATCATAGCTAAATTTTAAATCTTTAAATTCAACTTTTCCTTCTTTAATTTCAAGAGAAGAAGCATTCGGTTTGTCTTTAATATCATTTTCTACTTTCCCATATTCAAACAAATCATCAAAATCTGCAATTGCTCTATAAAAGTTTCTCATACCATAGACAAAGCTATAGAGGCTGGAAGCCAAACTTCCATAAACTGAATAGATAAAAACTAAAGTGCCTATTGTTAGTGTTCCGGATAAAAATTTCATTAGTGGGAAGTAAATTAGTAAAAATGTTCCTATCCCTAAAATAATTGTCTGTCCTGCTTCAAGCCATCTATGATAATCCCAGTTTTTTAACACTAGAAGTCTTGTGTTTTCTGAAATTTTTAGAAATTTATTTTTAATCCATGCTTCTTTTCCAAAATATTTGATTGATTCAATATTTGTGAAGATGTCTGAGATATTTCCTTTTTCAAAATCTTCTGCTTCATTTGCTTTTTTATTTGCGGATTGTATTAAAAACTGGAAATATAAACTATAGGCAATAAAAGCTCCAACTGTTGCAACTGCTACAATGGCAGAAACCCAATCAAAATAAATAAGTGAAATTGCAACTGTAATCAGCTGGAATACTAAGGGCATAAAGTTAAATGAAATAGAGTCTGTCATTCTTTCTATTGCACTTCCACCTCTTGTTAATCTTGAAATTAAACTTCCTGTTTTATGTGTTGTGTGGAATCTATGTGATAAAGAAACAATATGATTAAAGAATTTTCTTTTTACTTCAGCTATCATGCTTGTTTCTAGCCTATTTAGATTATGTAGAAATCTCCAGTTAACAATAGCTCGTATAAACATAAAAATAATAAATATGGCGGCAACTATCAGCAGGCTTGAGATAAAATCTGCTCTTAGCAAATTTCCTGCTGAAAAATCTGTTCCGCTGTCTACAATCTTTTTAAAAAGTAGATTATTAACTACAGTTATTCCTTCTGCAATAAAACTGCATATTAAAACACCGAATAAAAACCATTTATATTTTATTAAAAAACTATAGTACATACTAAGATTATATTTGTAATCAATTTTCTTTTCCTTTCTTTTATTTTCTGTCATTTTGAATTTATTATTTTTACCTTGATTTTTCGATAGGTTTAAATATTCCTTTTATATTTGGTTATTAATTCATCTGAGCTTATTAAATTATGGACCCAGGCATAGCTTTTTGCAATCATCCTCATTGTGAGGATAATTTTGAAGAGTCTTCTGAAGAGGAAGACTCATTGGATACTAAGCACGATTCTGTTACAAGGTAGTATTTAGAATAGATATTCCAGGCTTAAAAACTTATTTGTGGATGTGTATTTTTGATTGTAGTTAGATAATTTATATACTTTATAATACCTAATCTTTGCTCATAAGCTGCACAAGTTTGTTTATCTCGATTTATTAATAATCTATTAAATTGTAATTATTTTGGAGAGATTTTTATTAAACCAAATGCTTGTTTGATGTTAAAATCCGCAAAATTCTTCTTTGAGAAGAATTTTTAAACTTGGTTTTCTTGGTAAATTATGAAAAGAGAGGTAAATTAATATGCCGGATATAGATGATGTAGAGAAAATAATAGCAGAAGTTAGCCCGTATTATAAAGCAAGAGCAAAAGCAAAAGCAGATAAAAAAATTGATTTTATTGCAAATAGAGAGCATAAACTTGTTTATAACTCTCCTTCTGAAACACTTGAACCTGTTTATTTTTGGATTTTAGATATGATGCAGGCTCTTTGCAGAAATGATGTAATAAAGATAGCTGATAATTTTACTTCCTCTGTTGGTTCTGGGCATTTTGGGGAGCAACAAGGAAGAGCATCTCAGATGCAACAACTCGCTTCTAAGATTATGGGGGATGTTAATACTGTTTTAAAGAGTATTCTTAATCTAATATACAGCTTGAAAGAGTTCCAGATGCGTCTTTCAAGCTATAAACTTGCTAATTCTGATAAGACAGATGAAAAAGAAGCAGGAATTCTTGCTTTAAAACAGATTTGGATGGATTCTGTAGATATAAAAAGAGGGAATACAAGCATTAAAGGACTTGCTTTAGGTGGGCAGGCTCCTTTTTCAATGATGATAGATGCCTTTATGGCTGCAAAGTCAATAGATGATATAGATAAAATAGATTTAAATGATAGATTAAAGCGTTTATTAAAACCAAGAGTAGCTGAGTTTTTTGAGTGGAAGGATAGAAGCGAGAAAGAGCTGACAAAGAGATATGAAATAGAAAAAACTTATTTAAAAAGCCAAGTGAATGCTCTTAAGTTATATACAAGCTGGGCAAAGCCTTATTTAAAAGCAGCAGAACAACTGCGAATGAAAGACCAGACTACAAATCCTGAATTAGTTAATATGTTTAATACAATGATTCTTAAATTAACTATAATGGGTAAAAATAAATTTGATTTTAATCAAAAAATTATAGATAGAGATTATCCTCAGGAATGGAGAGATATTAAATTGAAAAGAGAATATTTTTCTGTTATTTTTGTTGATTTTGGTTTTGTGGGAATTCCAACAAGATATCAAGGACAGCAGGCAGGACATTATGCATTTGGTGGAAAAGTTAGCGTAACATTTAGAGCTTATGCTTTAAATCAAGACGAGTTAGATTTATTTAATGAAAAGTTGAATGAGACAGATTTAAGTGAATCTTTTAAGCTTATAGAAAACATGACAAACGAGTCTGTTGCGCAAATACAAGAAGATGTTGATTATTATTTAAATGAGAAAGATAAGGTTAAAGAAGAGCAGGCAGAAGAAAAAGCAGCAAAAGATGTAAATCCTTTTGCAGCATTGCTTGGATTAGAGAAGAAAAAAGCCAAGAAAGATGAGAAAGCAGATGCTGAAAAAGACGAGAAGAAGAAAAAGTTAAAAGAATTAAAAGAAAAAGGTGTTGGGGGAGATAATTGGAAAGAAAAATATGCAAGAGCAGGTGCAATTGTTGATGCTGCTGATGTTTGTTATAAATTATATGATGTTTATAAAAAAGGACACGGCATGGCTTCTTCTCCAGAACCTGTTCCTGAAGTCAAGTCAGAAGATCTTCTTCCTAAAGGTTCTTTTTTAGGATAAATCTATTGGTTGGTTAAATATTCTATTAGATATTAGTAATAACTAAATCATATTTTATCAGTAATTGTTGGTAATTACTAATAATTAGTATACTCAATTATTATTAGAGTAGCATTGATGGTGGGATATTTGATGTTACTAACTATTATACCTAGAAATCATAAAACAAAGAATTTTTATATACAATTATCGTTAATATCTTATGAAAATTGTTAAAAAATTAAAGATTGATTTGAAAGAAATAAAACTTAAAACAGATAAAAATAGCAATAGCCCTGTTAGGAAAATAGAAGGAAAAAAGCCAGAAGAAAGAAAACTTGATGAAAAATTAAAAAAAGTTGAGATTAAGAAAGAAAGATTACTGGAGTTTGGGGGAGATAAAGGAAACAATAAAGAAGATAAAGAAAATGTTTTTGAGGATAAGCAGAAGTTTCAAAATGGAATTTCAACTCCTGATGTAAAAGCCCAAGAATTTCCATCTGTTTCAGCAAGAAAGCAGAATCTTGAAGATAGTGCTGAAAAAACTCCTGAGACAACTACAAGAGAAACTACTGCTGAAGAAAATTCACAGCCAAGAGAAGTTTATTCAGGAGCATATTCTGCAAGAAGAAACAATGCTCAATATTCTGGCTCAAGACAAGCCAGAGATAACAGAACATTAATGGATGAGGCAAGAAGAGCAGGGGCTGTAATAGATATTAAACCTATAGCTGGGACAGGACAAGAAGCCAGAGTAGGAAGAGAAGTTCGTTTTCATAATCCATTGGCTCGAGGGCAAAATCAGCAAAGTCAACAAGATTATTATTCAACAATGGAACATCCTGATGTTGTTTCCACTACTAGATTTGAAAATCCGTTTAAGACAGAGGTAAAAGGCAGAAGAGATATAAGGGAAGATTATGATGTTGTTTAAATGGCAGAAAGATTTATAAATCTTGTTTTATGCCTTGTGCAATGGCACAAACAGCATTGGCGATTGCGCAATTTTCAAAGATAATAGAAGGATATTCTGCAAGAATAGAAGATGCACAATTAAAAAGAATTTCTAATAGTATTGAGAAATCAAAGAGGTTAAATGTTACTATTTATGATGAAAAAACAGTTGCAAGATATTTGCAGGAAAGGGCAAAGAAATTGAAAGAACTTGTGGATAATTATTTTGTAGGTTTGATAGCAAATAAATTCCCATTAGTTTCTGATGAATTGTTTCAGTTGAAAAGATATTTTGTTTTAACAAGCGAAAATAAAAATTATAAAATTACAAGAGACAATACAGATGCTGAAGAATGTGATGCGAAACGAGAAAAAGAAGCAGGAGCTAAAATAAAGCGAGTAGAATCTTCTTTGTTTGTATATGTTCCTTTATTTGGAGAGCAGAAAAGTATAAGATTAAGCAGTTTTACAAAACGAACAGAAACTTCATGGGGCGATCCTAGGAAAAAAACAATTAATATTGAAGCAAGTGTTCCTGATAGTAATGAGTTAAATTTTAAAAGTGCATATAGAAATGCATTAAACCATTATTTTAATGTTCTTTCTAAGATGTATGAGGATGCAGTAACTGGAGATGTTATGTCTATAAATAGGGAAGTTGTCCAGCCAGAAGTTGGTATAATTTGGATTCCAACTATTCAATCTTTAAATATGGGTTATGATGAAAGATTATTGCCAAGAAAAAAAGATGTTGGTGCAGCAGTAATTTTAAAAGCAAATGGAAAGAATTATCTTGTTCAAACTTGTAAAATTGAAAGTGAGGGAGAGCAAAGCTTTGGCAGGGTTGCTGTTCAAGGTTTAGGGAAAATACTTTCAGAGTCAAAAAAGAAGAAGTAAAAATTCTTGCTAAAAGAAAAATTAACCAATACTATCTCTTATTAACTTAGTCATCATCTGAATAAAGAGATTTGCCTTTTCATGCCACTCATCTATTTCAGCACCTTTCATAAAATTTATTTCCCTATGAATTATTCTTCTATGCAGGGAATAAATATCTCTATACCAAATAACATATTTCATATCAAGTTTTCTTTTATCAACAAAAGTTTCTTTTAATATTATTGGAATATGTTCAGGAGAGGGTGGAAGTTTTCTTGCAGATATTAAGGCGGCATGGCTTGAATCTACAAAAGCCCAATAAATTCCTTCTATTGCACTAAGTTGTGAAGCTCTTGAACGAGATAAATGCTGAGGAGCTCTTTCCAATGCATTATAAATTGCCTCTGGTGTTGGTTTTATTCTTCCTTGTTGCAATAAAACCTTAAGAGGAGTAAAAAATCCTCCCAAGTCAATTAAAGTCTCACCATATCTTATTATATTTAAAACAACAGGATCTCCTTGAATCATATCCTGATACCATATTGTTAGTTTTATTGAATTTATATGGAGCTCTTTTTTATAAGGATTTGCTCTTATTAGTTTTCCAAGTTCTTCCCTATACCAAGCAACCAATTCCTGATCCCATTGAACAGAAGCATCATCAACAATTATAACAATATCAATATCAGATGTTGCTGTTGAGGTATTTTTAGCAGAACTTCCAAAAAGAACAACTGATTTTATTATTTTATCAAATTTCTGATAGAGTTTTGCTGCAAAATCCATTGCAATTTCTTTTTCATCAACAATCTGCAATGTTGGAAACCTGCTTAGATGAATGCCTTTTTGTTTTTTCTCCTGCTTTTTTCCAACATTAATTTTTTTCCTAACCACATCTAAAGCTTCTTTTGCCTCTTTCACTAATTCCTTAGAAAAACCCATATTTTCTTTTACCATATCACACCTTTTTATTTATATACTTGATTATATATATTCTATTATATATTTTCTAGTTTTTAAACCTTATTAAACCAATTTTAATCCATTGGACTTCCTGAAAATCTGTCTCTTTTTCCCTGAACTTGTCCTCCTAATTCTAAAGGAAGAGATTCAAAACCAGCACCATAAGCCTGAAAGTGCTGTTCAGGAAGAACAGCACCATAACCTGCAAAATATCCACCTAATAAACCTGAAGATTGATTCCAATACGGGCCCATTTGCATTGCATAAATAGGAGAACCAAATGCTTCAAGTGTTGGTGTTAAAGCAGGAATTTTTCCTTGTTCTGAAAAATGTTGCCACCAAGATATTGCCTCTACAACTCTTTTACCTTGAAACCCTTCTTTTCCAAGTTTCTCCATCATTTCTTTTATAGGAACATTACCCATACCCATTGGAAGTTCTGTGTGCTCAAAACCAAAATTATCAGAAAGATGAACATGCTTGACAAATGGTGCTATTTCTTCTGTTTGTTTAACAATATCTTTAGCTTCAAATCCAACTTTTCTCAGCATATTTATATGTCCAACATCCCATGTTGCACCAATTAATTTCTTTGCAACATCTTCTGCTTCTGATTTAGACAATCCTTGTTCATCAATTAATTTATCTGCAAATTTTTTCCTTGACTCTACAACAAGCTCTTTTAAAGCAGTGCCTGTTGAAATACCCATTCCTGCAGGAGGATTTTCTATGCTTATTATTGGTGCTTTATCTTTAAATTTATCATAGGCATGAAGAGCAACATTTGCAAAAGTTTCAGAAGCTTTATCTTTTGCATATTCTTCTAATGGAACAAGTGTTTCAGGTACAAAAGGAAGAGCTTTTAATTTTTTTAGCGTGCTATCTATAAGTTCACCTTGAGCAAATGGATCTGCAGCATTTCCATTTTTTCCAAAAGTTTTCCAATTATCTGCTACTTTGGCCATTTCTTGTTGTATCGCCCCTTTGATTTTCATTTTATTATCTTCTGACATATTTTTTTTACGTTCTGCTGGTAAATCTCCATATTTAAGAAGACTATCATACATATTTGTAAGCTGAGATTTTAAATTATCAAGCATCATATCTGCTCTGTCAATTTTTCTCAATGCGGTTTGCATGGGCTGTGTTAGATTTTCATCAGGGATTTGAAAACCTTTTTTTCTTGCTTCAAGAATTTCATCATATTTTGGTCCAAGCACACCAATACCTTCCTCAAGTAATTCATCTGCTTCTTTTTTATAGTGATTTAATTGCATAATCTGGCTTTGCCATTGTGAATAATTATGAGTTTCGAGTCTTTCTTCAGGACTTCTATAAACTTTTCCTCGTTCAGGATAATTAACAAATTCTCCTTTAAATGCTCCAAGTTTTCCTGACTCTTTATCTATTGCTGCGATTTGTGATGCAACAAGCACTTTTTTCCCATCTTTTTTCTCAACTTTATATTCTGTTCCAGGCATGTTTGATGAGTGGAATGTAATTGGAATATTTCCTGTTGGGTCTACTTTCTGAATTCTCTCAACAGCAAGCATCATTTGTCTTTCTGCATTTTCCCTGTTTGATTCACTCATGCCTTGATTTGAATAACCTGATGGGTCTACAAGAATACCGTGTGCAGAAGCTTTTGCTCCTGTTAATTTTAACTGCCTGTTTAATTCTACAAGATGCTGTTCAGGAATAGACTCAAATACATCAGGAGTTAACATAGAAATTTCAACATTTTTTATACCTGTATTCAAGGCATTTGAAACAGCTTTAACTTGATTTGCTGTTCTTCCATCAGATGTTACTGAAATTGTAGAAGCAGGCATTCTATAATCTGTAAAAAAGTCTTTTTCTCCAAACTTAGGATTAAGACTGCTATAACCTCCTGAATAAAATGCTTCTGTTGCCATATTTCTTTTTATCTCTGTATTTTCTCCCCTTTTCTATAGAAATATATATTTTCTACTATTTATATCTTTTTATGTTGGTAATTGGAGCAACATTATAAAGATAAACTATGCTAATGGTATTAAAAAATTAAAATAAAATTAAACTAATTTTACTCAGACATTCCGTAGAATTTGCCTGCAACTAGGTGAGTTGCTTTCTTTTCTTTGTCTTTTGCTAAAGCATAGTTTGCAATTATATATTCTTTCATTTTTTCAGAAGAGATTTTTCTTTCTTTTCCTTCTCCTTCTGCAAGTTCGTTTAGGAATAGTTGATTCAAATATTGAATATAACCCTGCATTGAATGTAAAATCTTTTGTGGATCTACTGCTGCTTGAGATTCTAAAACTCTTTGCGCATATTTGTCTTTAACAAGTTTGACATAAGGTCCTAAATTTCCTTGCTGTGATGCTTCTGTAAGTGTTTGAATTTGCTTATGATATTCTGCTGCTTTTTTGTATTTATCTACTATTTCTTTTGGTTTTGGTGCAACAGCAGATGTAATCATTGATATGAGGGCTTTTTCAGGAAGTTCTGCTAGAATTGCTTCTAGATTTCCTTTTATTGCAGTATTTATAAATTCAGAACAGCTTTCTGCATAGGCTTTTACAGCTTCATCAACCTGATCTGCAGGCATTCCGATATAGTGATTTGGCTGTATCATTGGATTGCCATTTGCATCTCTTGTAAGGTCTGTACCTATTACGCCTATATTTCTTCTGTAGTCAATATTAGTATAACTTCCTTTTTCTCTTCCTTCTAGAATTGCTTCTAAGGTGTTCAGGTATTTTCCCCTGTTCTTTAATGTTTGTTTTTCTGCTTCTGTTAGTACCATTTTTATTTTGTTAATTGCTTTTTAATGATAATTTATATAGATATAGCTAGTATTTAAACCTTTTGGTTTTGTAACCCCTTAATAGTTACAAATATAACTGCTTATCCTTGTCTTTCCTTCCACTTTTCACTTTCCCTATCATCTATTTCTTGCTGGCGAAGGGCGATTATTTCGTCTTCTGTAAATTGATTTTCTCTTACGCCTTTTGCAAATCTTTGATTAATTTCTTCTATTATTTTAATGAATCTCTTTGCTTCTTTCCGATTTACTATTCTGTTTACTTCAGATAATACAACCCCCGTGAGCAGATAGGCATTTTCAGCCAATATCGAGCCTGTTATAAATGCTGATGACATTATATTCGGAATATAGACAGAAAAAACCAAATAGTTCTTTTTTATAAGCTCGCCTGCTGAAAGAAAACTACCCTGCTTTAGCTCGGAGTGAATTTCAGCTAACCTATTGGCGAGCTTAGTAAGATATTAATTCTAGAAAAACTTTAATTCAATGAGCTTGTTACA
>Ga0247841_10012967_pt1 | contig 10756 bp, 12 predicted proteins | sample LaCruzMarch2015__2_FD_192410 | JGI IMG/M metagenome (GOLD analysis project Ga0247841, IMG submission 192410) | Freshwater microbial communities from meromictic Lake La Cruz, Castile-La Mancha, Spain - LaCruzMarch2015_18m | ecosystem: Environmental > Aquatic > Freshwater > Lake | place: Spain...
CAATTACCAATTACCAATTACCAATTACCAATTACCAATTACCAATTACCAATTACCAATTACCAATTACCAATTACCAATTACCAATTACCAATAAAAGATTATGAAGAAGAACATTGTTCAGGAGAAGAGCTATAAATTTGCTTTAAGAATTGTAAAACTTTATCGGTATTTAACTAAAGAGAAGAAAGAATTTGTTTTATCAAAACAGCTATTGAGAAGCGGAACATCAGTTGGTGCCAACATTGAAGAGGCTATAGGCGGGCAATCAAAGAGTGATTTTGTTTCTAAATTATCAATTGCATATAAAGAAACCCGAGAATCAAAATATTGGATAAATTTATTAAAAGATTCAGGTTACCTGACTGACAAAGAAGCTAACTCGATTATTTTAGACTGCGAAGAATTGGCCAAAATAATAACTAAAATTCAAAAAACAATAAAATTAAATATTTGCAAATGAAAAATAAACTGGTTTTTTGGGTGATACCTCCCCTACTGTTGTGGCTGGGGATATATGGAATAGTGGCGGAAAAATTCCCATGGAACAGTGATTTTATGGCGATAGTGTTTATTGTTAAAGAACTTTTTAAGGGCAAGATTTATTTGTCGCCGGATACTTTTTTAATTAAATATCCGATAATCGCGCTTCTGTCTAATTTCCTGGAATTCGGAAGAAAATATATGTGGCTTTTGCAAATGACAAACGGGGTAGTGATGGCGATTGGATACACTTGGTATTTTGCCGATTATGCAAAAAGGTTTATCAGCAAAAAAATACCGGGAATAATTGTCATGGCATCTTTGTTTTATATAGCAACGATGTCTTATATGTTTTATGGATTTACGGTTCACCCGTTTTTGAGGAATTCGGAAATGGCGTTGATGCTTTTATTTTTGGTAATTTTTAGAAAATCAAAGATCGGCGGGTTTTTAACGATAATACTAATGCACCTAAATGATGCCTATTTTACCTTTGTTTTTATAGTGCCATTATTGGTGGCGGAAATAATTTCAGCATCGGTGGCGAAAAAAGATCTGAACATTAATAAAAGATTTATCTGGATAGCGGCGGCGGTAATATTGGCGTATTTATTGAGAGGCAAGGTGATAAACAGAAGCAATTATTTTGTGATATATGAGGAACAGCCGGTGTTTCAGGAGTGGAAGGGAATTCAGTCGAGCTTGCCGATTATTCAGGAAAGCCTGATTGGTTTGGTTGGGGGAGATATTTTTAATTTAAGATTTTTTGGCATTCAGGCATGGGCGGCAATCGGAGCTTTGGGACTGGTGTTGTTGGCAACAGCGGGGTTAATTAAATTATTTGCAGACGGAATTAAAAAGGGTGAGCCGGAGATGATTTTGCCTTTGACATCGACGGTGATAACTACTGTAATTACTTTATTGTCGACAAAATTTGAGGGGCTTAATTCCGGACGATATTTTATAATCGTCTGTTTTTGGCTGCCCTTGGGATTGATGTATTATTTGTGGCAAATAAGGCAAATAAAAAGACTATTTTGGATAACAATATTGGGAGTGATAGTAATTTCGGGCCTAAAGACCAGAGTAATTATTAATAAAAATAAACAAAATGATTTTTGGAGAGATAATTTTTATCATTTGGAACTGGTTAATTTTTTGAAAAAAAATAATTTAAAATACGGTTATTCGGGATTTTGGAGCGCAGGGATAACAACTTTTTTATCTAAAGAAGAGATAAGAGTCAGACAAATCGGGTGCGGAGATGGGGTGGCAATGCCGCAAAATTGGGTGATTTTGGATAAATGGTATAAACCGGAATATTATTCCGGGCCGTCGTTTATATTTTTGGATACTTTCAGAGAAGATAAAGATTCACTAAGAAGCTGTAATGAGAAAGATATGGTGGAGCGATTTGGAAAACCTCAAAAAGTACTGGAGTTTGAGAAAGATAAAATATATGTTTTTGATTACAACGTAGCGGAAAGGTTTTGAAATAATTAACAATTAATAATTAATAATTAACAATTGTGAAGAAAAACATTATTCAAGAGAAAAGCTATTGTTTTGCCTTGAGAATTGTAAAACTTTATCGATACCTAACTAAAGAAAAAAAAGAATTTGTCTTATCAAAACAGTTATTGAGAAGCGGAACATCAATTGGAGCAAATGTGGAAGAGGCTGTTGGTGGGCAATCAAAAAGTGATTTTGTTTCAAAATTATCTATTGCTTATAAAGAAACTCGAGAATCAAAATATTGGATCAATTTGTTAAAAGATTCTGGTTATCTGACTGATAAAGAGGCCAACTCGATTATTTTAGACTGCGAAGAGTTGGCTAAAATAATAACTAAAATTCTAAAAACTACAAAATTAAATGTCGGGGATAAAAGTTGAGTGAGAAAAAATAGTTTCAGGGCTTCGGCGGACCATGGTGATAGACGATACAAAAGACTGAAAAATTATTTTGGCCAATAAACAATTGCGTTATTAACTCTTGTGTTACACTAGGATTAATTACTAATTTAATAAAAATATGCCATTAGAGGATCTGAAAGAGCGAATACAAGACAAGGAAGTTACTATAGATCCGATTAATGAGTTAAAGAGGGTTTTAATATCCGGACTTAATGATCAATCTGAAGCTAGAAGTGCAAGTATCGAAAGATCTTTGGATCAAATGGCCAGTGATAGTCAATATAGTTTTCAACAAGCAAAAGAAGAGACGCCCGAGGTTGATCCGGTGGATGTTTTGGGTGGATTGATTACTTCCGGAGAGGTTGCCACGAGACTTGATGCCGGAAGAATATTATCAGGTATGGGATACCGGTGCGATGATGATCCTAACAGCCGATTACCCAATACTATTTTTCCAACCACTGAATTGCCATCTATATTAAAAGCATTAGGAGTTGTTCCGGAAAATGCTCCAAAGGGTGGAGAGTTTAACGGTAAAGAGGCAAATACACAACTTATTGAATTAATTACCCAGGATGGGAGAGCAGTTTCCCGGGAAAAAACAATAAAGGATGCTAATGGAAGAGAACGTCAGGTTGTTGAATTTACCCACCCAACAGTAGTTGAAGGGGTAACCACCACTGTTGGTTTCAGTCAAGAGAATCCTTTTATGTCTATCCGTCCTAACGGTTATCCACTGGCTGAATATGTAGAGTTGGGATTAGAACCGGGATTTGTGGCTGAATCTTTGGGAATTAAGGTATCAGAGACACCAATTTCTCAAGAATCAAACAAATAGAGGTAAGATGTTTTGGTTTTGACTAGTTATTGGCTGGGACCACGGCGATAGACAGAAAATATCTTCTTGACACATGTATATGTTGGCAATATACTTATTTTGATGAAAGTATTACCGGAACCAATGTCTTTTGACTGGGATTTTGGTAATATTGACAAAAATCTTAAAAGTCATAATGTAGGCTGCCAGGAGGCTGAAGAGGTTTTTGTGAACGAACCTTTAATAGTTGTAGAAGATCAAAAACATTCTGTTAAAGAAAAAAGATATCGGGCATTAGGAAAAACGAATAATAACCGCCTGTTATTTTTATCTTTTACTGTTAGAAATCAAAAAGTTAGAATAATCTCGATCCGAGATATGAGCAAAAAGGAGAAAAAAGAATATGAAAAATTTTAAAAAAATACCTGAATTCAAAAATGAAGAACAGGAGAGAGAATTTTGGGCTAAAAATGATTCAAGTGAGTATGTTGATTGGTCTAAGGCGGAAAAGGCGGTTTTTCCGAATTTAAAACCAACTACGGAATCAATTTCCCTACGATTACCATCTTTTCTATTAACCAGAATTAAACAATTGGCCAATGAAAAAGATGTTCCTTATCAATCTTTGATGAAAGTGTTTTTGAGTGAAAGGGTAAAAAGAGAGTTGAGTGAGAAAAAGTAGTTTTAGGGCTTCGGCGGACCACGGCGGTAGACGGCGGCCCAGGGAACGAAGTTACTGGTGAAAGTTTTTTCGTGGATAACCTCACCATTTCTGGTAACTTTCCAATCAAAGGCGGTTTTTAAACCGGCGATACGGTGCTCGTCCTGAACAACTTTTCCGGGAGGCAGGGTAGGATCGTCAATATAGACATCGGGAGGAGGCGGCTGGGCACCCCATCTTCGATAATTGCTGATCTCGACTTTACGACCGTCGGAAGTGCCATAAATTTCATAGGTTAATTTTTTGTTAACGCCGTCGTAAAAACTTTGAATTAAAATATAATTACCGGTATCATTGATAAATTTTAAATCGGGGCTGGGAATAAAAACCGTGGCATCGTAACCCGGGGGCATGTCTTCTTCGTAATAACCAACGCGGTAAGCGTGATTACGCCTTTCGGTGATGTTGACACCGGCGTTGAGCATGGCCCGGAAAAAAGTTGTAGAAACCTGACAGATACCACCGCCAACATCGAGCTCGGTTTTACCGGCACGGATAATATAGGCTTTTTTATAGCCGGATTCGAGAGTAACTTCCCCTAAAGCTTTGATAAAAGAAAAAGTATCGCCGGGAGCAACAAGGATGCGGTTGACAATGGAGGCACCTTTTTCAACGTTAAAATTACGGATGGTGCTGGAACTTTTGAAAGTGGAGGTTCCCCTGCCAAGAAGCTCTTTAATGCCTAAATTATTAACATCCTGGGTTTTGATTTTTGGCGCGGAGGAAATAACCGGAATCGGTTTGGTGATAATTTTTTCTGAAGAGGCGGTTAACTCCGATAAAGAATCAATAATGGTGTTGACCAGAACCGGCTGGTCGAGAACAAGACCGTTGAGGGCAGGACGAAATTCGGTAACGGAATTATTTTCAAATTTAAAAATGGCATCAACCGGGTCACGCTTAAGACTGGAAGAAATACTTTGAACATAATCGGTAATCTCTTGCCGATTAAACTGATTATTAAAGTCGAGCCAGGGGATGAGAATGGAACTGTTGAGGGTAATGTTGGAAATATCACCGGTCAGAAACAAACTTTTGCCGATTAACTTTTTGGCAAATTCAATCGTTTCGGAAACTTTTTGAGGGGTGGGCAACTCCCCTATTGTAGACACGGGAATATTGAGAGCAGACGAAAGCTGATAATATTCCAGGGCATCAATTATGGCTTGTTTTAAGGTTGCCTGGTCGACTTTTTGGCCGATTTGACCGTCTTTGATAGAAATTTTACCGGCGCTGAATTCTAACTCACTGGGAACATGGGGCTTGTCGATTTGGCTACTGACATCGGCAAGATATTTGTCCAGACTGCTTTCGTCGTAGCTGATTTCCAAGACAAAATGTTTTGGGGCAAAAAAGTTTTTTATATATTGGGGAATCCCCTCGTTTAGACGGCGGTAAAGGATGGTACCGGCCAATTTGTCTTTGTTGACCGAAGCGGAAACAGAGGCTAAGTTTAGGGTAAATTTCTTATCTAAAAGCTCAAGATTTAAATCGCCAGAAAGCTCAAAATCAGAATCGAGACGAAGGATTATTTCTTCACGGCTAAGGCCGGAATAATTTTTGTCGAGAACAAAAGTATTCTCCGCAGTTTTACCGTAATTGATAATGATGGGAGCAAAGAGAAGGGTGGAAACAACCAGAAGCAGGCCAAGAAGGGATAATATTTTATAATTTAGTTTAATTTTTAGCATTGGCGGTCCATGGCCTGATTGGCCAATTCGTCGGCTTGAGTGTTTAATTCGCGACGAATATCCTGAAACAAATAAGGCAGAGAAATGTCTTCTAATAGATTTATTACAGTATGATAGTAATCTTTGAGGTTTTGGGCTTTGACTTTGTACTTACCCTGAATTTGACGGACTAAAAGCTGGGAATCGGAGTAAAAGGAAATTTTTTGAATATTGTAGGCATCGCGGTTGGCTTTAATCCAAGAAAGGGCGCCGATTAGGGCCAAATACTCGGCTTCGTTGTTGGTTTTGGTGCCTAAAAATTTAGAATCCTGAAAAATCATGTTTTTCTTTTCATCAAGAATGACCAGGCCATAACCCGAAGGACCGGGGTTCCCCCTAGCGCCACCATCAGTAAAGACAGAAATATCCATAAAAATTAAACCCTAACCCTTCCCTTTCCCTTGACAGGGCAAGGGAAAAATAACTAACGGTTAATTTTACCAGGCAGGGAGGGGGAATTCTACGAGAAGGAGGAGAAACATGAGGGCAATGCCGTGGTTGGTTATTCTATAAACTGACCCTTTGGGGGCTGGGGTTCTCTGCCGCTTTGCGCCGTTCTTGAGCGGCTTTAACGTTCAACTCCAAGCAAGCATGAAACTCTTCAGGAGTAACATCGGGAGAGAGTGCTATAGAGTAGGTTTCATAAAGACGATCATCATCGGGGGTACTTAACACGAGGATGTGTTCCCCATGATTATCATTAAGATAGCCGTTGTATTCGGATGGGTTTGCTTCTGCAGATGAAAGTTTTTCTTGATATTCTTTTTGATCATTTAAACCGAAAATAAAGTCTAACTTGTCATCATCATCATCCAATGTTAAGGTGAATTCAAGAGACATTAAACCATCTCGAGTTACTACTAGATGTCTCGCTATATCACCTCTTATGCCAGGAGTTGGAATAAATGAGTTGGGCCGATCGACTACTCCATTAAAAACTACCGGTTTACGTAAAATGACTGCCCGACGGTCACCTCGACCGATTTGGGTACAAAAATCAAGCCCCGTTTCAGCTTTACGCTTTAATAAAGCATCCATTAGAGCTTCCGGACTGCCATTTAAACCTTCGTCTATGGGAGTTCTTTCGGGAGACATGGCAGGATATTAACATATTGAAGAATAAATTACAAAAATCGCCTCCGTTAAAGGGTTATTCTACGAGAAGAAGGAGGAACATGAGGGCGATGCCGAGAATGATGGAAAATAACTGGATGAGGGAGGTGGAGAATTTTGCCTGATGGCGATGGAGCTCGGGAATTAAATCAGAGGCGGCAAGATAAATGAAAGCTCCGGCAGTGATGGGCAAAAGATAGGAAGCAAAGTTTTCGATATTGCCTCCAAAAAAGAAGGCTAAAAGAACTCCCAGCAGACTAATAATGGCTGATAAAAAGTTTAGAAAAAGGGCTTTGAGAACCGGAACTTTGTTGTGAACCAAGATAGCAAAATCGCCGATTTCCTGGGGAATTTCGTGGAGAAGAACGGCAAGAGAAGTGGCTAAACCCAACTCGCGACTAACCATAAAACTGGCGGCTACCAGCAGGCCATCAATAAAATTATGGACGCCGTCGGCTACAAGATTGAGAGTGACAATATGGTCGTGTCCACCTCCCTCTTCGTGACAATCGGGATTATGGCAATGACGCCAACGAAGGAATTTTTCCAAAATAAAATTTAAAAGCAGACCGGTGATAACCAGAAGAGAAACACTGACCTCCGGAATATTTCCGGAATAAGATTGGGGGAGAATGTGGATGAAAGCGTCGCCCAAAAGACCACCGACGGCAAAACTAACAAGATAAACTGACAAACGACTGATGAGCCCGGGCTTTAGAAAAAGAAAAAATACCCCGGACAAGGAAACCAGACTGATAAGAAAAATGGCGAGGAGTGAAGTTAGAAGTGGGGACATAGACAATTATCAATTATAACTAAATTTTAGTTTATACGGTTTTTGTTTTGGCTGATGGATAAAAAGTTTTTTTCACTCATTATTTTCTTGCCTGTGGTTTTTTCGATATCTTTTCTGGTCCTCCCAGCAATGGCCCCACCGTCGCCGGCATCATTTTTTAGTTTTGAAAAACCCCGAGAATCACGATCTTTGGTTATTTTTGTGGTGGTTGCTTCCCCTAACATGGTAAGGATTAATTCTAAATCATTCATATGATCGCGTAAATTTTCTCTTGCTAAACCTTTGTATTTTCTATATTGCGAAGGTGTCATTCCAAAAGTTGCCTTACTAATTTCTGCTGTTAATATTGCATATTCTTTTTGTTCTCTAATCCCTCTTTTGTTCCATTCATCTGTTAAATCCTCTCTTACGGCAATTCCTCTTTCTCTTTTTTCGATCCAATTGTCGGGGTATCCTTTTGCTTTATAAATCGCCCGCATTCTTTTCATTGCCAACTCCGGATCTTCAATTTCCTGAATTCTTTCATATCCTACTTTTGCCAGCCATCGTTTAAATGGCTCTGCTTTGGGAGAAGGGATTGATTGAATAATGCGAAATATACCCTCTGTATTGGCACAATTAACTTGTTGTTTCCCACCTGCAGTTTCGACAAGAAGGGGGTGGACAATTTGTCCATACCCTTTGACCCGCCTGTCCACTTTCAAACCCCTCACCCTTTGGGAGCTCCCCTTGACAGGGGAGCAAAATCTACCTCTAACTCCTCCTTTGAGGAAAGGAGGAGCACAGCTCGTCACCGCGAACGAACGAAGTGAATGTGGCGATCTTGTATTGCGGGAAAGATTGCTTCGCTTCGCTCGCAATGACGGATGGAAAATTGGTATTATATAAATAGTGAATCCAGACGAGATAAAATCACCACTGCCGCCGAGAAATGTTTTGACAGAGACAGACAATACTGAAGCGCCGGTGGCACCGCCGATTGTACCGCCGACCGAAGAATTGGCGCCGCCACCAACGGATAATACTTCTCACGTATCCAGCCGGGTAATTACCAAAAAACCATTTAATAAAAAAATTATTTTTATCGGAGTAGGGGTAGTGGTAGCGGTGCTGGGAGTATTGTTGATTTTTAAACTTTTTACCGAAAAGAAAGCAACAGGCGAGGAAGTGACTTTGAATTATTGGGGATTATGGGAAGAAAACAGTGTAATTGACGGAGCAATTGCCGATTTTGAAGCAAATAATCCCGGGATAAAAATAAAATATACACGCAAGGATAAGGAAAATTACCGATCGATCTTGATGAGCCGGCTGCAAAAAGGAGGAGAAGAGACTCCGGATATTTTCAGAATCCACAGTACCTGGGTGCCGGTTTTCCAGGATTTGTTGGAACCTGTGCCGCAAGCAACAGCAACCAACTTACAATTGGACACCGATTTTTTTGATGTTTATAAAGCAGAGCTAAAGAAAAGCGGAACATATAGAGCAATTCCGATAATGTACGACGGACTGGCACTGTTTTATAACAAGGCGATATTGGATTCGGCCGGAGTGACGGTACCTAAAGGCTGGTGGGAACTGCAAACAGCGGCAGAAAAATTAACAGTAAAGGACGAAAACGGGAAACTGCAGGTGGCCGGAGCGGCGGTGGGATTGGTTGATAATGTGGATCAGTGGAGCGATATTGTGGGACTTTTGATGAAGCAGAACGGAGTGAACCCCCTGGTCGATGATAAAGAAAATAACCAAAAGATTCAGAATGTACTGGAATATTACACTTTGTTTGCGACAAAAAACGGCGGAGTGTGGGACCAATCGATGCCTAATTCCACCGATGCTTTTGCGGCCGGAAAAGTGGCCTTTTATTTCGGGCCGGTGTGGAGAATTTATAATTTTGCCGATATGAACGTAAGTTTTGAATATGGGGTAGCGACGGTGCCGCAACTGCCAACAATTGCCAATGTCTCCCTGGATCAGCCTTTAACTGAAGCAGATTTGACCAATATCCACTGGGCGAGTTATTGGGTGGAAGGGGTAAATCCCGGAAGCAAATATAAAAAAGAAGCGTGGAAGTTTATGGAATATCTGGCCTCGAAAGAAACACTTTCGAAAATGTATACGGCGGCTTCGCAGGTAAGAGCTTTTGGAGAACTATATCCCCGAAAAAGTATGGCGGAAATGATCAGCACTAATGATAAAATCAGACCGTTTATAACAGCGGCGAACAATTCTTCGGGCTGGTTTCTGGCCGGGAGGACCTTTGACAGCGGGTTAAATGACGAAATGATGAAATATTTCGGCGATGCGATAAACGAAACTTTGAAAACGAGAGACGCGACAAAGGCAACAGAGACTTTGAGAAATGGAATTAATCAGTTAAAATCGCGGTACAAGTTAACAGAATAAAGATGATTTTAATAAATTTTAAAGTTTACAGAGAGACTTTTGGCGAAGGGGCAATTAAACTTGCTGAGGCCTGCAAGGCAGTGACGGAAAAAACAGGAGTGAAGATATACCCGGTGGTAGCGGCAATTGATGCTTACCGAATTATAAAAGAAGTAGGGATGGAGGTCATGATTCAACACACGGACGGAATGGCTGAAGGGACCAAAAGTGGTTTTGTCTCGACGGAACAGGCGATGAGGTTGGGGGTAAGCGGATCGCTTTTGAACCATTCGGAACACAAAATGAAGCCGGGAACAATTAAAAAAATATTAGCGGCATGGCCCAAGGGCTTTAAATCGGTGGTGTGTATTCAGACACAAGGACAGGCGGAAAGATGGGCAAAAAACATAAAACCAGACTATATTGCCTATGAGCCGGCGTATCTTATTGCCAATCAGGAAAAATCAGTGGCCACGGAAAAGCCGGAAGTAATAAAAAAGATGGTGGAATTGTATAAGGAAATTCCCTTACTGGTAGGAGCCGGAATACACAGTATTGAGGATGTAAAAATATCCCTAGAATTGGGAGCAAAAGGAATTCTTGTCTCTTCGGCAATCGTGAAATCTGCCAATCCAGAGGCAGACCTGTTAAAACTGGCAGAGGTCTTTACTGAGTTCTAAAACGAATCCGATCACCTGAATTAAAATCAGGTATGAGGAAAATCAATAAAATCAAAGAATGGGAACGAGATCAAATTGCGGTTCTGTTGGCTTCGGGAGCTAGTAAGCGTCTGAT
>Ga0247841_10012968_pt1 | contig 10756 bp, 9 predicted proteins | sample LaCruzMarch2015__2_FD_192410 | JGI IMG/M metagenome (GOLD analysis project Ga0247841, IMG submission 192410) | Freshwater microbial communities from meromictic Lake La Cruz, Castile-La Mancha, Spain - LaCruzMarch2015_18m | ecosystem: Environmental > Aquatic > Freshwater > Lake | place: Spain...
ACCCCCTATGTGATATTTTCATCTTTGAGGGAAGTTCTGAAAGTAATGTAAAAATTGCTGCCGCTTTTACGTTCGTCGGTTTCGGAATTAACTTCGGCAAAATGCCCGCTGTATTTGGCATATAACCTAAGCCATCTGGTGAAATTTCGTTGATATTTCAGTTGCCGGCTCTCGGCGAACTCAGGATATTCTGAAAGAAAACGGTTATGAAGTTCTTTCTTGTCATATTCAATAAATGGTTTTACCAGGCTATCACTGACCTGGTGATCCATAAACTCTGTAAATTCTGAACAAGTGAACTCCAGCAATTTTCGCCGGTTCAGGTTGATCGGTTGTGCCTGAAGTATTCCCTTTTTCAGATAAAGGCAAATGCACGACATCATAAAATTGTCGAAACAGTTCCATTGTTCAGCGTTCCAATCCCGGAAAAACCAATGCCCGAACTCATCCTGCGGACTGAATTTGTCGTTGTAATGGTTTGCAAATTCAAATTCAACCACCCGGTCTTTTGCCGATGCTCCTTCAATACGAACGGTTTTATTCGTGGAAATGAGCAGTTTGGTTTTGATCCTGAACGGTTTCAGGTTCTTCTTATCAACCACCACGCCTTCGGTAATATCGTTAAATAACTGTTCAATATCGAAGTTCTTTTTAACATCATTCAGGTGAATGACCTGTGTGTCTAGGTTGGCTTGCTGGTATTTATGCTTATTGGTAAAGTCAAAATCCTTCCCGTTGATCTCACAGTAATTCTTGATCTTACCCAGGGCCTGGCAAAGAAGTGTCTTGCCGGTTCTTCCATCCGGTGAATCAGAAATTTTACTGTCGGTAAATAAGATGGCCTGTAGCTTACCGTCATAAAAACTATGAAGGCAATAGCCGATTATCGAACATAAGGAAAAATACCGGTCTGCATCTTTATTGGCAATGTTCCAGATAAAAGCCGAAAAAACGCTCCGGTTTTCTTCTGTTTCCTCTTTGAACTCAAAATTACGGTTGATCATCTGGTTCTCCCAGATCAATCCTTTTAATTTTTTGTAGGGAAATATCTGGTAACCATCTTGTGAACATGACACATAACCGTTTTGAAAATAGATAAAACAATCATTTGGTAAATCATTGTTGAATTCAAAGGAATGCTTCGACTTCAAAAGATTCAGCCTGTTTTCGCAGAAATAATGTGCCGGGCTTTTATAAAACTTTTCGATGATCATTTTCCGGGTCACCTCATCAGGTTGTTTTTCAGGCAAAGATTCAAGATACCGGATAAATTCATCCTGAATCCAGGTGAGGGTGACTTCTGTTACGATCTGGTTCTCAATCCTGACAAAAATGTAGTTTTTATCCATATCAAACCGACGGAAACCAAGAGTATAAAGCAGATCAATAAACCTTGGATAATCCACGATAATGCCTTTGATCTTTTTGTATTTATCGTATTCAGGCTTGTAAAATTTGATTTGCCCGGCAGACTTATCCTCTTTTTCAACTTGCCTTTCATTGGTTGCTTGTTTACCGATGTCAATGCCATGATCCTTTGAAAGCTTGAAAAAAGTCCTGATGGTGATTCCTTCATTACCTGAATTAAGGCAATTCAGGAATTGTTTATGTGCGATATTGAATTCGTACCCGGGATTCCATTTGCTGATCCTGTGGTAAAAATGCTCTCCATCATTACCAAAACTGTCGGCAATTGCAAAACCGATATTCAACCAGTCATCATAGGATTTGGTAATGTCAAGGGCTTTCTTTTCGATTTTTTGTACAGTTTGTTCTACATCGGTGTACAATTCTTGTGAATACATCTTTGATTGCCAGAATTCATCCGGCAGGAAAACAGAGGCGTTCTCATTCAGGAATATTTCAGGATCGTGGGAATAGTAGCAAAGCCGGGTTACATCTTTGGCTACCGGATCAATCTGAAGTCCATATCTGATTGCAAAATAAGCTGAAACCGCTTTGAAACTTTCCTGGTGCTTTTTTGGATCAATTTTTAAGATCATTTTCAGCCCGTTTCCACTGGCACTCCTGAAAAGAACAAATACAAACGGATCATTTATCAGTTTCTCACGGAAACTTTCAGGATCAAAAACATGATCAAAATCGGCCTGGATCAGTCCGGTGTGCGATTTGAGATTGATCATTTTATGTCCGTTTTCGCAAATCCGGACAGGCTGACAGCCGGTAATCCCTGCTTGAGCTGCCTACGCTCAGTCTCATTGCCGGCATTCCTTATCCTGTCAAAAACCGGTTTATGATCAACTCCATTGATCATTCCGGTTTTAACCGATTCAATGAAATCTTCAATAGTGATCAGTTCAGGGTTCTTATCCCAAACCGTATTGAAATGTGATATCTTCGTTTTTTTCATCGTAAGTACCCTCAATAAGTCAGTTGAGTTTTAACTTCCTGCAAATACAGATGTCAGGTTATGACTCATTTTTACGGGTGCGGAGCATGAAAGACGAACCCTCTTCTTCAATTTCCTTTCTTTGTTTTTTTCTGCCGGTTGCCATCCATTCAGATAGTTCTGACTTTTTGAAATATACCTTTTTACCTTTCTTATAAAATGGTATCTCCTTTCTGCAGGTAAGGGTGTAGATGGTAGGCTTGGCCAGTTTAATTATTTCACAGGCCTGCTCGATGGTCAGGAATTCTTCCAGTTCAGGTTTTTCATCCTTTCTGGAATAATTTTCACGAATGATGGAGACTTTTTCTGCTATCCGTATAGCCAGATCGTCGACTGATAAGTTTGTTAAAATCAAATTTTCCATATGCTTCAGGTATTAAATTCTGAAGCAAAGAAAAAGCAAGAATTTCGAATCAACTATAGGGTATGCAATTATATATCAAATGTTTACTTTGCGCTATTTTGCGTCGTTTTGCCTATGCCAAACTTTTCAGTTTGGTTGCGTTTGCGTTCTTTTTCCATTATTTTCCAAAACTGATATATTTTCCCCTGATGTTTTTCAGATCCTCAAGTAAAAAAAATATGTTGTAGATAATAGTTCTCCCGTTTGTCACATCGTACCTAATAAGTTTTTTTTTTCTCCAAAGATGCATGGTCAGCTTTTTCACCTTCAGGATATCACAGATTGAACTTTCACCCTGGTATATCATGGATCCATCGGGATGATAATAATCAATAAATTCATTGAGCAATTTTATCAGTTCATCGATATTGTAAATTACCGGTGTACGAAGCTTCCTGATCACTTTATCAATTTCCTGAATGCTGATCATATGGGTTTGCGGATTGGATTTTTTAAAGACATCCAATGCCTTTCGCAACTCTGATATTACGTATTTCTCTTTCATTCCGGTTCAAAGTTGGCAATTTCAATTTTACCTGCTACCTTTAAAGGATAAAATTCAAAAATGAAAGTCTGTGTATCAAACTTATTTTGTGTCTCAAATTGTGTCTCAAATAAAAAAACCACTTACTCTGAAATCTTCGTAAGTGGCTGATTTTCTTGTGGGCCCAGCTGGTATCGAACCAGCGACCACCTGATTATGAGTCAGGTGCTCTAACCAACTGAGCTATGGGCCCTTTCTTTTTCAGGGCTGCAAAATTAATTAATTCCTGAAATTTTAAAACTTTTTTTATTTGATAATCCTGAAAAATGCATTTGAAATGTTCTAATGTATTGCGATTAAGAAAATTTGAATATTTCATGAAAATGATTTGAACATTAATGTCAGACCTCCTGATCCGGAGCAAAAGTAATTGTCGCAAACTATTCTGGTACTTAGTAATCAAGAAGCGTGAATGTTGTATTTCAATCAGTTATATGAATTTTATGTACATAATTATTAACTAAGCGGCAATATTATCTGCGACAGGAATCTTCTGACTATTTGATAAAATGATTACGGGTCAGGAGTTCAGAATGCAGTTAAATATTCAATTTTCTATTACGGGATTACCTTAACAAATTCATTTGTTTGCTATGCTCAAAATGAATTGTTCATTGTAATAAGTTCCGGAAAAAGGTTCAGAATACCCTGTTTATCCGCGCTGCAAATGCCGCGTTCGGTTATCAGGGCTGTTATAAGCCGAGAGGGTGTGACATCGAACGCGTAATTTAACGCCGGGCTTTGTCCGGGACATATTAAAACCTTTTTTAATTTCCCGTCACAATCACCCTCGACATACTTTATTTCATCAGGATCTCTCTGTTCAATAGGAATTTCAATTATCCCGTCGTGATGTTTCCCGTCGATTGAACTAGAAGGAAGGGCGGCATAGAACGGGATTTTGTTATCATAAGCCGCAAGTGCTTTAAGGTAGGTGCCTGTTTTATTTGCCACATCACCGTTTATTGTTGTACGGTCACTGCCGACTAGCACTACATCTACCATATCATGCTGCATAAGGTGACCGCCGCAATTATCAGTAATGATGGTATGAGGGACACCCTGCTGCAGAAGTTCCCAGGCAGTTAACCGTGCTCCCTGGTTACGCGGACGTGTCTCATCCACCCAGACATGTAGTTTTATCCCTTTATCATGAGCCTGGTAAACGGGGGCAAGTGCTGTACCATAATCAATGCAAGCAAGCCAGCCGGCATTACAATGTGTGAGTACATTTACCACGGCATTGTTTTTTTTCGTACTTAGTTCCTGAAGTATTGTTAGTCCGTATTTTCCGATTTGCAAAGAGCATTCCTTTTCGTCCCTGCAGAATTTAAGTACTGCTGTCTTTGCATATTCTATTTTATCCAGGTGGCTGTTCACAGACAGTACTTGGTATAAAACCCGGTCAATTGCGCAGGCCAGGTTAACAGCCGTAGGGCGTGAGGATTTCAGACGGGAGGCTGTGGCTAATATTTCATCATTATTTGAAGAATGCAATGTTTCAAGGTACACGCCAAATGCACCGGCCGCTCCTATGAGTGGTGCTCCACGCACCGACATATTTCTAATTGCCAGAAAAATATCCTCAGATGAATGGAGGTCATCAATAATAAATCTGAATGGCAGGTATTGCTGGTTAATTATTTTAACAACTCGTTCATCATCAGGGTCAAGCCAGATGGTTTCATAGTTTTTGCCATTTACTTTCATTGCCGGTACGGATAATGTTTTATTTTTGCCAGGTTCAGTTTGCCGGGTTATCAAAAAGTTTAAAAATAATATTTTTGGTCTTGAATAATAATTTCTGAGTACAAAAATTTATTCAACCTTAATATTTATTCATTTTTATAAATGTCTAATATATAGTACATAGTGTGGATATGTAATTATACAGGAAAAGAACACTGATGACACAGATAATACAGACAGCAACGGAAATGTGAAAATCCATTATACTTATGTTATCAGTGTGTTATAAATAATTAATTAATGATTACGGGTATTGAGCGTATAAAAAATATCATATTTGATTTCGGGGGTGTGATCATTAACCTGGATCGACAGTTATCAATAGATGAATTCAGGAATATTGGCATTTCGGATTTTAAGGAGGTGTACGAATATGCTGTCAGGACAAAACTTTTTGAAAATTTTGAAAAAGGCGACATTTCACCTGCTTTCTTCAGGGATGAATTAAGAAAATTTATCCCTGGTCGTATTACCGACAAAGAAATTGATCGTGCCTGGAATGCAATACTGCTTGACATTCCTCCTGAAAGGATCAAACTGCTGGAGCGGCTAAAGTTGCTTTACCGCACTTTTCTTCTCAGTAATACAAATATTATTCATTATGAATATTACACTCAAAATTTGCAGAAACATTACGGTTACCATGATTTTTCACAGCTATTCGAAAAAGATTATTTCTCACACAGGATAGGTTTGGTAAAACCAGGTAAGGAAATTTTTGACTTTGTACTGAAGGAAAGCGGGCTTGACCCACATGAAACACTTTTTATTGATGATCTGGCAGAAAATATTGAGGGAGCAAAAAGAGCAGGTTTATCAACCTGTCTTTTGCCCCCCCAACAATCAATCACAAGTTTGTTTTAATTTAAAAATACTTATTTGAAAAGATAACCAGCTCCAGTTATATTTTTCCCCTGATCCGGTTAATTTTCTATTCTAACGACAAATTTTTTTTTTTAACGTTGCATGATTTTTTATTGCCGGATTAAATTTATCTTAAAATTTTCATGCAGCAATTTATAATCTTATTTTTACACTTATTTTCAAATAATTAATTAAAAGGATGTACAGGATATTTTTTGACGACAGGGTTATTTTGTTAGCAGGAAAATCAGGGAGGATTAAAAATCAGGATGCTGAAGGTATCGATTATTATTCGAATGAAAAGGAACTGGAGCGTCTGATAAAGACTTTTGAATCGAACCGGAAACTCAAAAGAGCTGCTATCATTCATAAAGATACGAGGAAGCTTCTTGAATCCTTCAAGTCGAATTTTAAGCTGATTGATGCAGCAGGCGGGGTTGTCAGGAATGAAAAGGGACAGATACTTGTTATCCGCAGGATGGGCAAATGGGATTTGCCAAAAGGTAAAGTAGAGAAAGATGAAAAGAAAAAACAGGCGGCATTGCGGGAAGTACGCGAAGAATGCGGTATTAATGAACTTGAGATTTTACGTAAGTTGCCTTCCACTTATCATACTTACTGGCATAATGAAAAATTGATTCTTAAAAAGACCAGATGGTACGAGATGTTACACCAGGGCAACGAAAAACTGAAGCCTCAGAAAGCTGAGGACATCAGTGAAATAAAGTGGGTATACCCTGAAGAAATCGCCGAAGTGGTAAAAGACACTTACCTTACTATTATTGATGTACTTCAGCATGTTCTAAACACCGAATTTGATGTTGAACCTGCTGAAGATGCCAATGGACTATAAACGTGACAAATATCCCCTTAGAGTTATTTTTTCTTTATCAGGTTTACTGCTATTACTCCGGCAAAAAGTAAAATAAGTAAAGCGGAAGAGGCTAATGAAATTTTTTCCCCTGTAAAATATGCTTTAGGTTCAAACCTGAATTCAACCGTATGCTCGCCGGCCGGGACACGCATAGCCCTTAATACATAATTAACCCTGAAATGAGGTACAGCTTTTCCATCAATTGATGCATTCCATCCTTTTGCATAATATATCTCAGAAAATACTGCAAGTTGCTCATTTGATGCTTTTGCCTTGTAAACAAGGTGATTAGGTTCATAGGAAGTAAGAGAAATACCACCGAGTGAATCATATTGAATAGTAAGGTCATTTAGTTCTTTTTCGAATCGTTTGTCTACTATTGCCTCGGCTTTGGGATTAAATCCTGTAAGAGCCTTAATTTCTTCATCAGCATTTGCTGCCATTTTATACCCCTTAACGTACCATGCATTTCCAAGTGCCTGTGGATTGGGTTGTACATGCGGATTCTTCTGCTTGTCAGGCACGATAAAATATTTTGTGTTCAGCATATTGAGAACTGCCATGTTGTATTTACCAATCTGGTTTTCGATAAGCTCCTGGTAACGTTTCATTTTTGCTCCATGGTATCCTCCTATCGATTTGTGAAAGTATGATGTGGAAGCATCATTAAATGTACTAACGGCAATATTCATGACCCTGTAGTCGGGATCCTTGTCTTTCAGGATTTCTTTATCTGCTTCGGTGGGCTTGAAAGGATTCTTATCCTCAGCCTGTGTAACAAAAAAATCGTTGTTAAGGTAGCGCTTGTTGATTGGCCATAGGTCAATAAGAATTAAAAGACCTAGTGCAGCGAATAAAATATTTTTTGATATTTTTTTCATAAAAAAAGCAATAAGTACACCTGCTGCCAGGATTATGAAAACAAGGGAGCGGATTGCATCTGCCTTCAAAAGCCAGCTGCGGTCCTGCCTAAGGGCGTTTATTAAGGATTCAGACCAATTATAGTTTTCTGTTAATTCCTTATCGATTGAGCCGCTGAAATCGAATATTGCACCAGCAAAAAGGATAAAAAATAAAGTCAATCCTCCGGTAATTCCCAGCGACCATTTCATTGCCTTATAAAATTCTTTTTTATCGAAACCCTGTTCAACGATACGGTTAACAGCAAGAATACCTAATAAGGGAATTGCAAATTCAGCCATGACAAGCACCATCGATACAGTCCGGAACTTATTATAAAGAGGGAAATAGTCAAGAAACAGGCTGGTAAGAGCCATAAAGTTATTTCCCCATGCCAGAACAACGGAAACGAGTGAAGCGGTGAACAACCACCAACGCAGCTGGCCTTTGATAAGGAACATACCAAGGATAAAAAGGAAGATCACAACGGCGCCAATATAAACAGGACCGGAAGTTGACGGCTGTGGACCCCAATATGTAGGTATTTCAATATATGGTTTGGTAAGTTGCTGACCGTTTTCTTTAAATGCCTTATATATTTCTGAATTTTGTCCCAGTTTACCAATGGAAGGACCTCCGGCAAGATTCGGGATCAGAAGGTCGAAAGTTTCTATTTTACCATAACTCCAATAAGTGGCGTAGTTTTTATCAAGCCCTGTTGTCTTGATATTTTTATCCATTGTCAGTTCTGATTTCCCGCGGGTTGAATCCTTTGAGTAATCGTAAACAAGCCAGATACTGGTAATATTGGTAAGCAGGGCAAGTATGGCCGCAACTATCAGCACACCAAGTGCTTTAAGGAATCGGATTATTTGTTTCTCCTTCATATCTGCAATGAGCTGATATATACCAAAGATTAAAATGATAAGGAATGTGTAATAGATTATCTGGAAGTGGTTTGATGTCAATTGCAGGGCGAAGAATATCCCGAAAAGAACTGAGCCGGTCAGTATTTTTTGCCGGAATGCCATATACACTCCGGCAACAACTCCGGGCATATATGCCATTGCCAGGACTTTGGTGTGATGCCCAACCGATTCGCTGATAAAGAAAAAAGTCGAAAAACCATAGGCAAAAGCACCTGCAATAGCAAGCCATGGATTAACCCCGAAGACAATAAGAAGAATAAAGAAACTAACCATGCTAATAAAAAGATAGTTGGCCGGTTTATTCATCTTCATGTTCAATGCACCGAAAGATGTAAAAAGATTGGAATGATAAAGTGTCGATATCAGGTAGGATGGCATACCACCGAACTGGCTGTTGGTCCATAAAGCTTCTTTCCCTGTGAGTTCGCGGTAGTCAGAAATTTCTTTTGAAGTACCGTAATATTGCAGCATGTCCTGCGAACTTATTCTTTTCCCTTCAAGCAAAGCAGGAAAATAGGCATAAGTTATAATGAAAAACAACACTATGGCAACCCCATAAGGTAATATACCTTTAAAATTAATTTTTTTCATATAGTAAGTTTGTTTATGAAATTTAGGTCTGCAGGCCGGATGTGCTATCTTATCTCTTCATAATCAACATATTCGCCCACATTGTTCTTATTTAAATTGTCATTGCTTTCAGGTTTGTAATCTATTGTCACTTCACCTTCTTTCTTTTTTTTGACATTCTTATACCCGGTATGCCGGTTCTGGTATTTGCGTCCCATTGCTGATAAGTAGCGTTTTAATAAAAAGGGAAAAAGATACACCGAGATCAGCTTCACAGCATAATATATAATTAGAAGAATGATGACAAATCTTATAAACTCCATACCTGTTTACCACATAATTCAGGAAGCGAAATTAGGAATTTTTAACTAAATGGCATAAGATTATTTTTTCACCATTATATTTATGTTACTTTGCATTGTTTTATGATAAGGTAAATGGTCATATAGCAACTCAATATTGAAGTAATCGCGTTAATAACCTATAATCAATTGGTCTTGCCCTGAATTCCAGAATTCTTGTATGACTGATCAGTAGGAACCACATTAAAATTAAAAAAATAAAATCTGTGTTCCCTTGAAAATATACGATGAAAAAAAGAAGCAACACTATAAAAAACGGTACACCCGATAAGAATTCCCTTCGCAGTAAAATAATCGGGTGCTTCAATGAAAATCCATCCAAGTCATTTAATTACAAACAGCTTGGTAAGTACCTGCAGATACCGGGTCTTGCGGAGAAAAAGCTTATTATTAGTGTATTGAATGACCTTACCGGGCTTGGGATAATTGAAGAGATTTATACAGGAAAATATATGCTCCGGTCAAAAGTGGGTTATGTAACCGGGAATATTGAGCTGAATCAGCGTGGTGAAGGAATATTGAAATCTGAAAATTACAAGGAAACAATATATATTTCTCAATCAGGTCTGCACCTTGCACTTCATGGCGACATGGTTAAAGTATATCTTTTTGCAAAAAGAAAGAACAATGTTTTAGAAGGTGAGGTCGTTGAGATTATCGAAAGGAAAAAGACATCTTTTGTAGGAACAGTTGAGGTGTCGAAGAATTTTGCTTTCCTGGTGGCCGACTCCAAAAACATGCCCTTTGATATTTTTGTGCCTTTATCAAAACTAAACGGTGCGCTGAACGGACAAAAGGCTATTGCCCAGATTACCGAATGGAGCCCGCATGCGAAAAATCCCTTTGGTGAAATTACGAGAGTTCTTGGTAATGCCGGTGAACATGAAACTGAAATTCATGCCATATTAGCAGAATTTGAACTCCCTTACAGTTTTCCCGAAGCAGTACAAAAGGAAGCAGATATTATTCCGGAAAAGATATCTGTGGATGAAATAAAAAAGCGCCGTGATTTCAGGGGTACTCCTACATTCACCATCGATCCTGCTGATGCAAAGGATTTTGATGATGCACTTTCACTTATTAAACTCAGAAATGGTAACTGGGAGGTGGGTGTTCACATTGCAGATGTTACACATTTTGTGGGCACTGAA
>Ga0247841_10012970_pt1 | contig 10755 bp, 20 predicted proteins | sample LaCruzMarch2015__2_FD_192410 | JGI IMG/M metagenome (GOLD analysis project Ga0247841, IMG submission 192410) | Freshwater microbial communities from meromictic Lake La Cruz, Castile-La Mancha, Spain - LaCruzMarch2015_18m | ecosystem: Environmental > Aquatic > Freshwater > Lake | place: Spain...
CGGGCGAGCCCGGAAACAGGCCCTCCATCACTTTTCGCCCACCCCAGCCCACTTGTCGAACGATCGTCAATCCAGTGAGACCTGAGTGAGACATATTGTTTTCCGACGACAAACTGGCGTTTTGGACGTTAGAGACATGGTTTTTCGCGTTTGGAACATGTGATTTGTTGGCCAGGCACCCAGCCGGCCGGGAGTCTCCGACGGAGAACGGGGTTGAACAGAGTACAGGTCACCTCAGGTTACGAGTTGTGCTGACACCCGCCCGGGATTGGGTGGACATAGCGATTGGGAGATACTATTTTAGCTAAAGAGCGGAAGAAAAAACTGTCGCCCGCTCCGTTCCTATTTGGCGTGCGGCTACAACTGAGCATGTGGTGGCGGGCCGGCGGCGTGACCGGGTTATACGTTCCGGTACACCGAACGCCGGTGATCGATCGTGATAACAAAAATGACGAGCACGCCATGATCGATCGTGAGGATGGCACGATACCTGCCGACCCGGTAGGAATAGAGCGGCACCTGTTCATGGCCTTTGAGTTTCTTTACCAGCGTCTGTGGTTCGGGTTCCGCTCCCAGCTCGTTCAAGGCGTCACGAATCCGGCGGGCTTCTTTTACCGGCAGGTCGAGGATATCTTTCTGCGCCCTTCGGGACAGGTGGATCGCGTACACTTATACCCCATGGGCATCGCAGAATTCGTTGAGCTCCCGGGTCTTTCCGGTCCGGATGTCGGCAAGTCCTTCCTCAATTGCTTTGAGAGTGTCTTCGCTGACGGGTTCCCGGTCGACCTGGGATGCCATGAGCCGGGAGATAACCTCGTCATAGGTCTCCCGCGGGTGAGTCCGGAATTTTGTTAACGACTCCTTGGTTTCTTTCCGGATCCTGATGGGAATGCTTTCCATGCTCAATTGTAGTATGGTGTATCTTATCAGGCTACTGGTGTATGCATGGCGGCCGGCGAACAGGTTAATGGGGGTGCCGATAGAATCATGTAATACTTGAACAGAAACTCATGCCGGTATTTTAATTTGGGTTCTTCTCCCGATTTAGGATGACATCAAATTAGGATAGTGGATGATTTAGTATTCATTTCGAAAAATTCGATTGATTTGTGGTTTTAGAGTTCTCAAATTCAGACCGATTTTTAGCATAAAATTTTCATGATTGTTGAAATACTTTGTGCTATTCAAATCTATTGAGTTATCCCCCGCACTTTCGTCGCTACGGGGGGGCACAGCGACCCCCCTTCGCTCCTCACCCTTCGGGGCGTGCTCCTCCTCACCTCTGCGAGGTGAGGCAGTAAAGATGATACCTCCGCCTTCGGCGGCAGAAGTTCATGGGACCAATGATTATTTGCCAGGGTTTTTAGCTGGGAAAAACGCGAAAAAAAGTCATCCTAAACTTGGAGAAGAGCCGTAATTATTGAAATCAATTGCTTTCCGCATCTCGTGCAATACCTTGCATCTTCCCATTTTTCTTCTCTCTGACATTTTGGACATTTCATATTAAACGCAGTTATGCAAACCTCTAATTATTAAATATATGGACTAAAATGAATCCACCTTGTCTTGAAAAAATTAATTTTTGTTCACATCACCGTTTTGGTTTATGTTGATGCATTTTGTAATAAAAATCGATCATGGCATACCAACTACAATGACACTCCTGATTCAATAGGTGTTTTCTGTATTCTTCAACAATCCGGCAGATAATCCCGGCAATTTGCGGGTTAATCTGTTCAAAGATGGTTCTCTTTGGCATACTCCTTGGGTTATAAAGGAGGATATGATGGATGTATCGGGATTGCAAGAACACAAAAACATTGATACCATGAAAGCGATATTGTATGATATGGCATGGGCAGTATCTGAAGAGTTTAACCCGGCAGAAGTGATCGGTAAACCCTATCGTGAAGTGATGCTTCCTTATGGCGGGGGATTCAGCCTTAAATCCGGGAAGGTTGTATTTGCCACGAGCCGGAAAGAGCACGAGCGGATCATGGCTGTTCTCCGGTCACTTGAATGAATAGTCCGGTATTTTTGGATACGTGCATTCTTTTTTCTACAATTGAAAGATTACAAGACCGGCAGGTTATCCAACATCTTCACAATCTGAATTATCCGGTATGTATATCGTTACCGGTCCTTGGAGAGTTTACGAGCGAGATCAATTCTCTTCCGAACCGGGAATTGTTGATGAGAGGACTCTTTGATATTGTTGATACTTTTGATCCCATTGTAATGGTTCCCAACAGCCGGGTGAGTTATGCCTGTTATCTTTTATGCAAATTCAATGAAGACGCCCGGATGAAGAGCCAATATACGGATCTTGTTCATCTCGGTTACGCGATGGCGTATGAAGTGCCTGTATTCCTGACGACAGACAAGCATCTCACCCATTACCGCATCCCTCAGAAAATGATTGAGAAAGGATACAAACAACCAAGAATGATGAATTTGTCAGCAGTGAAACGGGAATACCTGTGATGGACGTATCAGGATTGATCTGAAAAAGGTTTATCTTCGGTAATAAAGAGGGTTTATCTGTTCAAAGACGGTCCTCTTTGGCATACTCCTTGGGGTATAATGGAGGATCTGATAGATGTATCAGATCAGAAATTTGATACTCTTCCGGGACATTGGTAGGATATGCCTGAATAATCGGGTTCTGTAAATCAGAAGAGATATTTACATCGAATGTATGCACTTGCTATCCGCATGTCTAAAAATATAAACATTTGCTTTTATTTATAAACAAAATTATTGCTTCTTCATTTCTTGTTCCTTCTTTTCTACATCATAGTGCTGAATACATGCGATGATGATATCTTTTCCTTTAGGCGACTGAAGAAATTTAGCCATCATATCATCTTGGTTTTGATTCCGATTCTCAAACCAATAAGTAAGAGCATCATTAACTAGATCGGTTATTGTCGAATATTCATTATTTGCCATAACAATGGCAATATTTTTCATATTTTTTGGGGTTATCCCAAGAGTTAGTTTCTCCTTACTGGGACCCGTGATTTTAGGCATGGTATTCCATTTAAGTAAAATCTAATTAACCTTTTTATGCCAAATGCCATCCAAGTAGACTAAGTGGAATACTTATTATAGTTTTAGGATCCAAGTGGAATTTAGGGAGAACATGCCACTACAGGAATCCAAGATGGAAAAACGTTGCATCACCCTGCCTGAACGGCAACTTCAGGAATTGGGGAAGAAAGTATCGTCAGGAGAATATCCGAGCCTGTCCGAAGTAACGCGCGCGGCATTTCGGGAATTCCTGGAGCGTCATCCGAATTCTCAGGAAGCAACTGCATGAAGACCTTTGGTCCGCTTCCCGTGACGGCGGAACAGATGGAATATGTTGATCTGGTTCACGGGAAAGGAACCGCGCAGCGAGCGATTGATCGCGGGCTTTTCCGGATCGTACCGAACGTGCACGGCTTGTTTGCCGACGATGAGGATCGCGCGCCATGCAAGGCATAACCGGCAATACCGTATGCCCGGCGGCACGGGTCCCGCACCTGCATCTCGCAGTTCCTGCCTTTTGCGTTTTCTGCGTGGTCACTGGTGCTGATGTCGTTACTACCCTCGTGATCCTTGGTGCCGGGGGACATGAACTCAATATCTTCCTGGCACCGGTCATCAACCTGATACTCCCGATCAAGGTGGGTGCGGTGATGGTAATCGGTTCCCTGGCGGCGGTATGCGAGAGACGGTTACCCGGCGCCGGCTGGAAAGTGATTACGGCGGCGGTTGCGGTTACGGTTCTTCCGGTGATTCATAATCTCATGGTCATATTTGAGGTGTAAAAGAATGATGAAAAAAACAGATTGTAACGTCAAATCCTTCGCAGTCCAAAGTGATGGATCTGACACAATAGTATCGATATATAAACCCAAAAAAGTTTCCATGCCTCTCCGGTTCTGCACCCGGTGCAGACCGGCGGATCCCCTGGAAAAGAACCACGATTTTCATGTTTTTATCGACCGTAAAGGACGCGGCTGGCGGTGCGCCATCCCGTACCAGTGCGATCATGCGATCATCCTGGATGGCTCGATCCATTCCTGCCGGATTCTCACCTCCATCCTGAACTCCGAGGAGCGGGAAGCCGGGACGATTGTAGGCGAGTTGTGCGACCGGGTCGCAGCAGGGGAAGCGGTTGTTGTGGCGGGGCGGTTGTGATGGCGGATCAGATTATCCTCACTATAATGGCGATAGGTTTGGTCCTCTTCGTTTGGGTAGGTGCGGTTTTATGTGGTGCGTTAATTGACGCACACCGGGCGGTGGCATGATGGCAGATGACATCCGACAGACCGCGCAGGATCTTCTCCAGGCAATCAGCGACCATGATCCCTACATCAAAACCGATGAACGGATCGTGCTCGAATACTGCCAGATGGTTCTGGACGCCGCTATGGTCCGGGAACGCACCGCAATGAGCACGCAGATTTTAGGACGTGTCAGGGGCGTGAACCGGGGATGACCGACATCAGCCAGTATCAGGCAGCGGTGAAGGAACACCGGGACAAACCCTTCACGGTCCGGGATCTGATCGAGCACCTGAAGACCATCAACCCGGAGCTTCCCGTCTGGTATCAGATGGGATTTGAAGAAGACTTTTACCCGGCAAACCGGGAGAACGCAGTCCCCTTCACCCTCGCGGATGAGGAAGGCAATAACGAATTTGAAGTTTGTCTCATCGGAGATGTGCCATGATAAAAAACTGCAACGCACCTGACACGCGGTTCATATGCAAGATCCGGTCAGCGCTGAACAACGAACACCCTCTGAACTCACACCTGAGATCCTGCATCCATTATCCGCCGTGGTCAGCATGCAGCCGGGCGGATGGCGAGTTTTGCGATCAGCGGATCCTCCGGGAGGTAAGGGCATGACCGAAACCCTTCCCCATCCGTCAATGGTGGATCCTGTGGTCATCGGCGGTATCCTGATGCCAGAACCCCCGACAATCTGCCTGCGCAAAGATCAAAACTTCCGATATTGCACCGAAAAATGTCCAGACATTACAAAAGAATCCGACGGGAATCACGATGTTTACAAATGCAATTATCATCACACAAAAGTTATTCCCACGACACAATACCTGGCGGCACGCAAGCGGATCCACGAACTGAAATGCCATCCCGAACCGTACGGAGAGGCGTGGGGCAACCAAAAGACCTTTGAGTTCAGGAAAAACGATCGGAATTTCGGGCTATATGATATTCTCGTTCTGCGTGAATTTGACCCATTGACCGGATACACCGGACGGTATCTCCTGCGAACAGTCACCTATGTCTTAAGGCGTGGGTTCGGGCTCCCGGACGGATACTGCATAATGTCAATGCGTCCATTGACCGAAGAAGAAGAAGAAGCGAACCACGCAGCCGGGACAATCCCTGCTCTCTCTGCATAGGTCTACAAAACAGCGGAGGGAAAGAGAGAATGTCCACGGCTACTGAAGAGTATCCACCTCAGGATATAAATCTTTTTGAGAATCCAAACAAGTATCGATTCATCGAACAATACAAGCACTTCCCCTGGAAAGATCAGACCTATGACCTGTCCCAGATCATAGGGGAAGGCGCAAAGCTATCCATGGTGGTTTCCGCAATTGATCCGAAGCAGAAGGTAGGCGGAGCCCTCTATCACCGGCTCCGGAGGCTCATGGGGAACCTCGTAAAACTCGGACTGGTAAAGATTACCGGCAACTGGTCCTATGGTGACATGCTGGAAAGACCCGGGAACGGAGTCGAGCCCAGCAGTACACTTATTACCTTGACTAACCGCATGCAAAATTCCAACCACTTTGCAAACCAGATACCGGAAGGCTGGAAAGCCGTCGTAGACCACTATATCCCGGATGAAAACATAAATGCAAAATCCGGACCCTGCCAAACCTGTGCCTTCTGGAAGAATTCGGGTTGCACCACAACAAAAAATCAATGCCCGTCCCGGCTCAGCATATGCAGCCGGGCAGAGCGAAAGAAAGCCGCATGGAAGTTACGGGGCATTGATGGCAGGAAAGGAAAGCATCACTGGATGTTTATCCGGAAACAACTAGAATCCGGAGAAAAGATCGTCCAGCCAGCGCTGAGCGCAAAGCTCGATGACGTCCAGACCAATTTCACCACGTACATCGAGGATGTCTCACAGCGGGTTATCATCCTCCGGAGGATTGACGGGAACAACGGCGGAACAGCAACCATCCAGAAATCATCAGAGAAACGGGACAAGGTCGAACACCTGTGTGAGGACGGGACGGAACTTGTCCTGGATTACCAGACACGGTTCACTGACGATGGCAGGATGAAAGAAGAGATCAAAAAGTTTCACGACACCTGGACAGAAGCCGGCAAAACATTTGACGGTGCGGTATTTTTGACCCTCACATCCGATCCTGCCTCCAATGAATCCCTCTGGGACGTGAACCGACATTTTGCGCCGGCATGGAACGTATACCTCCAGCTGCTCACCAAACGATTCCGGGCAAAACGCCGTGATGAGCTGATCGAGATCGCGCTCAGTGACATCAAGAAATCAGACCCGGACCGGTGGACGGCGATCAACCGGTCACGCAAACAAAACCGGGATGAAGTCGACGCTGAACTCGCATCTCTGCGCGCAAGGCAGCACTTCCAGGAGCTCACAACCGCCGAACAACAACGCCAGATCTTCAAAATCGAACGACAGATCAGACCGTATCTGGGGCTCACATCCAAAGAGAAGAACGATGTGAAAAACAAACTGGATTACAGAACACTCGAAAATGGGGAAGTGGTCAAGGAATCGTATCGCCCGGTCTATCTCTCGGTGTATGAGTTCATGAAAAACGGGCTCCTGCACGCCCACATCACCATTTTTGGCACGACCTGGATAGACCACATTGACCAGATCAAATCCGACTGGATCCGGCTTGGTCAGGGCGCAATGGCGCACGCATACGCCATGACAAAAAACCCGGCATCCGGAACATGGGAATGGCTGGGAAAACCCCCGGCGGATTCACGGAACCGTCAGCCGGTTGACTACCTGATCAAGTACCTGATCAAAGGACTCTACACGAAAGAAGGACACGGGATGTACTGGGCGATGAACAAACGCTTTTTCACACGCTCACGCTCTCTGTCCGGCGGATGGATAGATCTCACTGATCACAAATCCGTGTGGGAACTCCTCGCGTCCCTGCGTATCGATCAAGTCCCGATGAGGATCACGAAACAACAGAGAGGAGCCCCACTCCTCAAAGCGTGGTATGACGCTCATGGGTGGCTGGCAGGCGGACCTCCGGAGGCGGAAGCGTGAGCCCGTGGACATGTCCCTATTGTGGATATGAGAACCTGAGGGATCCGCTCAACTCTCGTGACAGACCTGCATGTCTCGGATGTGGCGAAAACTACACCACGGCAGAGGCAATCGAGCACAAAAAAGGAAAAGAATTGGCAGACTTGCGTCTGATGCTTCGCGGGCTGGAAGAGAAAATCCATCTCCTCCGGGATCAAGCGGAATCGGCAAAAAGCGAGTATGCAGCATATGAGCGCGAAATTGTCGGCAACCAGACAGACGCAGCCGAACTGAGAAAAGAGATCGTAAAGTGGGAAACTATGAAAGTGCATTCTGAAGCCCCCGATCAACTGACACGAGCCGAACGAGCCCGCAAGGATAAGTATCAGTGCAGATTCACAGGAGGTGCGACGTGACCGGAAAGCGTTGCGATCGCGGCGCGTGTGCCTCGTTCAGGCACGACCCGGCGATCTGGTTTCCTGGAGACTTCTTTCAAAAGGAGATCCGGTTTTATCGGGCAACCGGAAAATACGGATTCCTCAGCAATCTCTATAAAAGACCGATTGAGTTTGAAGACCGGACATTCACCTGCTCGGAAACGGCATACCAGTTCGGGAAGCCGAACGATGTCAAGATAGCAGAATGGATCATATCCGCTCCAAAACCTCATCTCTGTGCAGCTGCAGCGCATTCCCTGTTTGCTTTTGATATCCGTCAGGACTGGAACCAAGTAAAAATAGATCGCATGAGGGCGGTTCTGCGTGCCAAGTTTACGCAGCACGAAGACCTGAAGAAGTCCCTGCTGGATACCGGCAATGCCCGGCTCATCGAGGAATCAAAGAGCGATGCGTTCTGGGGAATCGGGAAAAAAGGCAATGGGAAGAACATGCTCGGAGTCCTGCTGATGGAAATTCGAGACGAAATCCGGAGTGTGCCGGCATGATCCCCTGTATTTGTTGCGGAGCCCCTGCCGAAGATCCAGAGATCCCCTATTGCCCTCAGTGCTTACAGCGCGAGAGGGCACAAATGCAGATAATCGGCAGAATGCTGCAAGAAATGGCAGACGCTCACAGTCTAGCCCGTGCCCTCCGGGATCTCGATGCCGGTCAGAAATTTGTGTCTGAAAGGTATCATGGGGGCAGGGTATGATGCAGCCATTGAAAGCCCCGTTCCCCTATTTCGGTGGAAAATCATCAGTAGCGCCGGTTGTGTGGGCTGCTCTCGGTCAGCCGAAACATTACATCGAACCATTTTTCGGCTCCGGTGCAGTCCTGCTCAATCGTCCGGATTATAATCCAGGTAAGCACATGGAAACCGTATGCGACAAAGATGGGCATCTGGCAAACGTATGGAGAGCATTACAGCTGGATCCGGATGCGGTTGCAAAAGTTTGTGATTACCCGGTCAACCACGCGGACCTGATGGCGCGGAGACGGGTCATGATCGCCAATCGGGACCGGCTCCTGGAGAATCTCGTAAAAGATGATGAATGGTATGATGCCAAACTCGCCGGGTATTGGGTATGGGCTGCCAGCTGCTGGATCGGTTCCGGGCTCACACGACCAAACGCGATCCCGGATATCACCAATAAAAAAGGAGTTCATTGTCAGTCCGTCTATGACTCCGAGCGATATCCTGACCGGATCGGAGAGAAAGGCGTTCATAAAAAATCCGTGGCTGCCACAGGAAAACGTCCACATCTTGGAAATGATGGGGAAGGGTGTTATCATCTCGCACTAGTCGGAGACAGAATCCCATCCATCACCAGAGGAAGAGGAACGAATGGACAGATCCCATCAGTGCGGGATGATAAAGGCATCAACAATCAGATCCCACTCCTGAACCATGAGACTGGCGTCTGCAGGCGCCCGGACCTATGCGGTCATGGCGTTCATAAGATCAGCATAGCAGAAGATCCCGATCCAGTTCTTGATGTTCGGGATCCTTACACCCCTGGTCTCTGGTCTTGGTTCCGGCAGCTTAGCGAACGGCTCCGGCGCGTCCGTGTAGTTTGTGGAGACTGGACCCGCGTATGTAGCGGGGATTGGCAGGATGATCGGGGAACATGTGGGATCTTTTACGATCCTCCGTATGGCGAGGCTGCAAACCGTGACAAAGAAATTTATCAAGAGGATTCGCTCGAGGTTGCGGCAGCCGTGCGGGAATGGTGCCGGGAACGTGCCGAACGGAAGACATACCGGATTGTGCTTGCCGGTTATTACGAGGAGCATGAAAGTCTCCTGGATGATGGCTGGACCGTGCACCGCTGGAGTGCTCACGGAGGTTTTGCCAACAAAGGAAAAGGCAAAGGACCGGGCAGTGTGAACCGGCACCGGGAAGCGCTATTCTTTTCCCCACATTGTCATTCATCAGGATTGAGACGGTTTGAGTCTGCAGGAATACTTGAAAAGGTGCCAGCATGATCGGCAAACGTGGGGATCGCGGCGCGTGTGCCTCGTGCGGGCTCCCCCGGTCAGATTCCCCCCCGGAGCACGTGGCGGATCCCGATGGGCGGCTTGTCTGTGATCGATGCTGGCACGACCCGGCGCTTTGGTTTCTGGGGCGCGAGATGGAGATCCACGGCACATATGAGGCAGTTGTGGAGGCGGCATACCGGAAATATCACGGGCTGATACCAGGACAGGCAACGCTCTTCTCGTTGATCCCGGATGACGTGAAAAAGAAAATCGGAGGCTCCCCATGTTAACTGATAAAATGTGTATATGGTGTGCCCAGTGGGACCGGTGCGAAGTCTCGAACCGGCAATGGAACAAAGCGCTGGAGATGCACCCCGGCACATCCAAAGAAGCGAGTTTCCAGAGGATGGAGATAATGGGCAAACTCGCGGAATCCTGCACCGAACGGGAGTCGATACTATGATTCCCCCCGATCGTGTCTGTGAACTCTTTTGTGGTGCCGGAGGGATGGCGCTCGGATTTGCTTCACGGTTTGATATTGTTCAGGCGGTAGACATCAATGAATTTGTGGTCCACACCTACCAGGCAAATCATCCTGATACCCAAGTGCGCCGGCAGGATATCCGGAACCTGTCCGGATGTAGGGGAGACTTCGAAGGAATCACCGGGGTCATAGGCGGACCGCCATGCCAGCAATGGTCACGGAGAAACATACGGAAAACCGGTGATGATATACGGGCGGAATTACCCGGCGAATTTCTCCGGCTCGTTGAAGAAATCAAACCCCGGTTTTTCGTTCTGGAAAACGTCCCGTTTGCACCGAAAGAAAAAAAGCAGAACGTAATAGACGCCGGCAGGCTCGCAGGTTACGACGTGGTATCCCTCCATCTGAACGCAGCGGACTTTGGAGCGGCACAAACCCGGCGCCGGTGGATAGTGGTAGCCCCTTCAGCGCTGACCATACCACCCACTCAGTAGTTTTTTTTTGAAAGTTGGTTCAGATTTATGACGGTACAGAATCAAACCGGAATCTCTTTAAACTTGTAGG
>Ga0247841_10012971_pt1 | contig 10755 bp, 12 predicted proteins | sample LaCruzMarch2015__2_FD_192410 | JGI IMG/M metagenome (GOLD analysis project Ga0247841, IMG submission 192410) | Freshwater microbial communities from meromictic Lake La Cruz, Castile-La Mancha, Spain - LaCruzMarch2015_18m | ecosystem: Environmental > Aquatic > Freshwater > Lake | place: Spain...
CCACCAGCATTATGGAGACGGCACGGCCAATATCTTCCAGGGCAACCCGGATGTAACCTATTTCCATCCCGAGGACGGTAACAGGCAGGACTTTGTAGATCATGTGGGACGCTTTCTCGGGCAGAGCAGCGCGGATATCATCGCGGTCTCGGCCGGCTTCGACCGGCACATCGAGGACTGGGGCAGGCTGCTGAGCACCGAAGACTATACCACCATGGGGCAGCAGGTCAAGGAGTTCGCCCTGAAAAACTGTCAGGGCAGTCGCTTTGGGGTACTGGAGGGCGGCTACAATCACGACGTGCTGGGCAGGAACGTCAGGGCGTTCCTGGAGGGTATGTCATAATGCTCCCAAAACGTCATTGGCCACATATTTGTAGGGGCGGACATTCATGTCCGCCCTCCCCCAAAAATGTCTTTGCGAGGCCGCCGCAGCGGCCGCGGCAATCTATCTATCGTAACACGCCGGGCTGAAAAATTACCCGGTCCGGACAATCCAATGTACAGTGACGGCGCCGGCAGCTTCAAGGGGAGCGAACTCGGGGTCGCCCGTTATGAGTGCGGCGTCCATCAACTGGCAGAGTGCGGCTGCGAAACAATCGGCGTAGGCAATCGCCCAGTGTGCTTTGATGTGGGTTGCGGCGAGTGTGCAGAGCCGGTTGGCATCAATTACCTTAACCGGCAGTTCATCGAGCCGGGCAAGCACCTGCTGGGCCATGGCAAGTCCGCGTTCGCGCTCTGTGATGTAAATAACTTCTCCAAGGTTTACGACGCTCATGTAAAGGACGCAGCCGTACTCCACCGCACGTTCCAGCAATACTTCAACAATATCACCACCCGCCTCTCCCTCCAGGAAGGCGATTAGCGCATGACTGTCCAGGATAACGCGTTGCCCCGCCAATTTATCCGCCCCTGGCCTTAGCGTCCTGGCGTTCCCTGAGCAGGGCAGCAGTGAGGTTCGTTCTGCCCTTCAGCATCCCTGCCGCATCCCGCACCGGTTCCCGGGAGATGGGCACTATGGCCACCATGCCCCCGTAATCGATGAAATGGACCTTGTCCCCCTTTTTCAGGTGGTAGCGCTCCCTCAGTTCACGCGGAATCACCACCCATCCTTTCTCAGATAATGTGCCGGTATTCATTTTCTAACCTCAAAGGTATTATAAATATATACACTTCAGGTGTCAATATATACAATTGGTCAAAAAGTAATACCGCCGAAGGGTGTGGTCTTTGATGATGGGGCTTCATAAAAACGTCATTGACATTTTTGTGTCTGTCTTTGCGAGGAGCCACACCCAAAAATGTCTTTGCGAGGAGCCACACCCAAAAATGTCTTTGCGAGGAGCCACACCCAAAAATGTCTTTGCGAGGAGCCCGCAGGCGACGAAGCAATCTCAAGGCATTGCGCCACTGACGAACAAACCGCTACGCCCGCTGCTGCGGCCGCATAATGCTTCCCCTCTTATCTTTTCGGTTATCCGGTATGACAGTTTAAGGCCAGAGGAGGGCTTTGGGACCAAGGTGGAGTTCTTTCTTGCCGGCTTCTTTGAGCGCCGTAAGTGTTGTCTTGAGTTGCTTCTGCTGCTCAGTGCTCAGTCTGGCAATTATGTCCGTTGTGCCTTCCAGTTTCATGACCTGCTTGAGGGCCCTTTCGCCTTTTGCCGTCAATGTGATGCGGATGTGGTTCTTGCGCTCCATGTCCTTGGTCCTCCTGATAAAGCCATGTTTTTCCATGCGCACCAGGAGGCCGGATACAGAATGCGGTTCCCGCAGCATCATCCTGGTGATTTTGGCCGGTGTGACATTCTCACCCATGGCATCCACCAGGAAGAGTATCTCCGCCGCGGGGGCCGACAGGTTATGGGATAACAGTTCCCTTTCCCTGATTTTGAATAAAATGTCTGATACCTGTAGTAAAGATGTCAGGAGTGTGTAATCCTTGTCCGCCTTAATTTGCTGTGCCATACAACCTGCCTCCTTATACTATTATTTGCTAATATTTACGATTAGCATGCGTCACTGCCTCTGTCATAAGAGTATACCTTAACAGTACAGACTGTCAATGCCGCACCCGTAGCCGCAGGGCCAGTGTATTCCATCGGCCCCGCCTTCCGGATTATGACCAAAACTATGTCTAATAGATATTACCGTGTAAAATAATTGCACGGGAGAATAATAGATGAGCGATAAAAAGATACCGGCAGCCGGGTTGCTGCTATTGTTGACAACAATAATTGTACAGGTGGCATGTGCATCCTCCGCGCCTTCAGCGCAATTCGAGATAACTTCCCTGGATATCAAGCCCACGGAAATTACCGTGGGAGAAACAGCGAGCATCAGCGCCCGGGTCACAAATACCGGCAGAGCCGGAGGTACCTATTACGCCACTTTTTATGTAGATGGTGAAAAAATCAGCACGAAGGATATTGACCTGGAGCCCGGGTCAACACAGACCGTGACCTTCTCATTCTTAAAAGATAAGGCAGGTTCCTATGAAATCAGAATTGGAAAAAGCAGAGCTGCGCTTACGGTTACAGCAAAGCGCGTAGCAAAGCCAGTGGCGATAGGTTATGATGACGGCGCTGCCAGGGACTATTTATCTCTGGTCAAACCTGCCACGGGATATGCGGTCAGCTTTATATCACCTCGGGACCCGTTTACTATCAGCGGGGTGCGGGTACTCGGGCTGGTTTACGGCTCGCCAGGGTTTCACATCGCGGATAGCGATCTGCAAATCTGGGATAAAGATAAAAAAATCCTGTATACCACAGCATTTCCCGGGGATAGATTCCCCCTGGTAACACGGCTGGGTGACAATACCGGTGCGACTGCAGGCTGGGTTGACATAGAAGTACCCAATATCAAAGTGGAAGGTGGTTTTTATATCCATATCTATACCGGCATCCCCGCAGGCCAGGGATTCCGCATGGGGGCCGATGACAGTGTGGTAAATACCCATTCCGATATAACAATTCGGGGTGATAACGGTGCAGATAATTTGGCGCCGGACTGGCCTTATACGCCAGTCTATTGGTATGGAGACAAGAACCGGGTGAATTGGATGGTCACCGTCTTAGGCAATGCTATGGTTCCGCAGTAATAGATTATGAGTTACAAAATTAAAGACATAATAAGCCTGGCAGCAGGATTGTTAATAGCGTTTACATTCATTGCATCCGGGACCGGCAAGCTGCTCGGTGATATGGAAACACCGGCCCAGGCCATGGCTTTCGTCAATGCCGTTCTGCCGGAGGCTTTCTTAACTCCGTTTTTCATCGATTTCATCTATAGAATCCTGGTGCCTTATATTTTCCCGTGGGCCGAACTGGTCCTGGGTACAGCGCTCCTCGCCGGTTTAATGCCGGCGCTGGCGGCCTTGTTCACGCTGCCGATGCTGGCTGCCTTCATGGCGACCAATATCTGGGCCATCTCCACGGGAGAATATTCGCAATGCGCGAGTTGTTTCGGCATATGGGAAAAAATATTCGGACACCTCACCCCTTACCAATCACTGGGCATAGATTTCGTTCTCGGCCTGCTGGCCCTGTGCGTGATTTTCCTGCAGCCAGGCCGTTTTCTCTCAAACCGCTGGCCGGTCTCACGATTACTCGGCCTATTTTTACCAAAGCAGAAACATGCAGAGGCAACGCTGGTTTTGCCCCCGGCCGTAAATAAATGCCCTATGGCGGCAGAGGCGATTGACAGGCTTCTGGTTTATGCGCGCAGCAACATATGGCCTATGGCTGGCTATGTCCTGGGAATCACAGGTATTATACTTATATTAATAGCTGCTTCAATCAGCGCTTCACCTTCAAATAAAAACTCCAGTCCGGTGGATTCCCAATTCTCCCCGGCTGATAACATCACAGTTTCAGACTTGACCCTCAGCAGCGGCATGATTAGTTTCAACACAAATGGCGATGAGGTTGTCGATATCATCGTCTATAATAAGGATGGGAAAATCACACGTCTCTTTTCGGACCTCAACCCGGTTACAAACCATAATATCAAGGTAGATAACCTGTACCCGGCCACCACTTATTATTTCCAACTGCTGTCCGGTGATATGACCAGCGGCAAACGCATATCGGCGAAACATTCATTTACCACCATGGAACAGCCGCCCGTGATCTTAAATGTGAGCATCTCAAAAACCACGGATTCAGCGGCCTGGATTACATGGGAGACCGACCGGCCCACAACCACAGAAGTGATATATTGGGAGGAAGGGAAAAATGAGCAAAACACAATCAGTGATAATATCAGCGATATAGGCCATGAGGCGGTGCTCCAATCAATAGACAGGCAACGCGTTTACGCTTTTATCATTAAGGCCAGGGACGCTTACGGCCATCAGCTTATCGCTGAATATGAGGGTGTTTTATCTTTGAAGGCAGGCATGCAGTTGTCCCGGCGCGCGGCGGACTTTGCACTTCCCACAGTTGCAGGGGATACCCTGAAATTAAGCCAGTACCGCGGCAAAGCAGTCCTGCTGGTATTCTGGAACATGACATGCCCGACCTGCCAGAAAAAGATGCCGCTGCTGCAAAAGGCATTTGAACGTGCGGATACCACCAAAATTGCCATAATCACCGTGCATGGACCGGGACGTGAAGCGGCTATAAAAAGTTACTGCACAAGCCAGGGACTGACCCTGCCGGTTTTATTGGACATGCGGGGTGAAGCGGGTTCCTCCTACAATGTTTTGCTGCTTCCCGCTACCTTTGTCCTCGATCAATCCGGCGTCATACGCTCCACAGACCCTGAATTTAAAACTCAAGAGGAATTGGACAAACTGTTGGCCCGGTTGCTATCTAAGTAAGTGAAGGAATTATAGCGCAACATTGTTCAATAACCGCCGGGTAACCGGCACCGGCAAACTGTATAATCCGCTGCTCTTAGCGGCGGCATCGCTGTGTATCCTCTGTTGCTCCTGCCTTAACAGCAGTCCGGCTGTTGAGCCTGTACCGGTTATCCCGCAGCCGGTACCGCTTTACACTTATAAAGTGGTAAATGCCTTTCCCCACGACCGGCAAGCTTACACGCAGGGGCTGGATACTGACAATGGTACCCTGTACGAGGGGACCGGGGGCTATGGAAGCTCCACCCTGCGCAGGGTAGACCTGGAGTCCGGCAGGGTGCTACAGGAGTACAGGCTGCCGGACGTGTATTTCGGTGAGGGCGTTACCGTATATAAGGACACCCTGATACAGTTGACCTGGAGGTCCAATACCGGCTTCGTTTACGATAAAAATCATTTCAATCTGTTAAGGGAGTTTTCATATCCCACCGAGGGGTGGGGTATCACGCATGACGGGAAACGCTTCATTATGAGTGACGGCACTTCCAGGCTTTATTTCCTGGATCCTGAAGATTTCAGCGCAGCCGGTTATGTGGAAGCGCATGACGAAAGCGGCCCGGTGAGTATGCTCAATGAACTGGAATATATTAAAGGCAAGGTATTTGCCAACATATGGGCGACCGATAGTATTGCCATAATAGACCCCCGGGATGGCAATGTCACGGGTTGGCTCGACCTGTCCGGCCTCCTGGACAGCGGCCAGTACGATAATACCACGGAGGTACTCAACGGCATCACCTATGATGCCGAAAGTGACCGGATGTTTGTCACAGGCAAGCTGTGGCCGCTGCTATTTGAGATAGTTATGGTAGTTAAATAGTACTTGAACTTTCAGCGCCTGAGCCCGCCGCCCCCGGGCAATGACGGCCGGTTGGGGACGCTGCTGTGTGTGAAGCGGGATTGATGTTCCGGCAACTGGAAATCCGGGGTCTTGGGTGGCTTGGGGATTTCAACAGACCCGGGAGCCGGCAGGTTGGATAAGTCGGGCTTTACCGGTGGTTTCTGATCGCCGCTGACGGTTACGTCGACATCGGCATTGGCGTTGACATAAAGGTACTGGTAGCCGGCCAGCCATCCGGTCTGCCATCCTGCAGGGTAAGTGGTATAGTAGGCGCTGCTGTAGCCGTCGTTGTAGCCGACCTGCTCTCCCTCGTAAAGGCCGCTGCCGTCGCCGAACTGTGACGAAAGCAGGCCGACAAGCTTCTCAACGGCCTGGTAGCCGTTGTTGTAGCCGGATTTATCGCCTTCGGCTTTGCCGTCGTTGTAGCCCTTCTGGTAGCCGGCTTTCTCCCCGGCGAGCAGGCCTTTGACCATGCCGGCCTTCTCCCCGGTCTCAAAGCCGATACTTCTGCCCATCTGGTAAAAGCCCAAACTGGCCCCGCCGATGGCAACGAGGATGAGCGCAACCGCGATAATTAATCCCGTGGTGCTGATTTTCATAATTGGGCCTCCTGTTGCGGTTAATAAAGTCAATCCGTAAAATGACCGCGTTGAATTTAATAGACTATCTCTGTGGAGATGGCGCTGAAGGCGCCGCGGGCATCCAGGCCTGCGTGGGACCGCCGGTGAAAGTGCTCTGCTGCGCGCCGGCCACAAAGGGGCCGCAATGCTGCCAGCAGTTGGTGCAGCCCTGCCACCAGCCGGATTGCCAGCCGTTGCGCCAGCCTTTAGCCCAGCCGTCGTTGTAGCCGTTGGTATAGCCTATCTGCTCTCCTTGCTTTTGTCCCTGCTGCTGTCCCTGCGCCTGGCCCTTGGACATGCCCTCGGCATAACCCCTGTCATATCCGGCCGTGTCACCGTCCTGCTTGCCCTGCGCGTAGCCCGCCTGCTGGCCCTTGTTGTAACCGTCCTGTGTGCCCCTGGCCGTGCCGTCCAAGGTTCCCCGGGCGTAGCCGGATTTATACCCTGTATCCATGCCCATCTGGTAGCCGCCATAGCCCACCACCACCAGGGCAATGATCATCAATATAACGATGATGGCGATAGTCCCACTGCCTAAGTTCATAGCATACCTCCTTGAAATTCGCCCTATTATATTAAAACAATCGCCCGAATTTTTACAGCTTGGGGTAGCGGACGGGTGGCCGTTATGATAATATATCGGTAATTGAATACGGGACACTCTTCGAGCCGGATGCCTAAACCGCGCAGGCAGGGAATTCGGCCGGCAGGCTGAAAAGCCTCAAGGGTGCAGCGGGAAACGGCTGCGCCTCCCATTTTGGAAAGGAGGGTTATATGAAAACCTTATTAATACGTTCCATCCGGCACATTTCTCTACTTGTCCTCTTGGTATCCCTGTTGCTGTCCGCCGCTTTGCCCGGCTGTACGCCGGCCGCAACACCGGCAGTGACGGACAGCAAACCTGCTGCTCCCCAGCCTATCCCGGTTGTGGCAGGCATACCACGTTTCAAAATTGCCACCACCACCAGCCTCTATGACACCGGGCTGTGGAATTACCTGGAGCCGATGTTTGAGAAAAAGGCTAACGTGCGGCTGGATATCGTCTATGCCGGCACAGGCGTGGCCCTGGAGTACGGCAGGCGCGGCGATGTCGATGCGCTGGTTGTGCATGACCCCGAAGCTGAGGCAAAATTTATTGCCGAAGGCTACGGGATAAATAAGAGGTCTTTTGCCTTCAACCATTTCCTGATCGCCGGACCTGCTTCCGACCCGGCAGGCATCAAGGGCCTCACGCCCGACCAGGCTTTCAAGAAGATTTACGAAGGCGGCGTGGCGGACCCGTCCAAAGTGAAATTCATCTCACGCGGAGATAACTCGGGCACGCATTCCAAGGAGAAGCTTATCTGGCAATCCGCCGGGTATAAATACGAGGATGTCCGGAAATCCGGGTCCTGGTACGTTGAAACCGGCAAGGGCATGGGACCCTGCCTGTTGATGGCCAATGAGCAGCAGGCTTACGTTTTGGCCGATATATCCACCTTCCTGGCCTTCAAGGCTAAAGTCACAATTGTGCCGCTGGTTGACCAGGGGGCGCTCTTCCTGAATGTCTATGATGTAATGGCCATCAACCCGGAGAAGATCAAGACCGCCAAAATGCTGCCAACGGCCAACGCCTTTATCAACTGGCTGATGTCCGATGAGGTGCAGGATGTGATCGCGACCTACGGTGTGGCTGAATACGGCAGGCCGCTTTTCAGCCCGCTCAAGGGCGGAGGCTGCACGGAGCCGGGATGCCCGAAACTCGAGGATTATACGACGCCCGTAAAATGAATTAGTAAAAAATGCAGGAACTTTGGCAGGCCCTGGTCCAGGCGGTGCAGCTTATCGCCCGCCTGGACTCTGAGGTCGTGGAGATATCTCTGCGGTCACTGTATGTGTCGGCGGCCTCAATAGTCATAGCCGCGCTATTTTGCGTACCAATAGGCGGGCTGATTCACTTCCATGAATTCAAGGGCAAAAAGGTACTCATCAACGTAATCCAGACCTTCTACAGTATCCCCACGGTTGTGGTAGGCCTCTTTGTCTTCCTGTTTATCTCGCGCGCCGGGCCATTGGGCGGGCTGGAACTGCTATTCACACCGGGCGCGATCATAATCGGGCAGGTGATACTCATTTTGCCCATACTGACCGGGATGACTATATCCGCGCTGAACGGGGTGGATAAATCGATCAAGGATACCGCCCTTTCGATGGGCGCTACGGGTACACAGGCTATCTGGACGATTATCAGCGAGGCGCGCTTCGCTGTAGTGGGGGCGCTGATACTGGGCTTCGGGCGGGCTATCTCGGAGGTCGGCGCTGCGCTCATGCTGGGAGGCAATATCCGCGGCTACACCAGGGTGCTCACCACGGCCATCTCACTTGAAACCCAGCGAGGTGACCTGGTGCTGTCCCTGGCGCTGGGCATCATACTTATCGGCATCGCCATGGTGGTCAGTGTCATCATGAATGTCCTGCTGCAGAGGTATTGATGACAATTCTGCGGACTGTCAATCTTGAGCAGCGCGCCGGCTCAATCAGCCTGCTCAGAAATATCAATCTTGAAGTCAAGCGTGGTGAGGTTTTCGTTATCATCGGCCCGACCGGGGCCGGCAAGACGACGCTGCTCAGGCTGCTCGACCTGCTGGATACGCCCTGCGCCGGCGATATTTATTTCGACGGCCGCAAGATAACAGGCCCGGCCGTGAACGTGATGGAGGCCCGCCGCAGTCTGGCCATGGTCTTCCAGAAGCCCGTGGTATTCAACAGCACGGTTTACGATAATATCGCCTACCCGCTGAAAGTGAGGGGAGTGAATAACAGTGTTATCCGCTCACGAGTCGAGGAACTGCTGGATACCTGCGGGTTGAGCGGGTTTGCTAAAAGAAGGGCCAGGACGCTCTCGGGAGGCGAGGCGCAAAGGGTCGCGCTGGCGCGCGCCGTTATAAGCAGCCCGGCGATACTGTTTATGGACGAACCGACGGCCAACCTCGACACTGCCAGTGTTAAAGCTATTGAAGACCTGTTAGCAGATTTTAACAGGCGGAATAACCTTACGGTTATCTTAACCACGCATGACCTGCAGCAGGGGCAGCGCCTGGCGCAGCGGGCGGGCGTGCTGATGCAGGGTGAACTGGTGCAGGCCGGGACGCCGCAGGAGATCTTCCGTTCGCCCGGCGATATCAGGATCGCCAGGTTTGTGGGTATGAAGAATATACTCAGGGGGATCGTAGCCCGGCAGGGAAGCGGCATGGCTGCCATTGAGGTAAAGGGCCGGGTAATTGAAGCCGTCTCGGAACTGCCGGCAGGCACAGCAGTGGATATCTACATCAGGCCGGAGGAGATAGTATTGTCCTTGCAGGGATTGCAGGGCAGCGCCCGCAATAAACTGGCCGCTACCGTTATGTCGGTCAGTCTGGATGGCCCGCTCTGCACGGTGGTGCTGGATGGGGGATACACGGGCGCACCTGAAGGAACGCCCCTACGGCTGGAGGCGCTGGTAACTGCCATATCGGCAGGGGAGCTGGCGCTCAGGCCGGGGCAACAGATTTATGCCACTATCAAGGCCACGGCCGTTAAAGTGTTGCCGGCGCCGCACAGCGCCGACTGAGGTTCATTTTGCTGTGTACCGTCCGCTCTTGCCCCCGCTTTTCGCAACCAGCCGCAGGTTGGTGACGCTCATACCCGGGTCGAACATTTTGCACATATCGTAAATAGTGAGTGCGGCAATACAGGCGGCCGTGAGCGCCTCCATCTCGAAGCCGGTCTGGCCCTTCCCTTTAACTGTGGCTGCTATATCTATATAGCTGCCCCTGGCCGGCAGGGAGAAATCAATGCTGATGGAGGACAGCAGCAGGGGATGACAAAGGGGGATGAGGTCGGGCGTCCTCTTGGCCGCTAATATGCCGGCCGCTTGCGCCACGGCCAGCACGTCCCCCTTGGGGATGTTGTTTTTCTTGACCAGGGCCAGGGTATCCTTATTGATATTAATGCGGGCTTTGGCTGTTGCCAGCCTGTGAGTTTCCTGCTTGGAGGAAACATCAATCATGCGTGTATTTTGTGCGCTCATGGGTCAACCCCCTATGCCGGACATCTTCTTATTTACGGGACCTCCTTCGGAGAGGTTGTGCTTCCTGGGCTTGGCCGCGATAGCCGCGGTCAGCAGGTGTTTAACTGCCTCGATGTTGGCGCCCCCACGGATGGGCGTCCTTATGTCGATGCCGTCGGCCGAGAAAAGGCAGGGAAAGACCATGCCGGCGGCCGACAGGCGCAGCCTGTTGCAGCCCCCGCAGAAGGGTTCTGAGACAGGGCTGATGAACCCGATGGTGCCGGTGGCCTGGGGCAGGGTGAAATACCTGGCTGCCCCGTTGCCCTTTATGCCGAAGAAAGGCGCCAGCGGGTCCAGTTGCTCTATTTGCCGTCGCAGTATATGTGAGGGCACGAACTCAGCCTGCCTG
>Ga0247841_10012972_pt1 | contig 10755 bp, 10 predicted proteins | sample LaCruzMarch2015__2_FD_192410 | JGI IMG/M metagenome (GOLD analysis project Ga0247841, IMG submission 192410) | Freshwater microbial communities from meromictic Lake La Cruz, Castile-La Mancha, Spain - LaCruzMarch2015_18m | ecosystem: Environmental > Aquatic > Freshwater > Lake | place: Spain...
GAATTGATGTTATCTAAAATTAAAGTTGGTGACGTAGTTTTGGATATTGGAGCCAATATCGGTTATTATGCGGTTTTATTTGCTGATAAAGTAGGAAAAAAGGGAAAAGTAATAGCAATTGAACCGGATCCAATTAATTTTGAAATTCTACAAAAAAATATTAAAGAAAATAAATTATTTAATGTGGTGGCGGTACAAGCGGCAGCGGGAAATGAAAATAAAAAAATGAAGATTTTTGAATCGAAAGAGAATTTTGGGGATCATAGGATGTGGGAAGAAACCCTCCGCCCTGCGGGCACCTCCCTTGACAGGGAGGCTAAGCCTGTTTTTTGTAGAAAATTAGATGATTTATTAAAAGAATTGGAATATCAAAAAATTGATTTTATTAAAATGGATGTACAGGGTTTTGAATCGTTGGTAATTGAAGGAGGAGAAAAAATAATTGAAAAAAATAAACCGACAATATTTTTTGAATATTGGCCATGGGGAAATAAAAAGGCGGGATCTGACATTAAAAAAATGATGGAATTTTTTAGAAAAATTTATAAAAAAATATTTTGGGTGGATGAATATATTCAAGTCCACTTCCCTGTTTCGCAAAAATTTTTAGATAAAAAATATAGTGATAAAAATGAAGAAGATTATGGAAATTTGTGGGTAAAAAGTGAAATTGATTTAATCGATAGAATTGTTCAATTTAAAAGCTTTTGGATAAAAAAGTTTATCAAAAGAATTTTGGGGAAAGCAGAGACGTAAAGAGACAAGATTAAGACTTTGACCAAATTGAATTAAAAATATTTTTAAAATTGTCAGCTAGGTTTTGATTAGTAATTTTGATACCAACTAAGTTAGTGTTTTCCATTGACAAAATACTGACAACATCACCAATAATATACATAGCAAAATCTTTAACTGAGTCTTCTTTTGATAAATATTTAAATTCAAGTTTTTCTCTTGATTGATAAACTTTTAAATTTTGATGTTCAATTTTGGAATCATTAATAAGAATTTTGGTAGAAATATTTTTGTTAATTTTATGATATTTGGTTTTTTCATGCCATTCGGTATCAAAAATAAATTGCCAAGATGGTTCCCAAACAAATTCATTTCGGAGAAGATAAAGAGTGGAATTTTTTGGAGCATCGATTAACATTGATAGATAGATTTTTTTTAAACCCTCTTGACCTTCAAAAAAAATTATCTGGGGTAAATTAAATTTTTGATTAACAACCGATTGAAGATTAATTTTAAGCGATTCCAAAGTCTGAAATTTTTGATTTATTTGCTCTTTTTCTTTTTTTAAATATTGTTCTAATACTGATAAATCTTGGGCGATAAATTGTTTGGTTTCATTTTTATAAGAAGTGCCAACTAGGCCTTTGGCAATTAACGAATTGAGAGTGGTATAAACACTACTGCGAGAAAGATTGCACTTTCTGGCTAAAATTGAGGCAGTGGCGGGGGAATTTCTTAACAGAACAGCATAGATCAAAGATTCGTAATCCCCTAACCCTATTTTTTTTAGTTCATCTTGAATTAATTCCATAATTGTATGTTAATTTATCTAGTTGTCGTAATTGTACGACATGTTGAACAGTTTAGTCAAGGACTGTAATATAGGGTGTACTTTAAAATTAATAAAATTAAAGAAAGGAAGGGCGTTTTTTATGAAGACACAAAAAACTAGAGCACCAATCATTATGCAACACGAATTGACTTCGAGGTGTAACAATAAATGTGGGTTCTGCTATAACCCAGAAAGATGTTTGTCTGTTTTTACTCCGAGAGAAACTGACAAACAAAGAAATATTTCGGTGGCAAAAAAATCAATCGAAAAAGGGATAATGGCGGTTTGTTTGACTGGCGGAGAACCATTGTTGATGGGTGAACATTTTTTTGAAATAATGAAAATCTATAAACAAAATGGTTGTTATGTAAGTATTAATAGTAATGGCCGATTAATTACTAAAGACGTGGCAAAGAGATTGGCTGATGAAGGATTAAAGTCAGCCCTGATTTCCATTCACGGAACGGAAGATTTACACAATTTTATGGTTGGCGACAGTGCTTTCCAAGAAACAATCAATGGAATCAAAAATTTGATTGAAGTAGGAATTCATGTAGTCCCCAACTTTGTGACCACGGCAAAAAATGTTTATGGGTTAAAAGATGTGGGAGATTTGATGCTTAGTTTAGGAATCAAGTTGATGACTTCGACTCCGTTTTTGCCTTCTTGGGGAGCAGAATCTCATAAAGAATTCCTTCTTTACACGGAACACTATAAAAAGTATTTTGAAAGCATTAATTACATCAGAGATTTAGGAATCAAAATTGATAGCACATTACCTATTCCGGCTTGTGTTCTTATTAAAATGTTTCCTGACGATTGGAAAAACTTTTTAGAAGTACTTTCACCTCGGGTCTGTATGGCGGGAAAATCGTTTGGAGTAGTGTCTCCTGATGGACATTTTCGTTCTTGTATTCAAGCACCATATTTGGAAAAATTTGGAGGAAACGTAATTGATGCCTATGATGATAGTTGGAAAAATGCCAATAAATGGGCAGAAATGAAACTTATTCCCGAAGAATGCCAAAAATGTAAAGCTTTGGATGTTTGCGGTGGCGGCTGTAGAACTGGATGTATGTGGGACAATAAAGGTTCAGTCAGCGGTTCGACTATGTATATGGGCAAAGCATTGACCAAAGAGGAAGCAAAATACTTTTTAAAAAGAGCTGAAGTTATTACTCCAATTAAAAATGGAAAAATATTCAAATTTAAATCAGAGATTAAATTTAGAGATGAAGGATGGGGAGTAATAATTTTTAATCCAAATTTTCAATCATTTACAGTAGTTAAGGAAATCTTTAATTTTAAAGAGCGTTCTTTTACGGCTTCAGCAAAATTAATAAATGTGTTAGTTTCTATGGGAGCGGTTGAAGAAGTTGAAGATAATAATTATTTAAAATTGGATAGCGAAGTTTTGCCTTGTGGCACTTTACTGCCAAGATTAGGTAAAAATCTTATCGACAACGAAAAAGTTTATTGCCTCAGAGCAGATACTGGTGAGCGGTATTATTTCTAAGAGACAGTAAACAATAAATTACGGGCGACCGAAAATCTTTTCAAAAGATTGAGGTCGCCTTTTTTTATGGAAATAAAAAATATTGGGTATAATACTAAGTATGAAAATAACAATTTTAGGAACGGGAACATTTTATGTTAATAGCACTAGGTCGGGGCCGTCATATTTATTAGAGGTGGATGATAAAAAAATTTTGATTGATTGCGGACCGGGTACTTTAATGCGTCTTTCACAAATAGGTATTAAAGTAGAAGACCTTGATTATATTTTTATTAGTCATTTTCATGCCGACCATACCTCTGATTTATTTGCTCTTTTAATGAATTTTCGGTTGAAAGATTTTTTTAGTAATGAAAAAGAATATAAAACTCCAATTGTCTTTGGACCAAAAGGAATTAAAAATTTTATTAAAAAACTTTCTCGTGTCTATGAATTACTAGCCTTTGATAATTATTCAAAAGTCGAATATAAGACATATAAAAAATCAATACAGATAGGTAAGGTTAAAGTAAAAACATTTAAAGTTAGCCATACTGCTTTTGGCTTGATGGCTAAATCTTATGCTTTAAGTTTTGAATTCAACGGTAAGATTTTTGCTTTTTCTGGAGATAGTGTGATGTGTCAGGGTTTAGCAGATGCGAGTAAAGAAGCTGATTTATTTGTTTGCGATGCGTCTTATGCTAAAGATAAAGGTAGTCCAGCGCACCTTAATACAAATGAAATTGGAGAAATTGCTCAAAGTTCAAAGGTAAAAAAGGTTGTTTTAACTCATTTTTATCCAAATACTGAACAAATCGATCTGGTGGCTGAAGTGAAAGAAAAATATTTGGGAGAAGTTGTTCGAGGTGAAGATTCAATGGTTATAAATTTATAGTAAAAGTGAATAAAGTAAAAGTATTAATAGAAGGATTTGCAAAAAAATTTGACGATTATAAAAAAGTTTCCCCTTCTGTGGTTTTGATTGAAACTGATAAATATAAAATAGTAGTCGATCCAGGGTTAAATAGAAAAGATTTATTGGATGCATTAGAAAAAGAAAATGTTAAAACTGGAGAAATTGATTTTGTAGTTTTGACACATAACCATTTGGATCATTCGGCTTTGATGGGAGCTTTTGAAAAAGCAATTGTTTTGGATGATAAAAATAAATATTTACAAAATGGAGAAATTTCAATGCAAGGAGAAAACATTTTAGGAGATGGTGTTGAAATAATATCAACTCCTGGACATGATCCTTGGCATTGTTCAGTGGTAGTTAAAACTGAAGATATGGGAATAGTGGTGGTAGCTGGAGACGCTTTTTGGTGGAGAGATGGAAATGAACCAGAAAAAGATTTTGAAAGTTTAATAAATTTAGAAGATCCTTATGTTAAGGATGAAAAAGCATTAAAAGAAAGTCGAAAGAAAATTTTAGAAGTGGCTGATTGGATAATTCCAGGACATGGAAAGATGTTTAGAAATCAAAAATGAAAATTAAGTTAATTTAAACTAAAGATTAGAGCAGTCTTGAGTAAAATACTAATTATGAAAATAAATAAAGAACAAGCAATTAAAGAAAATTGGGATGAAGTAAAAAGTTGGAATTACAAACTCCCCCATTTTTCACCAAGAATGTCAGTTGTTTATGCTGAATTAGAGGGAGATCATAGTTTAGTTCACACGGAAGAATTGGAAAGAATTTATTATATTATTGAAGGAAGTGGCGAATTTGATATTGGACAAGAAAAAATTAATGTTAATACTGGTGATGTGATTACAATCCCACCAAAAACTGAATACAATTATCGACCAATAAATAATTCAAAATTGAAAGTAGTTATGTTTATGGATATTTGGGAAAATTAATTAGATTGATTTGTTTTTTATCTGTAAGTTATAATAAGGCTGTATGTCAAAAATAAAAAATATCTATGCTCGAGAAATCTTGGCTAGTGGCGGAGCCCCAAGTTTAGAAGTTACTGTCACCTTAGAAAGCGGAGCTATTGGAGAAGCATCGGTTAGTTATGGTGCTTCGGCTGGATCAAAAGAAGCTACTGTGCTTTTGGATGGTGATAAAGCCAGATATAACGGTAAGGGAATGCTAACGGCTATTGCTAACATTAATAATCAAATTAAAAACGCATTGATAGGAATGGAAGCGACTGAACAAAGAGCCATTGATAATAAAATGATTGAAATTGATGGAACTATAAATAAGGCAACTTTAGGCGGAAATGCAATGTTGGGAGTCAGTTTGGCGGTGTGTCGAGCAGAGGCAAATGAAGAAAAAATGCCTCTTTATAAATATCTAAGAAAAGTTTATTCGGTTGGAGATATCGGGTGGAAATTACCAAAACCAATGATTGTGATGATTGAAGGTGGAAAACACGCTGATGAAACCACTGATTTACAAGAATTTATGATAGGGGCAATGGGTAATAAAAGTGCAGCTGAAAATGTAAGAATGGAAATGGAAATTTATAGCGCTTTAAAAAATATTTTAAAAGCAGATAAATTATCTACCAATGTTGGAAATGAAGGGGCTTTTGCTCCAAACGGAATTTCATCAAACGAAAAACCAATTGAATATTTAACTCAAGCAATTATAAATGCTGGTTATACGCCAGGAGTGGATGCTGGAGTTGGTATTGATGCGGCAGCATCGGAATTTTATAGTGAAGAAACTAAAAAATATACTTTAAAATTGGAAGGCAAAGAATTAACTTCAGAAGAGTTAATCGCCTACTACAAACCTTGGATTGAAAAATATTCAATTGCCACAATGGAAGATATGTTGTCAGAATTTGATTGGGATAATTGGCCAAAAATGGTAGAGGCTATAAATGGAAAATTTCCTTTAATTGCCGATGATTTAACAGTAACTAATGCTAATTTATGGCAAAAAGCAATTGATATGAAAGCGGCAACAGCGATTTTAATTAAATTAAATCAAGCTGGAACTTTAACCGAAACTATGGATTGTTGTTTATTAGCTAATAAATATAATTTAATGACTATGCCAAGCCATCGAGGTGGTGGTGAAACTAATGATACTTTTATGGTTGATTTAGCAGTGGCGGTTAATTCGGCTTATATTAAAGTTGGCCCAACTAGAGGCGAAAGAGTTTGTAAATATAATCGATTAATGAGAATTGAAGAAGAAATTAATAATTAAAAATTAATAATTAAAAATTGATTAATAAAAAAGTAATTTTAATAGTGAGAGATGGTTGGGGTTATTCTACTAATCCTTATGGTAATGCCATAATGGCAGCTAAAACTCCAAATAGTGATAATTATATTAATAATTATCCAACTTCCATTTTAAAGTGTATTGGTGAAGAAGTGGGTAATCCAGATTCAGCTCAAGGTGGTAGTGAAGTTGGTCATTTAACTTTAGGAGCTGGAAGAATTGTGTGGCAACCTCAACAATTAATTAATAATTCAATTGCTGATGAAAGTTTTTTTACTAATCAAGCTTTTTTAGGGGCAATTGAAAATTGTAAAAAAAATAATTCCGCTTTACATTTGTCGGGTTTATTATCAGACGCTGGGGTTCATTCTGATATTAATCAACTTTATGCTTTATTAAAATTGGCTAAAATTAATGGATTAACAAAAGTTTTTATTCATGTAGTTACCGATGGTCGAGATGTTGGAGAAAAAACGGCTTTGGAATATGTAGGAAAATTGGAAAATAAAATTAAAGAAATTGGGGTAGGAGAAATTGCTTCAGTAGTTGGTAGATATTATGCAATGGATCGAGATACTAGTTGGGAAAGAACAAAAGCCAGTTACGATTTGATGACTAAAGGAGAAGGATTTAAAGCTGAAAATGCCGAAGAAGCGGTTAAAAATGCTTATGATAGGGGGGATAAAACTGACTATTATATTCAAGCAACAGTAATTATTAAAGAGAATAAACCGGTCGCTTTGATAACTAATGATGATTCTTTTATTTGGTTTAATTTTAGAACTGATAGATCTAGACAAATTACGGCCATGATGAAGAAACAAAGTTTGTGTCCAGAAAATTTTTGGGGTTCAATTAATCCTTATTATGTGGGAATATGCCAATATGATGAATCTTGGTCTTTACCAGTGGCTTTTTTATCGGAAAAAGTTAAAAATAATTTGGCTGAAGTTTTGGCAAACAACAATAAAACTGATTTAAGGGTAGCGGAAACTGAAAAATTTGCTCATGCAACTTTCTTTTTTAGTTCTCAACAAGAAAAAGTATATGCTGGAGAAGATAGAATTATGGTGCCAAGTTCTAAAGTTGATTCTTATGATTTAAAGCCAGAAATGTCGGCTTTTGAAATAAAAGATAAGGTTTTGGAAAATATTGGTAAATATGACTTTACACTAATAAATTTTGCTAATGCTGATTTAGTTGGTCATGCTGGAATTTTTGAAGCGGCAGTAAAAGCTTGTGAAGTGGTTGATGAATGCGTAGGAGAAATTGTTAAAAAAGCAATTGAAAATGACTGTTGTGTGATTGTGGGAGCTGATCATGGAAATGCTGAACAAATGCTTTATAAAGATGGCGAGAAAGATGCTTCTCATGGATTTAATCCAGTCTCCTATTCTTTAATTGGTAAAAATTTAGACGGAATTAAATTGAAAAAAAATGGTGGATTAAAGGATGTGGCTCCAACAATTTTGGAATTAATGGAAATTGAAAAACCAGTAGAGATGACAGGAGAAAGCTTGATAGTTAAATAACTAATTTCTAATTTCTAATTTCTAATAATAAAACGAATTTGGTGGTATTTTTTTTAGTTTCGGGTATAATTCGGGTATGGTTGAAGAGATAACGACAAAAAAGGCTTTAAATAAATTAAATAGTAGTTTTTTGCCTTATAGATGGGATTTAAATATTTATCGTGGTTGTAGCCATAGGTGTCAATATTGTTATGCTTTGTATTCTCATAAATATCTTGAGAGCGGAAAAAATTTTTTTGACACAATTTATGTAAAAACTAATGTTGTTGAAGCTTTAGAGAAAGAATTATCAAGCAAAAGATGGAAGCGAGAAGTGATTAATTTAGGAGGAGTAACTGATAGTTACCAACCGCTTGAAGAAAAATATAAAATAATGCCGGAAGTTTTGAAATTGATGATTAAATATAAAACCCCGATAACTATTTCCACTAAATCAGACTTGATTTTAAGAGATATAAATTTATTGGAAGAATTAGCAAAAGTGGCTAGTGTTAATGTGGCAGTGACGATTACCACTATGAATGAAAATATTAGAAATAAAATTGAACCAGGAGCAAAACCGAGCGAAAAAAGAATAGAAGTTTTAAAACAGTTGGCAGGAAAAAATATTGGATTAGGATTACACCTTATGCCGATTTTACCAATGATTACAGATAATGAAGAAAATATCGAAAATATTTTTAGAGAGGTAAGCAAAGTACCAATTGATTATGCAATTTGTGGGTTTTTAAATTTAAGATCGACAACTAGAGCTTATTTTTTGGATTTTATAAAACGAGATTTTCCAAATCTATTTAATGATTATTTAAAGCTTTACCAGTCACCTTTTATTAGTAATAAATATACAAAAAATGTTTACGAAAAAATATTTAGACTAAAGAAAAAATATAATATTAAAAGTGATTATAAAAAGGTGTTACCAAAAGAAGAAAAAATACCTAAGCAATTGGATTTGTTATAATTTAAAAAATATGAATCAAATAAAAATTTTAGCACCGGCGGGAAATTGGGAATCATTAAGAGCTGGAATAAATGCGGGAGCTGATGAAATTTATTTTGGAATTGGAGAATTAAATATGAGGGCGGCAGGAGCTAATAATTTTTCAATCAATGATTTAGAAAAAATCAGTAAAATTTCTAAAAAAGCAGGAATAAAAAGTTGGGTAACTTTAAATACGGTAGTTTATGATGAAGAAATTAAAGAAATAAAAAATATTTTGGAAAAAGTTAAAAAATTCGGAATTGATGGCATTATTGCGTCTGATTTAGCCGTAATAAAATTGGCTAATGATAAAAAAATTGAAGTTTGTGTGTCGACTCAAATGTCGGTGTCAAATTTGGAAACAATAAATTTTTTAAGTAAATGGGTGGATAGGATTGTGTTGGCCCGCGAATTAAATTTGGAACAAATTAAAAAAATAACAGAAGGAATTAAAAAAGAAAAAATTACTGGACCAAATAAAAATTTAATTGAAATTGAGGTGTTTGGACATGGGGCGATGTGTGTGGGAATTTCCGGACGATGTCAAATGAGTTTGTACCATCAAAATTTGTCGGCTAACCGAGGGAAATGTGTACAAATGTGTCGCCGAAAATATGAAGTGAAAGACAAAGAAACGGGCAAAGAATTAATTTTGGATAATGGTTTAATAATGAGTCGAAGTGATTTGTGCACAATTGGGTTATTGGATAAATTGGCAGAAACAGGAATTAACACAATTAAAATTGAAGGAAGAGCTAGGAGCGCCGATTATGTTGATACAGTGGTTAGAACTTACAAAAAAGCTTTGGATTTAATTGATGAAAAAAAATATGACAAAGCAATAAAAGAAAAATTAGTGGAAGAATTAAAAACGGTTTTTAACCGCGGATTCTCCGAAGGATATTATTTAGGAAGAAGTGAGAAAGAATGGGTTGATGGAGAAAATAATTTAGCAATTGAGAAAAAAATATTATTGGGGAAAATTGATCATTATTATCCAAAAATTAAAGTGGCTGAAATAAAATTAACTACTAAAGAAAGAGTACATAATGGCGACAATTATATAATAATTGGTCCAACCAGTGGTGTAATTAGAAGTCAATTTAACGACATAAAAATTGAGGGGAATGTCTTAACTTTTAAAACTGAGCAAAAAATACGAAAAAACGATAAACTATTTTTAGTATCGAAAAATGAAAACTAAAATAGTAGTAAATGATTTAATGCAAAAGAATTATATTTATTGGAGAATTGAACAAGTTGGCAAAAATTTTGACCCGAGATTTAAACCAGAGTTAACCCCAAAAGAAATGTTGGAATTGGGAGTTTTTGGAGGAAAATACATGACTGATTGTAAAAATGAATTTCCAAAAGAATGGTTTGAAAAGGCCAAATTAAATCATTCAATTCATGATCCGAAAATAAATTTTTTTGGAATAAATGCTAGTCAACCATTACTAGAATGGCTTAAAAAAGGTTGGATAAATCCGGATGACCCAAGGGGCTGGTTTCAATGGTATTGTCGTTATTTTTTAGGAAGAAGACACGAAGATGACGAAAGACAAATTAAAAGATGGATGGCAATGAGACGACATGTAGCTCAAGTAAAAAAATATTGTCCTATTGGAGAAAAGCTTTGTCGACCAAAACAAAGACAAGCATTACTTCACTGGGCTTATGATAGTCGAAAAATGTAATTATTTATCTCTAAGATAAAGGTGGGTGAGGGATTTGACCAACATGGCGCCGATGAGAACAATAAAATAAATTGGATCAAGGGATTGACTAATAATTACCCAAATAACTAAAGTAGTAATGACAAACCAGAGAGCATTACGGTCGGCAATGGCTTCGTGTAATTTTTCTCTTTCGTCTTTTTTAAGCCGAGACATAATATGAAAAATGTCGAGCAAAAAGAGACCAATTAAAGTACTAGTTAAAATATTTTTTAAATTTGAATCAATCGAAATAGAATTTATAATGGCA
>Ga0247841_10012973_pt1 | contig 10754 bp, 3 predicted proteins | sample LaCruzMarch2015__2_FD_192410 | JGI IMG/M metagenome (GOLD analysis project Ga0247841, IMG submission 192410) | Freshwater microbial communities from meromictic Lake La Cruz, Castile-La Mancha, Spain - LaCruzMarch2015_18m | ecosystem: Environmental > Aquatic > Freshwater > Lake | place: Spain...
TGCAGGCAAGGTGGCTGGCGCAAAGACGAGTGTGACCTCCAGCGTGGACTGTTTTCCCGGCTTGACAAGGAAGCGGTGACGAGCGGCGTTCCCCTCGCTCCGGGGGGGCGGGCCCACCAGGGTGCCGGTGGGGCCCCAGGACAGGCCGACGCGATAGGTGGTGGCGTCCAGCGTCCGGGCAAAGGTGGCCGTGCCCTCGTTCGACGACAGCAGCTCCGTGCGGTGTTTGTCCACGCCCTCCCAATCGCCCACATATTCGGCGGGGATATCCCGGTCGTCGGCGCCCGGAAAGTCCAGGAACACCGCCAAGCGCCCTTCGGTCACGAGGGCCGAGCGGATGCGCACCGCCACGCCGTCCAGCGTCGGGTGGGCGGCAGTCTCCACATCGACAGGGACGCCCTCGATCTCGAAATGGCTGCGGACCGTCCCGGAGAACAGCTCCAGCTCTTGTCGGATGTTCTCAAGATCGTTGGTTGTCACGGCTCGACCGGTCTTGGTGGTCATGCTCAGACCCAAGCGCCCCAGATTGATCCGATGGGGATTGACATACAGCCAATCGACGAGCGCGGATTGGTCCGTGGTCGGCGTCATGTAGGGCACACGGCGTCCCGCGTGGTCCCAGGTCGGCCAGACGTAGGCGGCGGGATCCATCCCGGCCGGCAGCGGGCTTTCATGCCAACCCCACTGAGCCATGGTGTTGAAGGGGGTGAACGTCTGAAGCCCCGTCACGTCCATGCCGAAAGCCAGTTCGCCGTTGCCGACCTGAAGCGGCATGTGGTGATCCATGGCCGTGAGCACCACATTGTGCCGGGCCACAATGGCGGCGCGATCAAGTGTGCCGGCAGGGACGGAGCCGTTGACCGCGCCGCCCGTGGCCGCCGACGTGCCGCACGCGGTGGCGAGGAGCATCAGCGGGATGATCAGGCGAAGGCCGACGGCAAGACAGGGCACGCGGCGGAAGTCTGGCGTAAGGGGATGCGATACGATCCATGCATTTCGTTTTTTCATGCTCTTATTCCTTAGTGTTTCCATTTGGTAATGTTCAGCGACCCGGCTTGTAGACATCGATCTCATAGATGGACCACCGATAGCGGGTGTTCGTGCCGGTCTGGGTGATCCGGATATGACGTGCGGTCTGTGCGGGAAAGGTGATCGTTGTAATTCCCAGTTCGCCCGCGCCGGCCGCAATGGGCGCCCCCCACGTGGTGCCGTCATTCGAGACCGTGACCGAGTATTGGCTGGGCGAGTCCCACAGTGCCCAGGTGTTATCCAGAACGATCTTATTGAATGTTTGCGGCTGCTTCATGTCAACCTGGAACCACTGTCCAGAGTACTGGTTTGTGGCGGAGAGATCCCGCCAGCCGGTCCAAGCGTCACCATCCAATGCATTGGCAACGCCGGCATCAACCAACAATTTTTTACCACTGAAAAGGAAAGCCCCGTCGGGTACGGAAGCTGTCGCTGTCCATGTTTTCTTCTCAAGCGGGATGTCGGTTGAGGGAGGTGGCGGCAGCGGTTTCGGAGAGGCCAAGGAGAGTTCGCCGTTGCCGACAAAGGTCCATGTTCCCGGCTCCACTTGGAACTTGATATACCCGGCATCTTCGCCCAGAAAGGTCACGCCCTTGACCGTGCCAACACAGGAGCCCTTCCAGAGCAGTGACTTGTTCACCGTGATGGAGTCCAGCTTTGTGAAGGATTTTCTGGGCACCCCGATGATGGCTGTCGTATTCGGCGGCGAAACCACAGTGAGTGAATAGTCCGTGGTTGTCTTCTTGATTTCCGCCGTGATCTCACCTTTGACAGAAGGCACAACGACCTTGATTGAATTCAAAAAGGCCTCCTTCGGCAAGACCTGATAGGTGCTCCAGCCGGGTGTAACCGGAGAGACGCCGGCAATAATCTGCGAGAGGATGATCGCGGGCGGATTCCAGCCATGGTTGAGGGAGGAGGCGTCATCAAAAGCATCGCGCGACGCCCACCACCGGTCATAGTGCTCCCAGAGTGTCGTGAAACGGCAGGGAATCATGGTCTTAAAACGGGTATGCATCCTGAGCAAGGCCGCCTCCTCCTTGCCCATCTTGCAGAGAGCCTCGAAGACCCAACGGTCAAAGAAACTGCTAGAGTAAGTCTTGCGCGCCAGGACGTTGTCACATATCGCATCCCATTTTGATAGGTCCGCAAGCCCTGCATTGACTGCCATCGCATTCGCCCTGTCATCCGGCTCGGTGACCTGTGATGACATGTAATATTTTCCCTTCCAGAATCTGCTGTCGAAATCTTTTTTGATGCCGTCTAGTTTGGCATCGATGGCAGGCAAGTCCTCCTCATGCCCGGTAGCCACCGCCATCTTCCTGAGCGCCTTCAGGTCGACATAGTGGAAAGAGGTCTCAATGACAGCCGTATCGACCCCTTTGCCCCAGTCGAACCACTCTTCCGGGTCGCCGAACTTGTAGGTCTCAAAAAGAAACGTTTTCGTCGGCTCATATACTTTGCGGATGGACTCCAGGTCGCCGGTCTGCAGATAATAGTACCAGAGGCCATACTCGCCCAGGAATTCCAGGTGTTGTCCGGGAAAGAAACCGGGTTCCAGTTTTCGCAGCACAAGATTCTTGGCGAGCTGATGCGCTTTCGTGTCGAACACGTAGAAGCACTGGTTCAGTTCTGGGGTTCCGTCACCCCAGAAGCCGAGGCGTTCGCGGTCGGGGCAATCAAAGAACCACTCGCGCATGCAGACATAGGCTGTACGGGCGGCTTTTTTCCAGAGGATGTTGTAATCATTGTCATTGCACTCGAAGGAGCCCGCGAAAGTCGTGTTGAACCCGGTTTCTCGATACTGTACAGCGCTGACGGTCACGCCCGCAGGAATCGTATAGATGGCACCCTCGCCGCTGATCCAGTTCCTGGCTTCGGCAGTTTGTTCGCCCTCCCCTGTCGTATAGGTTTCTGTTTGTGTCAGAAAACCGACGAGCGGATTGCTGGAGTTGAACTGGATGACCTTGCCTTTCGGGCTTTCAAGTTCAACCCAGGGCTGGAAATGACAATTGTAGGGCATGGTACAGACGAGCTTCCACGCATTCGTTTCGGAATGGGGAAGATCTTTTGAGAGGTGGAGATAGTTTTTCAAACCATAATCCTTGATGACGGGTTCCTTGAAGGTGCCTGCGCCCTCAAGATCGCCCTGCATCGTCAGCATCGCCTCAGCGAAGGCCTTGCCCATCTGCGCGAAGATCTTTGCACTGCCAAAATAGTGGTAACCGCCATTGGAGGCGCCTTTGAGACATTCCTTGTCCTTGGAAGAGAAGACCTTCTCCAATTCAACATCCAGTTTCTCTCGGTCTGCCCTGGTGATGCCCTCGATCCAGAGGTCCAGCGCGGCATAGTGTTCGGGAGCATCCGGCCCGTACTGGTCATTGGCGTAGGCCGCCAGCACGTTCTTACCCTTCTTCAAATATTTGATCTGTTCCTTTTCGAGCACGATCGTTCGGTAGTACGGATTATCCATCCACCAGATGTAGGTGTGAATTTCATTTCCGTTCAGGTAAACTTTGAACCCTTGCCTGGCCAAAATCGCGATGCGATATGACTCGCAGGTGAGGTCATCAACTTCAAAGCTTGTCCGCATCAGGATAAATTCGCCTGCACCCCATTTCGAGGGGAATTTGTCCAATTTAATTCCGCTGTCATCCCAGACACCCTTTCCGACGGGTGCCTTTCCGGATGTCCATTTGCGGTCATCGAAGTCGGGCATGTACCAGTTCTCCATCCCGGCGGGCAGCGTGATGTCACGGAAGCGCCTGTCGTCATATTGTTCCAGCTTGTCCTTTTTTTCAGCGGGATCAATCGTAACGAAGCGCAAGATCCGTTCCTCAGGCAGAGGTTTCCCAAGCGGCTTCCAGTAATTCTCCCATTTACGGTCCTTGTCGAAACTGCCATCCTTTTTCAACGCATGGGCCGTATTGATGATATTGTCATACTCCTCCTGCTTAGGCTGCGCGGCGGCAATGTCATAATCCCAGAAGGGAGCGGTCTCAACAGCAACAACGTTGCCTTTGAACTCGGGCATGTCGGCCGGAGCGGCCATGGCCTTGCGGAAATTCATATTTTTATCACCATCGACTCCCAACACGCCGATCACGAATGGCATCTTCGGGGCTGACAGGTCTTTGCGAACATCGCGAATGAACTTGGCCAGCAGATCTGAATAAAGATCGTATCCGCCCGGCTTGTCAGCGTTGGGATAAGTAGTCCCATCGACCAGGTCGTTAAAACCCTGGAGCCAGACAAAACCGGCCAGTTCATAGCCAGCCTTAACGTCATATTCCGGACAGACCCGCTTGGGATCTGCCAGTACCTTTTTCACATGCTCGATCATCATGCGGTAAAACACACCCGAGGCGGCATCCTTGTCATCCTGCCATTTTTTCCGCTCTTCGAGCTTGGGAATACCGTGGCCGCCCTGGGGATGCTTGTCCCACTGTTCCTGAATCTCCTTGGGTAGCTTGTATTGCCCGGCACTGGGCGGACGAAACTCGGTGTTGAGGCTCCTGCCACCCCAGGCGGTCTTAATGAGCAGAATCGGCTGCTTCAGCTCTTTCTGCATATAGATTCCAAAGGTGAACTCGGGACCGATTTTTCCACCATCCTTGGCAGGGTTATCTCCACGCGCGCCAAAACCGGCGGTCAACTTCCCCACCCCCTCGCCATTGGCGCTGCCGTCAAAAGGGCCGGTCAGATAGGACATCCAGACCTTGTCGCAAACCCGTGGCGTCCCATCGGGATTGCGCATCTCCTTGAGCATGGGAGCGGTCAGGGGATCCTTGCCGATGTAGTCGAAGGTGCAGACCTCCGCATGTCCCTCCATGTTCGACTGGCCCGCCAGGATGTAGACCTTCAATTTCTCTGATGCGGCCTCCACAGGCTGGGCGGCAACACCCCACGCCAGCATCACACTCACGACTGTATTCACTACTCTTGTCTGCATAATTTTCACCGTTCTTGTTGGGCTCTCCAAACGTTTTGCTTTCGTTCCACTTTTTTCGATCATCTCGACAGGTCTCCTTCGCGGCCTACCGGGTTGGAGGCTGGCGGCTCCTGCTGACCGCGCGGATTTCGCTGGCGCACCGGAGCGATCACGACACTCTCTCCCTTTTCCATTTTTAGCTCATACAGACCGGGTGCGCGTTGTTTGGACAGGACTGGACGGGCGCTGATGAACGTGGGCGCGAGGATGTCCGTCTTGACCCTGCACGGTTCGCCGGCCAAGCTCTTGATTTCAACCCACTGCGTCTTTCCCCCGACACGCCTGGCTGAAACCAGGAAAGCGCCTTCCGTCCGGAGATCGTGAAACTCCACGTCACGCCACTCAGCCGGAAGGGCCGGAAAGAGCCGGATCACGACAGGCTCGTCCTTGGCCGGATCACACCAACTCTGCAACAGCATCTCCTGGATATTATTGGCCAGCGACAGTGTTGATTCAATACAAGGGTTTCCGGAGCAAGCCCAGAGGCCGTTGGTGAGGATGTCCTTCTGGTGAAACGCCAACCCCCGGAGCGCATGGCCGCCCTCGCCGAGTGCCGTGGCAATGGGCACGGCATGCGTCTGCACCATGGCCGCATTGTCATCCGAACTGTTTAACGCAAGAGATTGTTGCATGGAGTTCGTGAGCGCCTCCCGCATACCCTCCTGCTCAATATTCGCCAGATAAAGGGGGTAGATCATCAGCAGGTGTGAGAGATGGCGGTGCTGCTCCATAAGCGGCTTGTCACGCCCCTGCTTGAAGCCTTTGTCACAGACAGGGAAATCCACTAGGCGGGTTGCAACATCCCGCCAGCGGGGAATCAAGGGATCCTCGATGCCCAGTCGCTTACTGGCTTTCAAGAGGGTCAGGCAGCCCCACTTGAAGAGCGCGAGGTCGAAGGCGCAGTCCTGCCAGAGCCCGGATTCCGGTGAGTAGGTCGGCGGCAGGTGGAGCTTTCCGTCCGACCCCTCCTGGACAAGATGCAGATAGAGGTTCATCGACCGGCGCAGAAGCGGATAGATCTTGTCGCGCAGCATGGCGTCATCCATGGAATACCGATACTGCATCCAAGCATTGTGGAGGGTCCAAGGCAGATTGCCGAGCAGGTGGTAATAGCGCATATCTTCGTCACGGGCGCCTCGCATATCCGGAGCCACCGCCACCGCCAGATAGGCGGAATCCGTCTGCCATTCCACAGGCCGCACCGCCTGGGCCAGTGCCTCACGGCCTTCATGAAGCCGGTTTACAACCTCCTCGCCCTGTTCCAGACGATTAGCCGCATAGACGGCCCAGTGGGCACTCTGGATATTCCAGTCCGTGGTAACATACGGCCACTGGGCGCCCTGGAACCAGAGACCCGAGGTATCCACCATGGAGCGGCCGGTGCGGCTGGTGCAACCATACCGATAAATCGTCTGCCAGTAGAGGGTCTCCAGACGCTTGTCGGGGATCGCCAGAAAACTCTGCTGATAATACGCATGCCACCAGGCGTGATGGCTCTGGAACCACGCGTTTGGATCCTCGGTGCAAAAGCGATTTAAATCCTCCTTCGCGCGCGTCGCGGCAGTTGACTCCGGATAGCTCTTTGCGATCGTCACCAGCAACGACCGCGTCTCGTCCCTGCTCTGCTCACACCAGGCTGTCGCATACTGCCCACCCTTCAGCAGATCCTGAATCCAGATTGATTTCGTCTCCTCGCGTTCAAGCCGTCCCGGCGGATTGGGTTCCCAGGCCTTCAAGGTCGCGGCATAAGCAGGTGCGTAACGGGTGGCAAATTCCGCGATGCCAAGCTGATTCGTCGGATACCCAGGTCGCGTGGTCTGGGCTTTAGCCGGATGCCAGGTCCACGTGAAACCCTTTTCGCCTTCACTCGGCGTAAGCGCCGTGACAATCGCCATATCCCGCGCATGCGTAAGATGCCGGATCTTGATCTCGCCCTTGTCCGTCGTGATCGTCCCTGTCAGCTCCGCATTCCAGAGATCCTTGCGCCAGGAACAGCCCGTGAGCTTGCCAACCGGGTGGAGCGAGAAATGACCGAGCATCAGGCGCGGACGGCTGTAAGCGGTCCAGCCCCACGTGTCATCCCGGTGATCCTGAACATCCGCGCGAAACACCTGAAGACGTATCGTATCGTTCGAACGGTACAGCATCGAACCGACCATCGCATTGCCGAAATGCGGAGCCTCCTGCCAACTCCTCGGCAGCGTCTCGAACGTCATGTCGTGCTGCCGCATGAAGGCCGGCCAGTCAACCCCGGCGGGCCGTATACTCTTTTCAGCTAGCGTATAACGACGTGTTTTCTCTGCCTTGTCCGTTGCGGAATCCGCACTGGCGGGCCAGACAGCCGCCAGAGCCAACCATACCGTGGCCGCGAGCCAGGAGCCAAGATGATTGTGTTTGGTTCTTCGGCAGGTTGTTGATGGGTTCAGGTGCGTTACATTGTGATAATGATTCATTATCGTGGAGAAGGTTTTTGGTGACTTGATTGCTCGGCGGCAGGCAAAGCGTACAAGGCCTCTGCGAACGCCTTGCCCATGCGTGCAAAAGTCTTCGCGCAGCCGAGATAATGATAGCCCGCGTTTGAAGCACCGCGTTCCCAGAGGGCCTTTTCTTCCGGCGAAATGAGTTTGGCTTCATACTCTTTCATGTATTCATCCTTCTGCGCATCGGTCATGTGGCCATCCGCGTTCGGGTAGTCCTTGCGTTTTTCATTGAGATAATGCCGCACGTCTCTCAAGCTGTAGCGTTTGTCATCAATCGAGCCCAGCTTGGCATCCCAGAAAGGAACCGTCTCCACGGCGATGACATTGCCTTTGAACTCCGGCATGGCGGCCGGCGCGGCCATGGCCTTGCGGAAGAGGGATATACTCTGATTGGCCTTTTCGCCGCTGATACCCATGACGCCGATCACGAACGGCATCTTCGGTACTTTCAAGTCCTTGCGGACATCGCGGATGAACTGGGCGAGCAATTCGGAATAAAGATCGTATACGCCCGGCTCATCTCGTTTGGGATAGGTCTGGCCATCGACCACGTCGTTCCATCCCTGGAGCCAGACAAAGCCGGCAATCTCATATCCCTGCTTCGGATCGTATTCCGGACAGACCCGCTTGGGGTCGGCGAGGACCTTTTTCACATGCTCGATCATCATGCGGTAAAATGCCCCTGATGCCTTCGCTTTTTCCGCCTTCATCTTTTCGATGTCGTCGCCCCTCTTCTTCATGTCCTCAAGTAGCTTTTCATTGAACTGATACGGCCCCGCGCTCGGCGAACGGAAATCCGTGTGAAGTGATTTGCCGCCCCAGGCCGTCTTGATGATCAGGAACGGTTCTTTCACGGTCTTGCTCATGCAGATGCCGAACGTAAACTCAGGACCGATACATTTGCCGGGTTTAGTCGGATCCTGCCCCCACATCGTCCCATACCCTGCCGTCAGCTTGCCGCTGATTTCAAAGTTCTTGTCGTTTGCGCCGGTCAGATACGAAATCCAGGCATGGTCACAGACAAGCGGTTTTCCGTCTGCCCCGACCATTTCCTTGTAGAGCGGCGCGGTGACCGGATCGTCTCCGATATAATCAATCGTACTTATGTTTGCGGGTCCCTCCATATTGGACTGTCCCGCCAGGATGTAGACCTTCAAGGGTTTGGCGTGCACTTCGATTGCGCACACACTCAACACAGCAGCCAGTAAAACGAACGTGTTCATCATTTCTCCTTTTGTTATCAAGCAATCAATGGGGGTTATGGACGTTTACCCGCATCCAGCAGGTCTTTTTTGCGCAGGCCTTCGACATAGACATCGATCTGGCCCACATGGACGTCTTTGGGATAGACACTCCCAGCACGTACGGCCAGATGGTTGGTCCCCTTCTTAAGAAGATTCTTGTCACACGCGAGGCCCTTTCCATACTCGGGAGTATAGCACCACCAGATATAGGTATAGACCTTGCTCCCATTAAGGTAGATGTCATACCCCTGGTTATTGAGAACCCTGACACGGACATTGTCGAAGTCCGTTGAATCGAGTTCAAACGTGGTGCGCATCAGCACGAACTCATCATCTCCCCACGGTGTCGCATTCTTAAAGTGCAAATTCGAATCCCCGTACAGCCCCACGCCGATCGGCGCTTTGCCTTTCTTCCACCCGCTGTCGTCAAAGCCCGGCTCAGACCACCCCTTCAACTCCGCAGGAAGCGTAATATTCCGGAAGCGCTTCCCTTCACGATGATGCAGCACGTCTTCGCCCTTCGGCTCAAGGGTGGTGTAGCGCCAGATCCGGTCGGCATACCGTTCCTTGCCGAGTTCCTGCCAGCCCGCATTAGGGTTCTTCAGTGCCGTGAGAGCAACGACCGCGTCGATCAGCTCCAGGCTGCCCATGTCATTCCTCAATCTGTCGACAAGGGGAGGTCGGTATTCATCGTAAAGAAGGCTCTCCAGTTCTGCCCGCTGGCCGGCAGGCACTTTCGGGGCGGCGCCGAGCAGGTCGTGCGCGAGCTTCACCAAGCATCCCGTCGACAGCTCACCCAGACGCTTCCGCATGGCTTTAGCCAGAGCCAGGACCTGTCCCGGCGACTCACGAATGATTACGTCCATCGACTGCTTCACATCATATTCACCCTCGCCGGCGCGGGTGCCGGGAATGATCTTCCGCTCCTCCGCGGCCTTCAAGTATGCCGCAAGTATCTGCTGCGCCGCCGGGCTCGTCGGACTCTGAGACTTCAGCAGATAGTTCAGCTTATAAACCATCCCATCCCTCGGCATCGTATGATCCTCCCTGAGCATCATGTCCAGCAGGGTCGGCAACACCTGTGCCACGCGGTTCGTGCCGTACGCCGCCGTAGCGAGCGCGCCGAAGGCCGACTGCCGGAGCCACCAGTCGTCGTGACTCGCCCAGGGCATGATCAGCTCGATGTTCTTCCCCACGGTCTCGGGCGGCAGGAGGCTCATGACCGTCAGCGCGCCGTCCGTCACCCAGAGGGATTCCTTCTTGTTGCTGAGCATCTTCACGACGCCCTCGACCATGCCCGGCGTAAACTGCTCCGGCTTCATGGGGTTCCTTCCAATGTGGAACCAGTAGTTGTAATCGCACATGCCATCGAGTGCGGCACGCCGCACGCGCGGGTCGCGGTCACCGAGCAGCTTCTCAAGCTCATCGAAGGCGCCGGTGATCCTCAGCGCCTTCGCGGCCTGGACGCGGATCATATAGCACTTGTGATAGACACACTTCAGGATCTCTTGCTTAGGGATGCCAGCTAGGTCGGCGGCCGACCGATCGGAGTAACCATTGCCGAACTTGCGATCCAACACCTCGATGGGCTCTTCCTTCCCATAATCGCTGAACTTCTTCCCGTTCTTGATCGACAGGAAGGCGAGGTCCGCCTCGTTGCCCCAGATCGCTTCGGGCAATGTGAATTTCTTCGCATATTTGGAACGCGACGCACCGGTGATGGCCAGCGTCTTGAGCGGTGCCGTGTAGGCCAGAGCGACGCCTGCGCCGGAACCGATGTCATCGAACCGCTGGCAGCCCGCCATCCCGATCGCGCCGGAGGGGCGCCGGCTCAGGTCATAGAACCACCGCAGGCACTTCATGGCCGCGTGATAGTCGGCGGGTTTGCTGTCGAGCATGTAGGCGGATGCCGTGCCCCGCCAGATGCCGTCACCCCGGCCCTCGTCAGCGTGTCCCGTGATCATACCTGAATAGCTCATGAGTGTGGACATGCTCAGATAGTTCCGCGCC
>Ga0247841_10012974_pt1 | contig 10754 bp, 7 predicted proteins | sample LaCruzMarch2015__2_FD_192410 | JGI IMG/M metagenome (GOLD analysis project Ga0247841, IMG submission 192410) | Freshwater microbial communities from meromictic Lake La Cruz, Castile-La Mancha, Spain - LaCruzMarch2015_18m | ecosystem: Environmental > Aquatic > Freshwater > Lake | place: Spain...
GAGTTGTCTTTAACGGAATGCCCTGTATCAGGACATCTTTTGTTTGAATGGCATTGGGGATATAGGTTCCTTTCGGAAATACAATAAATATTTGGTCTTTGTCTTTAAGAAGCCTTCCTCCTCCGCCCGTTTTAAACGAAAAATCAATCTGAGAGGGTATGCCAATGTAGGGATTTTTCAAATTAACGGATAAATCCCCAATCACAGAGGGTCCAATTAAAAATTCCTGGGATTCGACGTTTGTCCCTTCTTTGGCGGTATGAACTTCCAGTTTGTATTTCCGCGGATCAGGTGGATTATAAATGCCAAAGGACTCCGAAATAACAATCTCTACAGAACTTTTTACAGCGATCTCCACTGGCAAAGGCACCACAACGGTGTAGGATCCTTCAATAATGGCCGGCTTACTCGTAGAAACTCCATTCACTTTTATATCACCAGGTCGTGACGTTTTTGGAAGCGTTACCGAGGTCGGAAAATAGATCGTAATTAATCCATTGATATTCATTTTTCCAATCAATCCGGTTGTAAAGCGAATGGTATACATTGAATTAGTATTAATATACGGCTTGTCGACAATTACCTGTACGTTTTCAATTTTCGAAGAGGTAATCCGATACGTTTGCGAATCCACATGGACATTATCAGAAGATGTCCAGACGGTTAAATCATAATCGTTGGGAGTCTCCGGATTTTGTATTCCTGCTTCCAGTTTAAATTCTATGATTACGTCGGATTCTTCCAGGACAACCATCCCGGGGAACAATTTAACAGTTCTTCCGTTCACAACGGGCTGACTATCTGTGCAAAACGTTCCGTTGATCAATACAAATTCGGATTTGATTGTGGCAGGAATTTTTGTTCCATACGGAAACTCGACCATAATGTACCCGCCATAACAACTGCTAAGACGACCAGAACTCGAAGATTTAAACTTGATAACATACCCGGCAACTTCTCCAACAATATTTGGTGTTACCGTTACGATGGGAGGAGTAATAATGGAGCCTCGGATCGCATAACTATTTGACAAAGCCCATTGTTGCTGAAGATCCGTTGCCACAGCGATCATATAGCAGGCTCCACCCCTTGGATTGATTACTTTACAGATTTTTACATAATACTGGGTTGTCGAGGCAAGATTTTCTGGAATCGTGATCATTAAAACAGGCGTGTCATGGTTGTAATCATCATAGGTTTGTTCATACGTTGCTGGTAAGCCGTTCACCGTTAGGATACTACAAAAATAAGACCGGGGAAATTGGGTGCCGGAGGGAAAAGCGATGTAAATCCGATCACCAGCACTCAGGATTCCGCATGTATCGGTTTCAAAGAATACATAATACGTAGCAACTTCACCTGCAATCTCAGGATCGACGCGTACTTGCACATTTTGAACTTTTGGAGATCCGACTGTAAATTGGATGCTGGCGCTTTTTCCATCCGCTGAAGCCGTGATAGTAACCTGACCCGGTGTAATTGCTCCATAGGTTAAAGTTGAATCTGTTTTTTGAATCACTCGACCTGGACCAGATAAAATCCAGTTAAAAACAATACCAGCCAAAGGAGCGCCAGTACTATCATATGCTGTAGCTGTAAACACAACTGTTTCGCCTAACTTGACACAGCTTACAACCGGATTAATTTTTATTTGATCTACGGATTGTGCTCTAGCAGGAAGAATCCCCAGACATAAAAAAAAACTTAAAATTAAAGATGCTATTCTTTTCATGGATTTCCCACCTTATCGCAAAAATTTACGAAAACACGATTATCGGGAGGGTCTAACTGATAGATAGCTTCTCCTCCCAATATTTTCTTTAAAAATTCCACCGGAACCATCACTGACCCTTTGTACAATGTTGGTGTGTAGAGAAGTTCGATTTTTTCTGTTTTTAAGCCGGTCCTGACTCGGATCATATTATCGTTGGGTCGAAGTTCAATCTCGGTTTTATTCTTTTTCATGAGAGCACGCATTTCTTTTGCATCCCATGACAATTCAAACTGGAGTGTATCACAGATAAATCGCAGTGGCACATATACTTCATTTGTTTGCCGGTCTAATAGGGGAGACGGGTTGATCTCTTTCTCCTGTCCATCAATCTTTACCTTACTTTGTCCGATAAAAAACTCCATTAACCTTCCCGGGAAATAATAATAACTATAACTGATCCTCGTTTCATTACCCGCCAGGTCCAAACAACGCAGGTTTAATTGATTTAAGCCTTTGTTTTCTGGAATCACTTGAATCGAAAAATTACCATAGGAATCTGTTTGAATCAATTTATCACCCATATACAAAGAACAGCCCACTTCGACTTTACCAGAAATTTCTACCCGACTACCGCACAAAACTTCACTTTTTTTGGGAGAATAAACAAGAAGGGCAGGAGGAGTTACATCGATAAAAATCGTAATATTCCCATCCATTTTTAACCCGACAGAATCGATGGCGAGGTAATGAATTTTATTCTCACCAGGTTGAAACTTCAAAGTAAATTCTACGTTTTCCCCCTCCATGTTTCCATTTGTTTTCTTTTCCTGATCCTGGATGAAGATTTGTACGGGGGAATAATCTATGACAGATAATTGACACAAAATACTTCTTTGATTCCACAAAGATTGATCCTTCGGTTGTATAAAGCGAACCTGGGGAGGCAGGCTATCAATATTGATGCGAATGTTTTGGATGGACTCACTTGCTGTACTTTTCCGAACACCATAATATTCAAGAGAATGCACACCGTTCTTTAGGAGGATGGGATATTTATACTTCGTAAAATCTTTTTGATCCAGTGAAAAAAAGATCTCTTCAGCTTTTTCTGAGATAAGTTGCACAGAAATTTCTTTGGAAAACCAATTGTTGACTTCTTTCAAGCCTTTTGGATACATGACTTGTACTGTATTTCCGGGTCTTTTTAGCTCGATTGGTTCTGAAAATAAAATCAGGTTTTTTTGTTCGATGATTATGGAAAAAGAAACACTTTTTTGATCGACTGGATTAATTATGTTTGATTCTGCCAAAAATTCGACCGTAAGAGTGTCTTGTCGTTCAATCCATTGGATTTCCAATCTAAGATTACTATTTTCCTTTACAGATATAGAAATTGGGTTCCTTTCCTCATCGATTAAGACTGTCTCTTCCTTCATTGAAGCATCAAACTGATACCCATCAGAAAAGATAACTGTCAGAAACGTGTTTTGCAGATTCATGGGGGGTAGATGCTTGATTGACAAGGTAATGCCAGTCTTTTCGCCGAATGTGGTATTGGATAGTTTCACCGTCATGTTCGGGTTTTGTTCTCCAAAAACAGTATGAGCACTGCAAAATAATACTATCATGCATAAAAAGGATATTAATTTCTTCATGTGGATTCTCCTATGTCCGGATTCCCATCTTTAGAAGACAAGACCTCTCCGGCTATCCATCGACTCTCATATTGGTACGCGCGTATATAGATCTGGTCCCCAGCTTCAATCTGGGTTTTCTTAAGGGAAAACTTTGTGTCTTCATCCCAATAAATCAGCTGTCCGGAATCCAGCTTAAAATAACGTTCTTCCTTGTTCACCGTGATGACCAAACCGGAAAACAAAACAAATTCACGATCAATTGAGACAATATAAGCCCGAATAATCCCAGCAGAGACGGTTCCGTATACTTGGATTGTTTTTCCAACAGCTAATGCACCGTTATTTACTTCTGTCCAATCATCGCGTTTTAATATCATGCCATTATCCAGAACAAACAAATTGCCTGTTTCAATTTCTCTGGTAATCATCCCTTTAGTAGCCGTTAAGGATTTGATTTGAAATAATCGATAATCAATCATAATGCTGAACGCAGGATACTGGATCAGCAATCCCTGTAAAACGCCTTTTTCCGGAAGGGCAGTCCCTTTTGCAGGATACAAAAAAATTCTCCGGGAATCTTTTTCGCCCAAATATAGACAAACACCATTTTCCAATTTTTTTACTAAACCGACGGAAGAGCGATACATTGAGGCAGTACCTAATTCTTTCAAGATATAGGCCGTATTGATACCGTTTTGTTCTGCATACCCTACTTTTGATCCAAGCGGAAATGATCCATTTTTAGAAGGAATGGTTTTCCCGCTAGCCAAATATAAACTTGTTGAATCCATACCGACGACAAAATCTACCTTTTCCTCCCTAAATTTTTCTATGAGTTTGGGAGCAGAAGCATAATAATAATTGTTTGGCTTGGTTTGGTTTGGATCTGGAATCAAACTGGCAGAATCAATGATAAAATATTTTCCGAAGTCTTTCCCTGTAATCGTAATCCATGTACCTTTTTTTAATTTGGTAATCGAAAACGGTGGATCAGAGGAGAAACAAAAACTAATCTGCAAGGCGTTCATAGTAAATCCATATTGATATACCACATCGATTGGACCTGACATTGTTCTTTGGGTGCCCTGTATAGCTGGGGAAATAGTCAGTGCTGTCAGCTTATCGGTATGAATAACAGTACGGATTCTTAGCGGAGTGGTGCCCCAGCTTTGAAACTCTGTAGAGTCTTTGTACTTTTCGATATAAGTTAATGGTGTCACTTGTATTGGGGAAGGATTATTTTTTAGTGTTAAGACTGCAGAGTGGTAGGAGTCAGCAAATCCTGTAAGAATAGTGGTTGGAAACGAACTTTCCTGAAAATGGATGCAAGAAAAATTGGTTTCATTTTTTTTCAAACTAAAGTTAGCATATTTTCCAGGATAAACAAAATTTACCAAGATTGGATCCAGCAAAATTTCATCGGGAATCGTGTCAATCTGTATGGATTGAGTAAAATAATTTACCGACAGGATCATTCCATCAACATCAAAACTTGGATTTTCTTTTGTTTCCTTGAATTGGTTCAGATACGCTTCAAATTCATCAAATGTTTTTTGATAGGGCAGGTTTAATCGTCGAAGCAGACTTGCATACCCCTTGCTATATAACTGATAAATCTGATCAGGTGGTGTGTTTGTTTTATTTGATAAAAATCGAATCAGCAGGTATTCCTCTCTGGAAAGAGTCCCATTGGAATAATAAAAAGATTTTTCTTCTGTCGTTTGCACATATTGGGAAGCAAACTGCAAATTTCGCACCGGTTGGTTCAAATCGGCTTTCAGGGATACAGAAGAATATGTTTCCGATTTCGATCCCATGATAGAAGCAAACTGGGTATTTACTTTATAGCCAAAATAGTTTTCACCCTGATACATTGGTAAAAAGAAAAAGAGCAAAAGAATTGAAAATACAGCGATTAGAGCCGTTACTTTCGGGAAAAGATAGTTCGGGGCTGGCACACGATTGGCTAACTTTTGTGAGGTTTCCCAAATTACTTGTTTCACTTTTAAGGATTGTTCTGCTGGGATTTCAATTGACCGAAGCTTCAATGTCTCTATAACGCTATGGATCTGTTTTTCCTGGGCTAGAAATTCCTGGCAATCGTTACAACCGTTAATATGGGAAGATATCTTTGTGGGTAGATCATTCACAGAATGCATAAGTATCCAGCTTTGGACTCTCTGACAATTTTTCTTCAAATTCATGCTTCTATGCTCCGATTCTGCATAATTCCCTTAATTTCTTTCGCTAAACTTACCCGTGCCGTAAACAACCTGCTTTTTACAGTTCCTTCCGGAATAGTCAATTGAGTTGAGATTTCTTTTACGCTGAGTTCCTGATAGTAAAAACTTTCCAGAATCCATCTCTCCTCCTCTTTAATTCTCTTCATTGCCATCTCCAGAAATTTTGTTTCTTCAGAACTAAATACGATTTCTTCTTGATTTGGTTCGAAGGTTTCCAAATTATTTTTTAAACTGTCTTCTGCTTCATTATGTTTATTTCGATTTTTAATCAGTGTATATGTTTCGTTGCGAAGGATTTTGTGTAGCCAGGGTCGAACCGGATACTTAGTATCAAATTTCTCAATAGAACGAAAAAAAAGAATGAAAGTAGCAGAAACAATATCCTGCGCATCATCTTCATTGTGCAAAATAATGCTGGCGGATCGAATCAATTCTTCTTGAAATGCTTCATACAAGATGCTCATGGCATCAGCATCCCCTTTTTTACTACGCTGAATCAGGTTTTTTTCTTCTTCACGCGTTAGCGGCATATTGTATTCAATCAATCCTTAATAATGCTGGATCCATCACTAATCATTATTTGTATTGAGCTTTTTTCTTGATGATCAAAATGGATACGGCAATTTCGACCAATAATGGAGTTTTGTAGATTTGCTCCCTGAATGGTTGTACTTTCCAAGACAATGCAATTTTGCAGGATCGAATCCTGAATCAAACAATTCGGGCCAATTGATACGCTTGTTCGAATCTGGGAATTTACTATTTTACTGGTTGGATCGATTGGGTTCAAATGGTTTTTGTCATGCTTCATAATATAAAGGTTTGCTTCTAAAAGGCTGTCAGGTTTCCCGATATCCAGAAAATCCCCCTCAAAGACTTTTACAGTCACATGACCTTCTTTTTGTTTTAGGTTAAAAATAGCATCTGTTATCTCGTATTCACCTCTTTTGGAAGGTTGAATTTCTTTGATGGATTGAAAAATGGTTGGTTTGAATCGGTATATGCCAACGATGACATAATCCGATTTAGGAACCGCCGGCTTTTCTTCCATAGAGATAATATTTCCACTTCTATCAAACTCAACAACACCGTATGCTCTGGGATCCTGGACTTTTCGAACCAGTACAACAGCATTATCGATTATAGTTTGATTGACCTGATTTCCGAAAATCGCCTGAATGCCACCCGGAATAATATTGTCTCCCAGGAGCAGTAGGAAATCGTCTGACCCGATAAAAGCCTCTGCTATAGAACAAGCATGAGCCAAACCAAGGGGAACTTTCTGTGTTAGAAATGTAAAGTGAAAAGGCAGGTCCTGGCATTGGTTTTGAATATAATCCTGGATACAGGATTTGGTTTCTTCGCTAACAATGATAGCAATCTCAGTTATGAAACCAATTTCATTGATTTCATCTAATAAATACCGCAATACTGGCTTGTTGCACACTGGTAATAGGTGTTTCGGTATTGAATAGCTAAATGGACGCAGCCTTGTTCCTTTTCCAGCGCATAAAATTACAGCTTTCATTGCCCCTCCCTATTGATATTTACATAAGATTAACGAAAAAAGGTTTTTAATGGGATGAAGTTATTTTTGGACAAGAAGAAGCTAAGAGTGAAGCAATTCGTTCCAATAATTCTTGATCTTGCTCTAAAAAAGCAGATTTTTGATTGCTATCGATATCAATCACACCAATCATATTCTCATTATGTCTTATCGGAACGACAATTTCAGATTTTACGCCTATATCACAGGAAATGTAACGATCATCTTTGTTCACATCCCCTACAAGTAAAGTCTTCTCTTCCCGTATGGCGGCACCACAAATTCCTTCACTTTTTTTTATTTTTGTGTGTTCTGTAGGTTTGCCCAAAAAAGTTTCAAGATATAGTGTGTCATCTTTCAATAAATAAATTCCAACCCAACTGTATTTCGGAAAAGCATTTTTAATCTCATAAACGACTTCAGACAAAAGAAAACGCCATACATTGCCACCACAAATCGTTTCTTTGATTCGATCAAATGCTTTCTGATACTTTATTGTTAATGCCATATTGATATTATATCGTTTTTTTTTAAGATTGAGTAGAGGTAAATTGATAAAATGAACTTTCAAGACATAATGATTCGGATTGTTTTTGGTGTTGTGGGATTGATTTCCGGTTTCTTTTCCCTGCGGATGATTGTTATGTTTGTTTTTCGCACGTTCGAAAAGAGAATTGAAAGTAAGAAAATCCTTCAACCTCTTCCCTACCGACCTGATATATTTTTTTCGATATTAATACCAGCTCGTAATGAATCAGCTGTCATTCAAAAAACATTGGAACATATGTGCTTGATCCGCTTCCCTAGATCTCAATTTGATATCATTGTGATTACCGATGCTAAAGAAAAATCGAGTAATCTGGAGCCTTCGACAAAGGATATGGTCATCCAGTTTTTATCGAAACTATCGAAATCGAAATCTCCAAAGATCACGCTTCTCGACGTACCAGAAGGTTTTGATGGAAAAATGAATGGCTGCGTTCATCCTTTCCCGGTACGATCTACAAAAGGAAGAGCTCTTAATTATTGCCTATCCAGGATTCACTCTAAGGGTAAATACCATATCTGCTCTTTTTTTGATGCAGAGAGTCATCCAGATCCATCCATCCTTTTAGAGCTAGCCTCTCGCATTTCAACGGAAGAGACACCATCAGTCTATCAGGGACCTTTATTTCAGGTTCGTAATTTCTGGAAAATATCTTTATTTACGAAAATTGTAGCTTTGACGCAAGCATTTTCTCATGAATATTCCCTACCAATGATCCTCAAATGGATACCATTCCTGGGGGGAACCAATATGCATGTATCCCTCGATTTGATGAAAGAAGTCAATGGTTTCTCCAATACGACCATTACAGAGGACTTGGAGCTTGGGGTACGGCTGGGTCTTTTAAAAAATAGCAAACCAAAGTTTATCGACATTCCCTCCAGCGAACAAACCCCTTGCAGCATCAAAGACTATTTTTATCAAAGATCTCGATGGGGCGGAGGCAACGTGGATACACTGGAACAAATCCACAAAATGATTCAGACGGCTCAAGATAAAACGTGGAGATCAAAATTAGAGATTCTTTTTCTCAAGCTCAGTTTTTACGGGCCGGGGGAATGGATTCTGTATTTTAGCGTTGGATTGATCTTCTTTTTTACCTACTTAAACCTGGTTTTGTATTCCCTTGCCAAATTCTTAAATTTTTTCTATTACTCCTACCATTTTTACTACTATATCCTGATTTCCGGACTGAAGATCTTTATAACACTGCCAATGGTTTTAAGCGGACTTTTCATCCTGCTCCTCTATTTTAAATATTCCTCCTACATCCAGGATGCCTGGAAACCAAGGCATTTATTACAGCTTCCCCTTATCTTTTTATTTGTTATTACAGTTGTCCCCTTTGTTGCCTGGCTTTATGCCTATCCATTCATCTATGCCTGTTTTTCACACTGGCTGGGTTTTTCACAAAGAGATTGGATCAAAACCGTTCGTACAACCGAAGTCTGATCTGGCCGTGAAAGGTGTCTTTTTAACCCCCGTTCCAGCTCCCTATCAAATCGCATTTGCAAAAGCTTTACAGCCATATATGGATATCCAGTTCTGGTTTATGACTTCTATCAAAGATTCAACAAGACCACCCTACTGGGAAATGCCATTACCAGACTATTGCCAAATCTTGCCAACACTTTTCCGGAAAAAACAGCTGTTTTACTGTTCAAGCCTCACGAAACGATTAAATAAAAGAGATCCGGATTTCATCGTTCTGCATGGCAAATGGAACAATCTATCCTGGCTCTTTGCCTACCAGTGGGCCAGAAAACATAAAAAGAAAATCCTGATGGGTCCCCTGGAAATTCCAACAAACCAAAATTGGATTAAGGAAACCCTGCGAAAGGCATTGTATCGGAAAATAGATGCCTTCTTATGCGTTGGATATCGAAGCCTCGATTATTACTCAACGGTAAAGGAAAAGAACAAAACATATCTGTTGTCCTATGCGGCGGATCTGGAAAGAGAGCTGACCCATGAACCCAGAAAACAAGGTCAAACAATTACCTTTCTGCATAGTGGAAGCATGAACGAGAGATTTCGTGTCCTTAGTATCCTGTCCGTTTTTGAGAAATTAGCCCAAAATAATCAAAATATTCGTCTTTTATTATCCGGTAACGGTCCTCTCAAAGAAGCCTGCCAGACAAAAATACAAGACTCCCCTGTTTTGTCTAAATCAGTTTCGTGGTTGGAAGTAAATAGCTGGAGCGAAGTACAGGATGCATATCTCTCGGCTGATGTGTTAATTAGTTATCCGGCTTATGCAGGTTGGGGTTTGACCATCCCCGAAGCGATGGCTTCTGGCATGGGTATCATTGCCAGTAATTCAGTCGAAGCGGCTCGGGAATTGATCATCAACGGGTACAATGGCTATCTTGTACGAAACGATGAAGAACTGAGCTTAGCCATGATAACATATATCCAGAATACTGGTTTAATAGAAGAACACGGAAATACGAATAAAAAGATCGCTCCACTTGAAGGCGTTTTTGAAAAAGCAAAAACACTACACCGAATTATCGAGAGTTTAGGTTAACTTCGTTTCCAGATAATTTTTGATCTGTTTCTCGCAAAGATCTTTCACGTCTCTTGCTGGATTTTGGTAATAGGTTTTGTACCAATTAACGGTCTCCTCGATGGCTTTCTCTGCCTCCCACCGGGGATGCCAGTTTAATCGAGATACTGATTTCTGGATATCGAGTTGGAGTTTGCCGGCTTCATGAGGTATTTGGCCTGCATCAATCCGATAGGATCCACTTCCCCAATGCTTGATAATCTTCTGAACCATCTCTTCCACTGTTACGCTTTGCCTTTCATGAGGACCAAAGTTCCATGCTTCATTGAATTGGCTTGGACTATCATCCAGAAGCTTTCCCAGTGTCAAATATCCCCAAAGTGGTTCTAATACATGCTGCCACGGCCTGGTTGCTTTAGGATAGCGGATGATTAATTCTTGGTGAGAGGATAAAGAACGAACACAATCTACAATCAAACGATCCTGGCTCCAATCCCCTCCGCCTATCACATTGCCTGCCCTGGCAGAAGCGCATCCTATTCCCTCTTTTGTAAAATA
>Ga0247841_10012977_pt1 | contig 10752 bp, 10 predicted proteins | sample LaCruzMarch2015__2_FD_192410 | JGI IMG/M metagenome (GOLD analysis project Ga0247841, IMG submission 192410) | Freshwater microbial communities from meromictic Lake La Cruz, Castile-La Mancha, Spain - LaCruzMarch2015_18m | ecosystem: Environmental > Aquatic > Freshwater > Lake | place: Spain...
CAGCTTCATTAAACATCTTATCTACACCGGTGGTCTTCCAAACTTTCATAAGCTTTGCGGTATTGCCTCCGCCCACATAGATTATATCGGCATTTAAAATCTTCTCTTTTATCTGCTTTTTTGAAAGCTTGTCTTTTATTAAATAAAGGACGTCCACTTTACACCCTAGTCTTTTTCCAAAATGCTTTTTTACCACCTCAAAATATGACTCCGAATCAGAACTGGCGGTAGGAATAAAAATTAATCTGGGATTTTTCTTCCCGGTTAAGTTTATAATTTCCTTATCGATTTTAATTGTCTCAACGGGAAAACCAGGTCTTCCAATCTCCCCGCCCCCAATCGCCACAATTTTCATATTTTTTATTTCTCTAAAACCATTTTTATTCTCGGCTCTCCATCACCGAAATAATTTTCCATTTGTTCTCCAATTTGTTTAAAACCAAACGACCTATACAAACTGATCGCCTTTTCGTTTTCTGGATGAGTCACAAGGTAAATTAACCTTTTATCTTTTAATTTTTCTAAAAGTATTTGCATGGCTTTTCTTGCTATACCTTGTCTTTGAAATTCTTTTGCCACAGCTAACCCACTGATATAAGTATGCTCCTCGTCTTTTATTTCATAAGCTATATCTCCAACAACTTTGCCGTCTTTTATAATTAAATAAAAAACATTCTCGGTTATTTCTTTTACTGCGTCGTCTCTACCAGCCAACCCGGAATAAATTTTTGTCCCGATCACGCTCTTTTCTACCTCCAAAATACTCCCGATATCTTCAACTGTCGCGCGTTTTAAGCTTATATCTTCTTGACTCATATGCTCATATCTTATCAAAAAAACCCTCTTTAATCAATAAAAAAACTCTTGTAAACAGTGTGTTCACAAGAGTAAGTAATCATACATTCTACCGTAAGCGTCTCTTCATATATATGCGGTCGCGCATCACTCCGTAGTGGATTTTCTCCCTTCGGACGCGATGCGTCTCTTTGAATCCGCACTTTCGATAAAGCGCTACGGCATTGTGGTTTATCAGGAAAGCTCCGAGCTTAACGACCTTCGTCCCCAAAACTATCTTGGCCTCGTGCATTAGAGTGTAAATCAGCTTCTTGCCGATACCTCGGCCCCACAATTTCTCGTGGGTGTCTGGCATTATACTTCGTATGGAAATCCCGAGGAATCCGACACCGTCTTCATCTTTGGCCATCCAGATACTACCGCCTCCAACCACGTGACCGCGGATTTCCACCATCAAGGTGACAGAACGCTTTTCCTCCACGCTCTTGAGTATCTGTCGGATCCATTGCCTAGACTTCTTTGCTGTTTCCCTGCGTTGGGTACTAATGAAAGCCTTTTCTTTGACTAAAGAATTAACTTTCTTCAACATATCCGACCAGTCAGAAAACTGCGGATATCGGAATATCACAGACTCGCCATCTAAACTAAACGTCTTTACGACCCTAGCTTTCATGATCCACCTTTCAATGAACAGGTTAATTTATTATTTTATACTATATAACAAATATATTGTTATGTCAATATTAACTAAGTAAACAAAAAACCCGAACTTTCGGGTTTCCCTGTTATTTCCCTGAATATAAAAACTTCTTTAAGAATGACTGTGCAAATGTTTTAACTTCCGAAGATTCTAGTCTCAATGCTACTAGCGTATAAGCAACTACTCCTACAGATCCCGAAAGCACTAGTTGAAAAAATACCGACCAAAAAGTTTCTAGCTCTACAAAACTTCCCCAGATTTGCCTTACTAAAAACACAGCTAACACCATCACCAAACTAGAAATTAACGTTTTATACAACGAATCATAGATCTCTTTTGCTTTTAAGCTTGGGAACTTTTTATAAAACATGTATAGAAGTAAAATACACTCTATGATAGCAGTTACCGCATACGCTAGAGCTAATCCTAACACTCCAATGTTTTTTACGCCGTCAACTCTGAAAACTACTTGCGCTAAATCAGAGAAAAAGGTAAATCTTAAAATCCAAACAAACAACAAGCTTAATACGATATTGAAAATAACAGTTAATCCGCTAATTATAGCCGGTATTTTTGTATTCTGAGCTGCATAAAACGTTTTAGATAAAAACAAAATCAAACCTTGGGCTAATAGATTAAAAGCTAATATTCCTAAACAAGCAGTCGTAAGTTTAGTATCTACCCAGTCGAACTTACCTACCCCTAAGAATACTCTAACCACTTGAGCTCTTAAAACTAAAATTAAAAAGCTCAAAGGAATTATTAAAAAGAGAACCTGTTTTAATATACTAGAAAACTTTTTTAAGAATTCATCTTTTTCGTCCTTTAAAAAAGCCATAGACATCGCAGGAAAAGCAGCGGTTGTAACGGAAACCGCCACAACGGTTACGACAATAGAAGCTAAGTTGTTAGCTAAATTGAATACAGCAATTGATCCAGATATCAACGTAGAGGCAATAGCTGTAGTAGCGATTTTGTTTAATTGACCGGCCCCCAATCCCAAAGATCTTGGTGCCATAAGTTGTAGTGTTTTTACAACTCCTGGATCTTTGTAATCAAAATCTGCTTTATACCTAAATCCAGAAAAGAAGAATGCCGGGATTTGAATCAACAAATGCATAACTCCACCTAACACCACTCCCCATGCTAATCCTTGTAAACCAAATCTTGGTAAAAAAAACATGATACCGATGATAATACCAAGGTTATACATTAAAGGAGCTAGGGCCGTGGCTATAAACCGATGGAATACTTGTAATATACCGCTTATAATATTACTAGCTCCTAGGATAATAGGACTTAGAAACATTATACGCATCAATAAAACCGCCATCTCTTTTTTAGCTCCCGAAAACCCTGGGGCAACAACGGAAATCAAAGCTGGGGTGAATATCATTAAAATCGCACAGATTAAAATCAAACATCCTAAAAATACATTCAAAACCCTAGATGCATATCTAAAAGCGTCTTCTTTTGATTTTATAAGATACGAACTAAAGATTGGTATAATAGCTGCTGATATAGCTCCGAATACTAAGATCAAAGCAATTAAATCAGGAATTGTAAAAGCTGCATAATATACATCTAATTCTGAACTAGCTCCGAATGTTCCAGCTAACAACCTATCTCGTAATAAACCCAAAACGGCGCTCGCCATAGAGGAGACCGCTAGAATCAATGAAGCTGAACTTATGCTTTTTGTTTGAGAATTAAGGAATTTCTGAATCATTTTTCTGTTTTTTCATGAGTAAGGATAAATGGTGTCATTTCTTGATCTTGACCCATAGGATTATCTAAAAGCGCGAGTCGTGATATTTTTTTATCAACCGGCATGCCTTTACTCTGAGCGATTATCTTCACATTAATATTATTGCCGTCTATTATCGTAGTAGGCAAATTAAAACGTTTTTCAATTTCATTACAAGTCTCTTCTGGATTTAAAGGAGGTAAAATAGCATATTCAGTATATGGATACATAGCATCGGGATTAAAGCCATCTATTTCAGAAACGCGCTTTCCAGCTACCATCCAAAAGATACCTTTAACTCCGAAAATCTTACCGATAGTTCCTAGTATTATAGCAACTACCATTCTTAATCTTCCAGAAGTTTCAACTGCAACTTGCATTTTTTCTGGTCTTGAATATCCGATATCCTTTGGATATTTCTTAACGAATTTAACAATTAACTTGGCTAAAAAACCAGCTTTTACAGTCGAAATATGACGTACATTATTCTGACATACAGAAACAACTTTTTCGGAAATAGCTAGCCAGTCACCCTCTTCTTTTTGAGGCATAACGTAATCTTCTATCGCCTTAAACAAATCGTCATTGAAATTCAACATACGAGTTTTTATTGCCTTTCGTTCGTAAGTCAAACCGTTAGCCTTTGTAATTGGGTTCATAAATGTAGTTAAATAATAACTTATATTACTATTTTTTAACCATTTTTGCAATTTTAATTTTTAAACAAAAAGCTCGACCTAAAGTCGAGATTTTTGTTGTCTTAGCAAGACCGTAAGCCGAATTCTGTTTTATGTGATCATCTGTCTGTTCATAGCATTACTGCTAGAATCAAGCGAACTACTTTTAACAGAATCTCAAGATGTGTTTAACCTGATTTTCTGCTTTGTTCTTGCGCCCAATAAGGATTTAGCCGTTTCACTCCTGCATTACTGCAGAACTTTCCCCTAAGGGAATGCGAATCTTTTCAAACTCGCACGTCACTGTTCGCACCTCGCACGTTACCGTGGACGGCCGTTAGCCGCTATTCTTTTAACTCTTAAAAGACGTTGGTGTTCGGACTTTCCTCTCTAAGCTTTCACTCAGAGCGATCACTCATCTTGCTAAGACATTTTTATAGTATCATTGACAAGTTGATATGTCAATGTTAACAAAAAACCGCGGGTTTGCGGTTATATATTCATCCTTTTTTCGCAAAAAGGACTAATTAGATTTCGGAATTTTTTTGTGCTTTTTACTTATTCCCCTCGACATGACGCTAGCGTCATACCAATGAAAACTCAGATTTTGGTCAGAAGCAAATTGATCTAACATTTTCAAAACTTGGGCTATACTATTGTCATCGTATATAAAAATGTATAATTCTTCATTTGGTTTTCTTAAAGCAAGAATGTTGATATCCTTGCCCGTCTTTTCGACAATAACTCTTGCCCTATGAGCAACCAATCCAAAAATTTGAGAAATTCTCTCTTCCATGACCAATCCCTTTCTGTTCTTAAAGAACTAGAACATCCGTAGATTACATAATACAACACTACTCTTTTAGAATAAAAAATCAATGTTAGAACAAAGTTTTAACTCCTGCTTGCTGGTCTAAAGCTTCATTCACCATCCTATCTGCCTCTTTGTTTTTTTCACGAGGAATGTGTTTAAATTTAACTGATTGAAAGTCTAATCTTAAATTCCATATCTCCATGAATAGCTTTTGTATTTTTTCGTCTTGCACTTTGTAGTTTCCGTTTAATTGTTTTACCAAAAGCTCTGAATCAGCTCTAACCTCTACTTCCCCGTTTTCAGCTAGAGATTTACCGAATAGAGTTTTGAATTTTTTGAGAGCAAAAATCACAGCAGAATATTCTGCCTCGTTATTTGTTAAATTATCTCCTAAATATTCTCCGTATTTTTTAACGACCTGGTTCATTTCGTTGCAAAAAACAGCCCCTATAGCTGCTTTCCCCGGATTACCTCTTGAACCGCCGTCGGTATATATTATTATCTTTTTCACAATTATTCTTTATTAAAAACATTAAGTACAGCCCTGCTGATATTCGCTAGGATAGAATCGTCATCTAGCTTCTTTGTTGTTTGTATAAACACGATTGGATCTATTCTTGAAGATCCAACTCTCATTGAAAAATGTAAATGAGGAGCTGTTGAATACCCAGTATCTCCTGACAGCCCTATTATTTGATTTCTCTTTACCATATCGCCCTCAGAAACCTTAAATTCCTCTAAGTGTAAATACATGGAAAATATATTTAATCCGTGGTCTATAACAACCGTTTTACCACCATTAGATAAATTAATAGTTGAGACAACCTTTCCATCATTAACAGCGTGAATATCTGTCTTCTCAGGAGCCCTTAAATCAACCCCCAAGTGTTGAATCTTGTATTTTGCAAATTGTATAAATCTACCGAAAGAATAACCACTCTTTTCTACTTCCTCCAAAGGGAAAACGAAAGAACCATTAAAATACGGTTTTTGAGTAAAACGAGTAAGAATTTGTTTTAAGGCGGGTCCATCAACATTAACTATATTATTCAACGCAGTATTCTTTGTGTACCCCTCTTTTTTAACGTTCGGTGTCTTAGCCGGTTTCGCTACTGAAAAATCTGCTAAACTAACACTAATATCTTTTGCAAATTTATCTAATCCTGAACTTACAGATATATTGTAAATACCAGGTTCTTTATCAGCGTCAATTCCTAAAAGAGCAACCCACTCTGATTTGCTTTTTTGATAGAAAGCTAGATTTTCTTCACCTAATTTTCCCGATGCACTATTAGTCTCGCCCTTCACTCTTATTAAAACCGTATCTCCTTGTTTTGGATTATCAGGATAGACATACATACTAGCTGGTTGTTTTTGAAAAAACAAAAGTAATCCTATGGTCAACCAAAAAACAACCAACCCGAAAGAGATATATATGTAAACTAGGGATCTTTTTTGTTTTTTCTTTTGTTTCTTTTTTGACATAATCTACTCTCATTATATCAAAAAATCGCCTCTGGGGCGATTAATACAAAATATTATCCTTTAAAAAACTTATTCAAACAATTCTTAAAATGTTCTAGGTTGTCATTCTTTAATCTAAAACCAGAAGCATTAGCATGGCCACCGTAGGTCATTAAGTGCTCACAACAGCTTTTCATTGCGTCTACGGAGTTGGTTCCTTTAGGATTTCTAACAGAACCGCAGGATTCTTTGTCGCCACGTTTGAATATGAAAACCGGCTTTGCATATTTGTTACACAATATTGAAGCGACTGATCCCGCCAATGTTAATCTCCAAGCAGGATCACCTTCGAATATGACTGGATCGTCTGGTTTTTGATTTATCCTTCTTTCTACCTCAGCTACGATATCTCTTATCTTCTGTTGTTTACCAAAATTCTTATTCAAAAGATTTTGTACCATTTCACGAGATTCAACAATAGAGCTTGAAGTTAGAAGAAAATACGATTCGTTATCATAGTTCACGCTTTCAGCAGCATTTAGCGCTGAAATAATTCTTTGTATATGACCTTCGAAAACATTGCCATGACCTAAAACATCTAAAAAGGCCTTTAAACCAGGCCTAAATGTATTCTTAAGAGATCTTAAACCTTCTTCAATGATTTTTTCATTCTCATCTATTTGTGGAACCATATCAGCTATTGTGCCTAAAGCCGCTAATTCTAGAAAACTGTTTCTTTGTGAATTAGAGATATTATCTCCTAAAACTTCTTCGCAAAGTTTAAACGCGATTCCAACGTTAGCCATTCCCTTGAAAGGGAATGGATCTGATTCTTGTTTTGGGTCTACGATTATTAAAGCATTGGGAATACCAACTAGTGTTTCGTGATGGTCAACTATCATCACCTCAAAACCCATTTTATTAGCTTCATCTACTTCTTTAATATTTCCTATCCCAAGGTCTAGGGTGATAAACAAAGCCGGGGCTTTGTCTTTTAACAAACCTAAGGCATGCATATTTATTCCGTATCCATCGTTTTCTCTATCAGGAAAAAATACCGCAGAGACTTCGCCACCTAAACTGTTAATAGCCTCTTTAAGTATTACTACAGAAGATATACCGTCTAAATCAGAGTCGCCGTACAAAACAATACGCTCTTTATTCAAGACCGCTTTTCTTATCCTCTCTGCAGCTATTTCTATGTTTTTGATCTTTAATTTTCCCATTTATTTTAAACCTTCAAGTCCAGGAAGTGTTTCTCCAGATAGATAGCTTAACATTGCTCCTCCACCAGTTGAAACATGACTGAACTTATCAAGCATACCTTGTTTTGAGATAAATTCAACTGTTTCGCCCCCTCCAACGACCGAGAAGGCGTTGCTGTCTACTATAGCCTTTGCTAAAGCTAAAGTTCCTGCTTCGTATTTTTTATCTTCGAATTTACCGAATGGTCCATTCCATAATACTGTTTTGGCTTGTAATATCTTTTCACAAAACATCTGTATTGTTTTTTCATCAATATCCAAAGAGTCTAAAGAATCTATTGGTCCTATTATCTTTTCAGCATGTTTAAATTGAATATTCTTTTCTGTAACTTCTTTTTTGATAAGACCGGAAATGATTACAAAATCCGCTACCTCTGAAATATTTTCAATAAACTTTGATTTTGTTTCAACTTTTTTACCACCAATCAAAGCTACCATCGGCTTTTCAGGATTTTTCATTAATTTATCTAAATTAGAAATTTCTTTTTCTAATAAAAAACCTGCTCCAGATTCTAGATATCCTGTAATTCCGACAACAGAAGCGTGAGGCCTGTGACAAACTCCGAAAGCGTCGTTAATATATATATCTCCTAAAAATGAAAGCTGTTTTGCAAATTCTAGATTGTTCTCTGTTTCCTCCTTATGAAATCTTAGGTTTTCTAGAAGTACGATTTGATTTGGTTTTATATTATTAGTATGACCTTCGATTTCAGGCCCTATGCAATTATTTTCTTTTATAACCTCAACTCCTAAAAGCTCTACTAACTTTTCAGCAACCCTATCCATCTTTAAGCTTTCTACAACCTTACCTTCTGGCTCGCCCAAATGGCTCATTAAAACAACCTTTGCTTTTTGATCTAAAAGATATTTTATCGTAGGAATAGTCTGTTTTATTCTAAAATCGTCTAGGATGTTTCCTTTTCCATCTACGGGCACATTAAAATCACACCTCACTAGCACCCTTTGGTCATTTAAACTAAATTCTCGTATACTTTTCATATTTTTAACAACAAAAGACTAAATATGATTTAGTCGTTGTTTTTAAAGTTTAACGGTTTGTCCGGGTTTAATCAAGCCTTTTTTACCATTTTCTTCTGGCTCGTTTTTACCGTCTTTTTCTTCAATTTCTTCTTTTTGTAATTTATCTTCCTCAACCTCTTCTTGTATCCTATCTTGTAATTCTTTTGCTGGTGATATTTTTGGAGTAGGAGCTGGTTTTTCTTCCTTCTTTTCTAAAGATTCTTCCAATGCTTTTCTTAATTCAGATAAATTTATCTCTTTTCTTTTAGGATGCTCTTGATGTTCATTTTTGTTTTTAGGTGTATGAAACGGGATATCCTGTATTTTAACTTCTTCTCCAAAAAAACTATTCTTCTGATTTTGTTCTTTGGGTTCTGACTCTTGTTTCATTTTTTTCAAACAAGATTTACAGAAAACCGGCCTTCCTTTTTCTGGAGGAAAAATTACCTTAGTGGTTTTGCCACAGTTAGAGCATACAGCGTCGTAAAGAGTTGTTTGTTCTTGTTGATTAGAAAAGTTGGGTCTTGGTTGATTATCTCTTTTCGGATTAGTCATCATCTGTGGCCTTAACGGAACTTCTTCTTTTTTATCATTCACTCCAGACCATCTCATTATCTTTTCTTCAACAACTTCTTTTTTAACCCCGTATCTTTCACGGCTTGCTCGAATAATCTTTTCTCTGTTTGAAAATTCAAGTGGTATTGGTGGAGGAAGGGTTTCAGCTGAAAAAGGATGTCCTGCTACACCATCAATCATTAATTTCAAATACACGTTGTATTTTGGTAAATTAACTAAATCTTCTGCTGTGAATTCAGGAGTGAATTCTCTTTCTAGAAACTCTGCGTCTTCAGCTCCCACTCTAAAAACTGCTAACGTTCCGACGTTTCCAAACACAGCGTCTCGTATCTCTTCTTCCATCTGTGTAATATATTGATGGCCTAAGGTAATGTTCAATCTATACTTTCTAGCTTCAGATAATATGTTAGCAAATGATTCTGTAGCAAAGTTTTGAAACTCATCAACATAGAGATAGAAATCTTTTCTTTGATCTTCTGGTATATCCACGCGAGACATAGCAGCTAGTTGAAGTTTTGTGATCAACAAAGCTCCTAAAAGCCTTGAGTTGTCTTCACCTATTCTTCCTTTGGATAAATCCATGATAAAGATTTTCTCTTTATCCATAATATTTCTCATATCTATCGTAGATTTTACCTGACCTATCAAGTTTCTTATCAATGGATTAGAAATGAATTGACCTACTTTGTTTTGAATGGCGGCTGTAGCTTCAATTTCATACCTCTGAGTATATCTTGCGTATTCAGTGGTCCAAAATGATTTTACCATTGGGTCGGCAACTTTAGATACAACTTTTTCCCTGTATTCTGGATCGGCCAACATTCTGTTAACCCCAAGCAATGTTGAATCAGGATATTCTAGTAAAGCTAGGATTGTGTTGTTTAAGATATATTCCATACGAGCTGACCATACGTCAGGCCACACTTTTTTAAACACTCCCATTAATCCACCGGCTATTAAGTGTCTGTATCTGAAATCTACCTTCTCCATTACGTTAAAGGCTATGGGGTAATCAAGGTCAGCTGGATTAAAGAATATTACGTCGTTAATTCTTTCTTGTGGCACGAAATCTAAAAGCTTTTCAGCACCCTCTCCGTGAGGATCTACGTATGCTACGCCACGGCCAGCCTGAATATCTTGTATGGCCATGTTTTCCATTAGGTTGGATTTACCCATACCGGTTTTTCCGATGCAATAAAAATGCCTGCGTCTATCGTCAGTTTTAATACCAAACCTCTTTTTTTGATTTCTAAATGAGGTTAATCCAAAAAAATTAATTTCGTTTTTTTCCATGTATATTTATTCAACTGGTAAATTAGGTGGTGGACCAGATTTTTTCGAATCAACACTGGATAACGTAGGAGCTGACGCGCCAGAAATCTTAATTGGAAAATGAAACAGTGTAGCCATCTCTTCGGTGTTTAACATGGCTGTATATTTTTGCCTATTAGGAAACGCTGGTGTTAATCTAGCTACAGTATTTCTAAACATCTTTCTAGCCCTTAAAAAAGCTCTTCTCTTACGCCATATGTAGTGGACTTTTGGTCTTGTATCTCCGGTAAACTGTAATCTGTTTAAATTTTGAGTGGCGAAGTGAGCAAGATACGAACGCATCATAACTCTGTGCGGAGATCTCCAACAATCTCGTTTTGTGATATAAACGGCTCTTACAACCGTTTTGAATACTGCCCTCT